>Ga0209172_10000289_pt1 | contig 145026 bp, 136 predicted proteins | sample LarsenN4metaG_FD_184113 | JGI IMG/M metagenome (GOLD analysis project Ga0209172, IMG submission 184113) | Hot spring sediment bacterial and archeal communities from British Columbia, Canada, to study Microbial Dark Matter (Phase II) - Larsen... ...
ACTGAACAACGCTATGCTCTTTCATGGTGGCGTATCTCCTTTGTTCGCTGATCTACGATCTTGACAACCGCATTTCAGCAGAGGTACGCCGCCGCCTCAACTCATACACCAGAATCGATCATAGCTCGGCGGATGCGCTCGAGCGGCACCGTCTCGGGCTTCTTCTTCCGCTCGGGCAGCGGCGCACCGTTCACCCACGCCGCGTAAACCGCGCGCGCCGCCGCGAGCGCCCGCGCCTCGCGCTCGCCGAACACCGCGATCGCGATTTCCCTGGGCTTCTCGGCGAAGAGCGGCTGCAGCGCCTTGCGAAGGTGCGTGTACTGCTCGAACGGGGGCTGTGCCGGATCGAGCGCGAACCAGGAAGCGAGTGCACCGTGCGGCAGATCGGTCGCGATCGGCGACTTCGTGATGTCCTCGAGCTTCTTGCGGCGGCGCTTGAGCGCGGCTTCCAGCGTGTCGGCGAACGGCACGCCGGCGAGCGCGCGGCTGTCCTTCGCAGCGCAAAGAATGAACAGCACATGGCGCGCCCGGCCTGCTTCCGCGGGCGTCAGCGAAGCGGCGTGCTGATCCAGTTTCGCGAGCATGCGATCGATGCAGTCGAATCCCAGGCGACCGGCGGATTATAACCGTGCGAGGCGGCACGCCCGGCCGGCAATTCGATTAGAATCCGCATCGTTCATTCGGCTTCGACACACGACATGCGTCAGTACCTGGACCTCATGCGGCACGTGCTCGAGCACGGCGTGCGCAAGTCAGACCGCACCGGCACCGGCACCCTCAGCATATTCGGCGCGCAGATGCGCTTCGATCTCTCCGCCGGTTTCCCTCTGCTCACCACGAAAAAGGTCCACCTCAAGTCCATCATCCACGAGCTGCTGTGGTTCCTGAAGGGTGATACCAATGTCAGGTACCTGCGCGAGAACGGCGTCACGATCTGGGACGAATGGGCGGATGAGACCGGCGATCTCGGACCGGTCTACGGCTACCAGTGGCGTTCGTGGCCGGCAGCGGACGGGCGGCACATCGACCAGATGCGCCAGGTCCTCGAGCAGCTGACGAAGAACCCGGACTCGCGGCGGCTCATCGTTTCGGCGTGGAACGTCGGCGAGCTGGAGCGCATGGCGCTCATGCCGTGCCACGCGTTCTTCCAGTTCTACGTGGCCGCAGGGCGGCTCTCGTGCCAGATGTACCAGCGCAGCGCCGATCTCTTCCTCGGCGTGCCGTTCAACATCGCGTCCTATTCGCTGCTCACGCTGATGGTCGCGCAGGTCTGCGGTTTGAGGCCGGGCGAATTCATCCACACCTTCGGCGACACGCACCTCTATCTCAATCATCTCGAGCAGGCGCGTGAGCAGCTCAGCCGCACGCCGCGCCCGCTGCCGGTCATGCGGCTCAATCCCGCCGTGAAGGACCTCTTCGCTTTCCGCTACGAGGACTTCACGCTCGAGGGCTACGACCCGCACCCCGCGATCAAGGCGCCGATTGCCGTCTGAACCCGCCGCAGCGGAAACCCCTCGGGGCGCGGCAGAATCGCGGCCGCGCGTGTCGCTCATCGTCGCGATGGCGCGTAACCGCGTTATCGGCGCTTCGGGCCGCATTCCCTGGCGCCTTCCGGACGAGCTCAGGCTCTTCAGGCGCCTGACGATGGGCCACCCCATGATCATGGGGCGCAAGACCTACGAATCGATCGGCCGGCTGCTGCCGGGGCGCACCACGGTCATCGTGACGCGCCAGCCCGGCTACGCGGTGCCCGGGGCGATCGTCGCCCACTCGCTCGACGCGGCGATCGCGGCGTGCGCCGGGCACGAGGAAATCTTCGTGATCGGCGGCGCCGAGCTGTATCGCGCGGCGCTGCCCCGCGCCGATCGCATCTATCTCACCACGGTGGACGCGGAACCCGCCGGCGACACCTTCATGCCGGATTTCGACCTGGAACAGTGGCAGGAGCGGTCGAGCGAGTCGTTCCCGGCCGACGGGAAGCACGCCTACGCCTGGCATTTCGCGATCCTCGACCGCAGGTAGCGCCGGGCGCGGTCGTCCAGCGAGCACGCCCCTCGTCGATCCCCAGCGGGATCGGCAGAAGGGCATCCGGGTGCGCGGCGTGATGCTGTTCGCGCTCGATGAGGCGGTCGAGATCGAGCGCGTGCTGGCCGCAGAGCAGCGCGTCGATCATGTTGACCACGAGGCTCGCCGTTGCCCCGTAGCGGTCACGGCACGGGTTGTATTCGACGATTTCGGCGCTGACGAGCCCGGGCTCGCGCGCAAAACGGGTGAGCGCTGAAATCAGCTCGTTCGCGCCGATTCCACCCGGGGCGGGAGTGCCGACGCCCGGCGCATCGCGCGGGTCGACGACGTCGAGATCGATGGTGAGGCCGAATCCCGCGGTGCCCTTCTTGACGATGGCAAGCGCCTCGCTCAGCACGGTGTCGAGCCCGCGCTCCTCGATTTCGGCCATGAAGAAGACCCGCACGTCCAGCCTTTGCAGCAGCGCCGCTTCGCCCGCTTCAAAGCTGCGCACTCCCACGAGACAGACGCGTTCGGGTTGAAGCCGTGCGCCGGCGGCGAGCCCGACAAGCTGCGGATCACCGTATCCCAGCAGGCAGGCGAGCGGCATGCCGTGCAGCATTCCGCTCGGCGTGGTGTCCGGCGTATGGGCATCCATGTGCGCATCGACCCAAAGCAGCCCGAGCGGGCCGCGGGACTCGAGGCTACGCGCGATACCCTTCCAGGTGCCGATCGCGCACGAGTGATCGCCCCCGATCACGACGGGAAATTTATTGCGCGCAAGGATGGTTTCGACCCGCTTCGCGAGCCGCCTGCACACGTTGTGGACGGCCTTGAAATCGTCTGTGCTGGCGTGCCGGCTCGGTCGCAGCGTATCGACCCAGGCTGCCGCGAGCCCGCGTGAGCGCATCCGGGATATGAGCTTGGCGGAGCACAGCGCTTCCGGCGCCTGCTCGCAGCGGATGTCACGCGCACCGCGTCCGCACGCGACCCCGATGGTCTTAACCGCGCGGGCGTGCGCTGAAAAAAAGGGGCCAGGCTCAAGCCTGGCCCCTTTTGCCTTCATTTTCCCTCAGATGACGCGGACTTCGGGCAGCGGAAAGCCGTTGAAATTGCTCGCGTACGCGGTGGTGTAGGCACCGGCGTTGGCGATGTAGATGAAGTCGCCTTCCTGCATGTCGTCGGGGAAAAGCTCGTCGCGCATGCAAACGTCCACCGAGTCGCACGTCGGACCCGCGATGCACCACGGGATCGGCTTGCCGCTGCGGTCGGTGTGGATGTCGTAGCGCAGGCCCTCGGTCGTCTCGATGACGCCGCCGAAGACGCCCGCGTCCCAGTACATCCAGCGCTTGCCGCCGCGCGTCGCCGTGCCGACCACCCGGCATACGAAGTAGCCGGCGTCCGACACGAGGAAGCGCCCCGGCTCGGCCATGATCCGCACCGATTGCGGGATGTCGCGGATGCCGTGATTCACCACGTCCGCGATCCGCTCGATCGACGGGATCGGCTTCACGTGCCGCACCGGATAGCCGCCGCCAATATTGAGGAGGCGCGGGGTGAGGCCCGCGAGCCGCATCTTGCGGAAGACGCGCTTCGCGTGCTGGATGCCCACACGCCAGTTCTCCGGGTTGCGGCACTGGGAGCCGACGTGGAACGTCACGCCAGCGAGATCCGCCCCGAGCGCCACCGCCTCAGCGATGATGCCGTCCACTTCCGTGCTCTTGATGCCGAACTTGCCCGCGAGCGGCCAGTCGCTCCCGACGTTGGGCGCTTCAATGCGGACGTAGAGCTTGGCGTCCGGCTTCACGCTTACGATCTTCCTCAGCTCCTCCACGCTGTCCAGCACGTACCACTCCACGCCCTTCTGCGCGGCGTACTCGACGTAGGCCCGCGACTTCATCGGGTTCGAGTAGTAGATCTCGGCCGGCGCAACGCCCAGGCCGAGCAGGAGGTCGAGCTCGGCGATCGAAGCGATCTCGAAGCCGACCCCTTCCTCGATCAGCGCCTTCAGCACGCGCGGATCGGGATTCGCTTTCACCGCGTAGTGCGGCTGCACGCGCGGCATGGCGGCCTTGAAGCGGCGGGCCTTGGTTCGAACGATTTGGGTATCGACCAGAAGGAAGGGCCTGGTGTAGCCCTGCTGGAGCGCTTCCCGGACGCGGTCAAAGTCCAGGCGTACTTCGGGATGGGTGTCGAAGAGCTGCTGGTCGTTCTCGAAAGCGGGTTGCTGTTTCTTCAGGGCGACAGAGCGCACGGCCATCAAAGTTCTCCTTCGGACCTAAGATTCCGGAATCAGAAAAGTCGCGACTTCAACCGTGCTGCACACCTGTATGACACCTCTCACGATGACCTCCTTCATTCAGTGCTCCGCGGCCCGGAAAGAGCCAAATTTTCGCGAATTATAGGAGTACCTTCCCAGGAATCAAGGGATTTTGATGGGCTTTTTCAAAAAAATTCAGCGCGGCGCCCACGGCCCCCGGCAGCGGTTGCGCGAGCGGTCTAAGGCAGCCCGGCGCCTGTTGCGAGCGCTTCTCAAATCAAGCGCGAGCAGCTCGAGGCGCGGCTTCAAATCTTGGGCAGCGTGACGCCGGTCTGGCCCTGATACTTGCCGCCGCGATCCTTGTACGAGATCTCGCAGACGTCGTCCGCCGCCGACTCGAGAAAGATCACCTGCGCGACACCTTCGTTGGCGTAGATCTTGGCGGGAAGCGGCGTCGTGTTCGAGAACTCGAGCGTGACGTAGCCCTCCCACTCGGGCTCGAGCGGCGTCACGTTGACGATGATGCCGCAGCGCGCGTAGGTGCTCTTGCCGAGGCAGATCGTGAGGACGTTGCGGGGGATCCGGAAATACTCGACGGTGCGGGCGAGCGCGAAGGAATTGGGCGGGATGATGCAGACATCGCCCCGGAAGTCCACGAACGAGCGCTCGTCGAAGTTCTTGGGATCGACGATGGTGGTATTGATGTTGGTGAAGATCTTGAATTCGTTCGAGCAGCGGATGTCGTAGCCGTAGCTCGAGGTGCCGTACGAGACGAGCCGGCGTCCGTCGGCATACTTGACCTGCCCGGGCTCGAAGGGATCGATCATGCGATGGTGCTCCGCCATGCGGCGGATCCACCGGTCGGATTTGATGGTCATTGTTGTAATGGCCGCGGGAAGAAGCGTTGGGCGATTATAAGGCCATCCCCTGCCCCAAGCGTCTATGAACGCCCGCGCGTGCGGCCTCCGGCAAGCGTTGAGCGGCGCGTGGTGTCCGCTCCAACGCGAGCAGACCGCGGCGGCACAGGCTGTGTCCGCCCCGGTCAGGTGTTCTGGACGACGATCTTGGGAAACGCCGCCGAGTGATCCTGCTGCCGCTCGGCGATCTGCACCGCGACACGGCGGGCGATCTGCTTGTAGATCTGCGCAACGCGCCCGTCGGGATCGGACACCACGGTCGGCTTGCCCGAGTCCGCCTGCTCGCGAATCGCGATGTCGAGCGGCAGCGATCCGAGCACTTCCACGCCGTAATCCTGCGCCATGCGGTCGCCGCCCCCTTCCCCGAAGATCCGCTCCTCGTGCCCGCAACGGGAGCAGATGTGGAGCGACATGTTCTCGACGATGCCCAGGATCGGGATGCCGACCTTCTCGAACATCTTGAGCCCCTTGCGCGCGTCGATCAACGCGATGTCCTGGGGTGTCGTCACGATGATCGCGCCGGTCACCGGCACGCGCTGCGCGAGCGTCAGCTGGATGTCGCCGGTGCCGGGCGGCAGGTCCACCACGAGGTAGTCGAGGTCGCGCCAGTTGGTCTCGCGCAGGAGCTGCTCGAGCGCCTGCGTCACCATCGGGCCGCGCCAGACCATCGGCGTCTCGACGTCGATCAGGAAGCCGATCGACATCGCCTGGAGTCCGTGCCCCTCCATGGGCTCGAGCGTCTTGCCATCCTTCGATTCGGGACGGCCGCGGATCCCGAGCATCATGGGCTGCGAGGGGCCGTAGATGTCCGCATCCAGCACGCCGACCCTGGCACCCTCGGCCGCGAGCGCAAGCGCGAGATTCACCGCGGTCGTGCTCTTGCCGACGCCCCCCTTGCCGGACGCGACCGCGATGATGTTCTTGATGCCGGGCACGAGCTTCACGCCCCGCTGCACGGCATGCGAGACGATCTTCATCGCGACGTTGACGTTGACCCTGCCAACGCCGGGAATCGCCGCCAGCTTCGCCGCGACTTCCTTCCGGATGGGCTCGATCTGGCTCTTCGCGGGATAGCCGAGCAGGATATCGACCGAGACGTCGCTTCCTTCGACCTTGATGTTGCGCGCCGACTTGCCGGTGAGGTAGTCCTTGCGCGTGTTGGGATCGATGAGCGCCTTGAGCGCGTCCTGCACGAGTTGCTCGGTAACCGCCATGACGGATCCTTTCGATCGGATAAGGCGGAATTATAGTGCCTGCGGTCCGTTCCCCTCCCGGGTTTCGAGCGCACGCGGCGGGGGAACCGCATGCCGGTTTGTTACAATTCCCCCTCCCCAAGTTCCGGCCCCGTAATGAAAAAGCGCCGCATTCTGGTCACTTCCGCGCTCCCCTATGCCAACGGCGCGATCCATCTGGGGCACCTCGTCGAGTACATCCAGACCGACATCTGGGTGCGCTTCCAGCGCATGCAGGGGCACGAGGTCCACTACGTCTGCGCCGACGACACGCACGGCACGCCGGTCATGCTGCGCGCCGAGCAGGAGGGGGTGAGCCCGGAGCAACTGATCGAGCGCATGCACGCCGAGCACGCCCGGGACTTCGACGGCTTCCACATCGGCTTCGACAACTATTACTCGACGCACTCCGACGAGAACCGGGCGCTCGCCTACGAGATCTACCGGCGCTTGAGGCAGGCCGGGCTGATCGAGCGGCGCGCGATCGAGCAGTACTACGATCCGGTGAAGAACATGTTCCTGCCGGATCGCTTCATCAAGGGCGAGTGCCCGAAGTGCCACGCGAAGGATCAATATGGCGACGCTTGTGAGGTGTGCGGGACCACCTACTCTCCGACCGAGCTCATCCGTCCCTACTCGGCGGTTTCCGGTGCGCCGCCGGTCAGGCGCGAGTCCGAGCACTACTTCTTCAAGCTCGGCCGCTGCACGGAGTTTCTGAAGCGCTGGACGCGCTCGCCGGGGACGCTGCAGGCGGAGGCCGCGAACAAGCTCGACGAGTGGTTCCGCGCGGGCCTGAGCGACTGGGACATCTCGCGCGACGCGCCCTATTTCGGATTCGAGATCCCCGACGCGCCGGGCAAGTACTTCTACGTCTGGCTCGACGCGCCGATCGGCTACTTCGCGAGCTTCCGCAACCTGTGCACGAAGCAGGGCCTCGACTTCGATGCGTTCACCGACGCCGTGGAGAGCCGGGCCCAGGGCACCGAGATGATCCACTTCATCGGCAAGGACATCCTCTACTTCCACGCCCTCTTCTGGCCCGCAGTGCTGGAAAGCGCCGGCTTCCGGACGCCGACGCACGTCTACGCGCATGGCTTCCTCACGGTGAACGGCGAGAAGATGTCGAAGTCGCGCGGCACCTTCATCACCGCCGAAAGCTATCTCGAGCAAGGGCTCAACCCCGAGTGGCTGCGCTATTACTACGCCGCCAAGTTGAACGCGACCATGGAGGACATCGACCTCAATCTCGACGACTTCGTCGCGCGGGTGAACAGCGACCTCGTCGGGAAATACGTCAACATCGCGAGCCGAGCGTCGAGCTTCATAACACGCCATTTCGGGGGTGGCATCCGGCAGTCGCCTGATGTGGAACGGTTGGCGCAAGACTTCGTGGAATCTCGTACGGTCTTGGAGTCCATACGTGAAGCCTATGAAGCGCGCGAGTTCGGCAAGGCAATCCGCAGCACAATGCAGCTCGCAGATGATATCAATCGATTATTCGACTCGGCCAAACCTTGGGAGCTGGCGAAGAAAGACAACGCCACAAGTCGAGAAGAATTACACAGGATATGCTCGGCTTGCTTGCGTGGCTTTCAATATCTCACGATGTGCCTAAAGCCGGTTCTTCCAGAACTCGCGCACAAAGCAGAAGATTTCTTGGGCTGCGAATCGCTCTCTTGGAATAGCAGTCCACCTTCCCTGAAAAGAATCAGCGATTATCAGCATCTCATGACGCGCATCGACCGCAAGCAAATTGACGCGCTCATCGCCGCGAACCGCGAGAGTATGCAGCCAACGACTATGGCGCCAGTCCATTCGCAGGCCCGTCATGCGGAGCACCAGTTGCGTACCGAGGAAGACATGGAGATCGGTCCCGCCATCGGCATCGAGGACTTCTCGAAGGTCGATCTCCGCATCGCGAAAATCGTCAACGCCGAGCACGTCGCGGGCGCCGACAAGCTCCTCAAGTTGACGCTCGATCTGGGCGGCCCGACGCGCACGGTATTCGCGGGCATCAAGTCCGCCTATGATCCGGACGCCCTCAAGGGACGGCTCACGGTGATGGTCGCAAACCTCGCGCCGCGGAAGATGAAATTCGGCGTGTCGGAAGGCATGGTGCTCGCCGCTTCGGGCGACGGGCCGGGTCTTTTCCTGCTCGCGCCCGACTCCGGCGCGCAGCCCGGCATGCGCGTGAAATAGAAGAGGGGTGCCTGCGCAGCAGGCGGGGTGGTACAAACACATGCGCATCGAACACGTCGAAGCGATCGCGGTCGACATCCCGCTCACGAAGAATTTCGGCGGCAGCACCTACGCGGTGCTCAAGCGCTCCACGGTCATCACGCGGATGCGGACCGATGAAGGCGCCGTGAGCGAAGTCTATAACGGCGACAACCGCGAGCACGGTGCCGAAATCGTGCGCCTGATCGAAAGTGCGCTGGCGCCGCTCGTCTCCGGCATGAGCATCTTCGAGGGCGAACTCGTCTGGGAGAAGATGTTCGAGCTCTCTCACACGAGCCGCGACCGCAAGACACTGCTCGAAGCGATCGCGTGCGTGGACTGCGCGCTGTGGGACCTCGTCGGAAAAGCGCTCGGCAAGAGCGTGTGCGAGCTCCTCGGCGGCCATCGCGGCGCGCTGCCGCTCATTTCCATCGGCGGCTACTACATGCCGGGCAAGACGCTTGCCGACATCGGCCGCGAGATGGCGCTGTACCGCGACGCCGGCATGGCGGGCTGCAAGTTCAAGGTCGGCGGCCTCACTCCGGAGGAAGATGCGAAACGGGTGCGCGCCGCGCGCGAAGCGGCCGGCGAGGACTTCATCCTCATGGTGGACGCGAACCGCGGCTGGAACGCGCAGAATGCCATCCGCTTCGCCCGTCTCGTGGAGGATTGCAACATCCGCTGGTTCGAGGAGCCGTGCCACTGGTACGACGACGCCGCGCTGATGGCGCGGGTCCGGCAATCCATCTCCATTCCAATCACCGCCGGCCAGTCGGAGATCACCAGTCACGGCGTGCGGCGGCTTCTGGATGCGCGTGCGGTCGACTTCGTGAACTACGATGCTTCGGAAGGCGGCGGCGTCACCGACTGGCGGCGGGCTGCCGCACTGTGTGCGGGAGCCGGAGTGGAGATGGCGCACCATGAGGAGCCGCAGATCGCCCAGCACCTGCTCGCCGCCGTTCCGCACGGCACTTACCTCGAGTGCTTCGCCGATCCGGCACGCGATCCCGTGTGGCAGACGCTGTGGGCAAACCGCCCGCAAGCCCGCAACGGCATGTTCGAAGTCGCGCGCGGACCGGGTTTCGGGCTCGAGCTCGACGCCGACATGATCCGCAAGTACCGCGTGAACTGAACCCTGAAATGGAACAGACCGTCATTCCGGCGAATGCCGGAATCCAGTCGCGAACGCTCCGCAGACGGCCCGGCGCCGCCATGGCGCGCGGGCGGCTTCGGCTGTGGGGTGCCGTCATGGTGGCCTCAGCGCTTGCGCTCGGCTCACCCCGCGCGCGTGCCGAGTACGACGTGAGTTCGGTGTCGTTCCCGGCGCTCAAGCCTTTCGAGGGTCAGTCAATCGAGCTGGAAGCGCTCGAATTCCGCCCCAAGGGCAGCGGCCCGTTCCCCGCGATCGTGATGCTGCATGGCTGCAGCGGCCTGTACACGCCCTCGGGATACGTCACGAACTCGTATCGGCACTGGGCGGAGCTGCTCGCGGAGGACGGCTACGTCGCGCTCCTCGTGGACAGCTTCAATCCGCGCGGCCAGCGCTCGATCTGCGAGCAGCAGAAGCGCACGATCCTCGAGAGCCGCGAGCGCGTCGAGGACGCCTACGCCGCGGCACGCTGGCTCGACGCGCAGCCATATGTCGCGAAGGACCGCATCGGTTTGATCGGCTGGTCGAACGGGGGCACCGGCACGCTCTACAGCCTGCGCCCGGCGAGTCGCATGGAGCCCGCATTCCGCGCCGCCGTCGCGTTCTATCCCGGGTGCCGCACGCTCTCACGCGCGAAAACGCCCTACCGACCCTACGCGCCGCTCCTCATCCTGACCGGCGAGGCCGACGACTGGACACCGGCCGCTCCGTGCCAGGATCTCGCAGCGATTGCGCAGCAGGCAGGCGCCGTGCTGGAGATCGTCACCTACCCCGGCGCGCATCACGGTTTCGATCGCATCGGGCTGCCGGTGCGCTACCGCCCGAACGTGAGAAACCTCAACCAGCCCGGCCGGCTCGGGGCGACGGTCGGCGAGCATCCGCAGGCGCGCGAGGACGGGATCCGCCGCACGAAGGCGTTCTTCGCGGAGCGGCTCAGGAGCCGCTGATCACCGCTCTCGCTTGCACACCGCGATCGCGGTAAGGATTCCCTGCATGATGGCGAGCGGCGTGGGCGGACAGCCGGGCACCGCGACGTCCACCGGAATCACGTTCGCGACGCGTCCGCAGCTCGCGTAGCTTTCCCCGAAGATGCCGCCGGTGCAGCCACAGTCGCCGGTCGCGACGACGAGTTTGGGCTCGGGCATCGCCTCATGCGTGCGCCTGAGCGCCGTCTCCATGTTGCGCGCGACCGGCCCGGTCACGAGCAGAAGATCCGCGTGACGCGGGCTCGCGACGAAGCGGATGCCCAGCCCTTCGAGATTGTAGTACGGGTTGTTCAGCGCGTTGATTTCGAGCTCGCAGCCGTTGCACGAGCCGGCATCGACGTGGCGGATCGCGAGAGAGCCGGCGAAGCGTTCGAGCACCTCCGCGCGCAGTCGCCCGCCCGTCACGCGCAACGCTTCATCGGGCTCGGGCGGCGCTTCGGTGCGGATGCCGGTTCGGACGATCTGCTTCAGCAACTGATACATGAGCGATCCTAGAGGTCGTGCCCGCTGTAGGACAGGTTGAAGGACTTGTTGATGAGCGGGAAATCGGGAACGATGTTGCCGAGCACCGCGCGCTCGAGCAGCGGCCAGTTCTGCCACGAGGGGTCGTGCGCGTGGAGCCGTCGGATGCGGTTGCCCGTCCCGGTCTCGAGCGCGATCAGCACTTCGCCGCGCCAGCCTTCCACCCAGCCGATCCCGAAGGCGTCAGCGGGAGCCTCGGGGAGCGTTGCCGCAATCTCTCCCTCCGGCAGCCCCGAGAGGATGCCATCGATCAGGCGCAACGATTCCGCGATTTCCTCGAAGCGCACCGTCACCCGCGCCGCGACGTCGCCGTTGCGATGCGTCGTCATGCGCACGTCGAATGCGTCGTACGGCACGGCGGGAAACTGGACGCGCAGGTCCCACGCCACCGCGCTCGCCCGTCCGGCGAGGCCCGTCAGGCCCAGGCGATCGGCGAGGTCCGGCTTCACGCGCCCGCAGCCGATGAAGCGATCCTGCAGCCCGGCGTGCTCGTCGTAGATTTTCTTGAGCGTCGCGACCGCTGCACCGATCGCCTCGGCTTCGCTGCGCATGTGCGCGATCGATTCCGCGCGCACGTCGCGCGCGACACCGCCGGGCACGATCGCATCCATCAGATAGCGGTGGCCGAAGAGCGCGTGGCTCGTGCGCAGCCAGTCCTCGCGCAGCCGGGAAAACTGCGCGAGCCCGAACGCAAGCCCGGCGTCGTTGCCGAGAAACCCGAGGTCCCAGAGGTGCTGTCCGATGCGCTCGCGCTCGAGGAGAAGCGCGCGCAGCCAGAGCGCGCGGGGCGGCGGCGCGAGCCCGGCCGCGCCTTCGACCGCCATCGCGTAGGCCCAGGCGTAGGCGACCGTCGAGTCGCCGGAAATGCGACCGGCGAGCTTCGCGCCTTCGGCGAGCCTCATCGCTTCGAAGCGCTTCTCGATGCCCTTGTGCTTGTAGCCCAGGCGCTCTTCGAGGCGCAGGATACCTTCGCCGACGATGGAAAAGCGGAAGTGTCCCGGCTCGATCGTCCCGGCGTGGACCGGGCCGACCGGGATTTCGTGCACGCCTTCCCCGCCCACTTCCACGAACGGATAGCGGTCCGCGCAGCCGGGAAACGTCTGTCGCGCATCGAACGACTTGCGCAGCGGAAAGACATCCTCGGGCCACGCGGCATGGCGCAGCCACTTGCGGGTATCCGACGCCCCTTCCGCAGTGAGTCCGTAAAGATCGCGCACCGCGCGTTGCATGCGGTTCGCCGCAGGGAAAACGTCCGAGATGTCGGGATAGCGCTCGCCCTCCGCGGCAACGGCGATGACAAGCAGCCCCGAGCGAATGGTGAGCGCCGCGTACACCGTGTATCCCGCGCCGCGTTCGGTGTGATCCGCACCCCACAACGCGACGAGCCGGCCGCCTTTCTCGCGCACCTGCCGGCACGCGGTCAGCCACGCCTCGCCTTCGACGCGCGCCGTCCAGACCGGCATCGCGCCCGGAAGCCGCGTCGTTTCGAAGGAGAAGTCCTCGAGGCGCATCGCAAGCTAACCGATGAGTTGCGCCGCCTGCCGGTACCATTCGGCGAGATACGGCGGGATGTAGAGACCGAGCAGCAGCACGATCGCGAGATGCACGAACACTGGAACGAGCGCGGGCCGATGCGGCAGGCGCTTCAGATTCGCCGCGCCGAAGACCATCGGCTGCACCTTGCCGAAGATGGCGGCAAACGCAACGCCGAGGGCGCCGAGCAGAATAGGCGTCGCCCACGCCTGCTGGTGCATCGCGGCGGTGAGCAGCATGAATTCGCTCGCGAAGACGCCGAACGGCGGCATGCCCAGTATCGCAAGGCTGCCGAGCAGCAGCCCCCACCCGATGGTGGGATTGCTCTCGATCAAGCCGCGGATGTCGGCCATGATCTGCGTGCCCGATTTCTGCGCGGCGTGGCCCACCGCGAAGAAGATCGCCGACTTGGTGAGCGAGTGCACCGTCATGTGCAGCAGCCCGGCGAAGGTGGCGAGCGTGCCGCCCATTCCGAAGGCGAACGTCATGAGCCCCATGTGCTCGACCGAGGAGTAGGCGAAAAGCCGCTTGATGTCCTTCTGGCGCGAGAGCAGGAACGCCGCCACCACCACGGAGAGCAGCCCGAAGCCCATCATGAGGTTTCCCGCGAAGTGGGTGCCGAGCGCGCCGTCCACCAGCACCTTCGCGCGCACCACCGCGTAGAGCGCGACGTTGAGCAGCAGCCCGGAGAGCACGGCGGAGATCGGCGTCGGGCCTTCGGCGTGCGCGTCGGGCAGCCAGTTGTGCAGCGGCGCGAGGCCCACCTTGGTGCCATAGCCCACCAGCAGGAAGACGAAAGCGAGGCCGAGCACCGTCGGCTCGAGCTGTCCTTTCACGTCGTTCAGGTGCGTCCACAGGAGCGCCGTGCCGCCCGCGCCGAGCACTTTCTCCGCCGCGAAGTAGAGCAGGATCGTGCCGAACAGCGCCTGCGCGATCCCCACGCCGCACAGGATGAAGTATTTCCACGCCGCTTCGAGGCTCGCCGGCGTGCGATACAGGCTCACCAGCAGCACGGTCGTGAGCGTCGCTGCCTCCATCGCCACCCACAGGATGCCGACGTTGTTGGTGAGGAGCGCGAGCAGCATGGTGAAGGTGAACATCTGGAACATGCTGTGATAGAGCCGCAGCCGGTTGGGCGAGAGCCGCCCCATGGCGGCTTCGATGCGCATGTACGGCCGGCTGAAGAGCGAGGTCGTGAACGCGACGAAGGCGGTCAGCGCGACGAGAAAGACGTTGAACGGATCGACGAAGAAGTTTTCGTCCCACACCCGCATCGGTCCGTCGGTGATGACGCGCCCCGTCAGCACGGCCGCGGCGGCGAAGGTCCCGAGGCTCATCGCGCTGTTCAGTTCCGGAGCGAACGCGCGATGTCCCCACAGCGCAAGCACCAGCCCGCCGGCGAACGGTATGCCGAGAACGAGGAGAATTTCCACGCTAGCGATCCTTGAGCTTCTCCAGGTGGTGGATGTCGAGGCTCTCGAACGTCTCGCGGATGTGGAAGAAGAAGACGCCGAAGATCAGCGCCGCGACCAGAACGTCGAACAGAATCCCCAGTTCGACGATCATCGGCATGCCGTAGGTCGCCGAAGTTCCTGCGAAGAAGAGCCCGTTCTCCATGGCGAGGAAGCCGATCACCTGCGAGACCGCCTTGCGCCGCGTAATCATCATGAGGAACGAGAGCAGGATGCTCGCGAGCGCGATTCCGAGCGCGCTGCGCGTGACGGTGCCCGCCATCTCCGAGATCGGCGCGGCAAGGTTGAAGGCGAAGATGACGAGCGCGATCCCGATCAGCATCTGCGCCGGAATGTTGACGATCGGCTCGACGTCCCAGCGCACGTTGAGCTTGTCGAGCAGCCAGTGCAGGAACCACGGCAGCAGAATTACCTTGAGGACCAGCGTGACGGCGGCGGAAAGGTACAGATGGTGCTGCCGCGTCGAGTACGCCACGACCGCCGTGGAGAGCATCAGGACGAACCCCTGAAGCGCGAAGAGGTTGATGAGCGAGAGGATGCGCCGCTGCGTGAGCATTGCGAAGGCGAGCAGCAGCAGGAGCGCCGCGAAGAGATTGATGAGCTGGGTGGACAGCGCGGGCATCTCAGGTCTCCAGCACGAAGTGGGTCAGCATGCCGAGCGTCGCGAGCAGGAATGCGGTGCCCAGGAACTCGGGTGCGCGGAAGATCCGCATCTTGGCGGACACCGTTTCGAGGAGCGCCAACCCGAAGCCCGCGGCCCCGAGCTTCAGCACGAGCGCCGCGAGCGCGATCGGCATGCCGGCCCAGTCGCCGGCCTGCGCGATGCCCCAGGGCACGAACAGCGCGATCCCGATCGTCATGTACGCGGTGAGCTTCAGGCTCGACGCCCATTCGACGAGCGCGAGATGGCGGGCGGAATACTCGAGGATCATCGCCTCGTGGATCATGGTGAGCTCGAGATGCGTCGCGGGATTGTCGATCGGAATGCGCGCGTTCTCCGCGAGCAGCACCATGGTGAACGCCACCGCGGCGAAGGCCATGCTGGGGTAGATCACGAGATCGCGCTGTCCCAGCGTCTCGACGATGGTGACGAGCGAGGTGGAGTGGCTGATGAGCGAAGCGGTGAAAAGCGTCATCAGCATCGCCGGCTCCGCGAGAAAGCCGATCATCATCTCGCGGCGCGCCCCGAGCGTGCCGAAGGATGTGCCGATGTCCATGCCCGCGAGCGCGATGAAGACGCGCGCCAGCGCGAAGAGGCCCACCAGCGCGATCACGTCGGCGGCGGGGGCGAAGGGAAGCGAAGTCGCGACCACCGGCACGATGCCGACCGCGAGCCACATGCAGCCAAACAATATGTAAGGTGTCGCGCGAAAGAGCGGCGAGGCGTTGTGGGCGAGCACCGCATCCTTGTGAAAGAGCTTGTTCACGACACGATACGGCTGCCACAGACCCGGGCCGCTGCGGTTCTGGAGCCACGCGCGGCACTGGTTCACCCACCCCAGCACGAGCGGCGCGATCAGCACGACGAGCACCGACTGCAATATTTGAAATGCGATTCCGCTCGCTTCGGTCATCGCACGAATATGAGAAGCGCGATCAGCGTGAGGAAGCTGTAGAGCAGGTACACCGAGATGCGGCCCTGCTGCAATTTCCCGACGTAACCCGAGAGAAACTCGGTAAAGCGCGCGATCGGCAGATAAAGCGCGTTCCAGTGGCGATCCTCGATCTTCTGCCGGAACACCGGCTGCGGATCGTCCGCGCGCGGAATCTCGCGCTCGATTCTGTAGACCGGCGCGAAGATGTGGCGGATGGGCTGGCCGAAGCCATCGGCCGTATCTTCCATGCGCGCGTTCTGCTCGGGATAGCCGCAGTCCCACGGATCCGCCCGCCGCAACCGCCCGTGATAGACCTGACGCACGACGACAAACGTCAATCCGACCACCGCCGTGATGACGACGAGGAAGATGAGCGGGCTGTAGCTCGCCCGCGCGCTCGCCGTGGGCACGAGCCACAGCCAGCCCGCATCGAGCGCCTCGGGGGAAAGCCCCTCGGCCGTCAGCGATCGGCACACGTTGTCGAGCACACGCAGCATGAAGACCGGCAGCAGCCCCAGCGCGACGCAGCCGAGCGCGAGCCACGCCATGCCCGCGCGCTCCGGCCCGCTCGCCTCGCGCGGGCGTTCCTTCATCACATGACGGTGCTGCCCGAGAAAGGCGACGCCATAGACTTTCACGAAGCACATGCCGGTGAGCGCGCCCGAGAGCGCGAGCACCGCCGCGACGATCGGCACGAGGCTCCGGACCACGCTGCTCTCGAGGATCGGCGCCTGGAGCGAGGCCTGGAACGTGAGCCACTCGGACACGAAACCGTTGAGTGGCGGCAGCGCCGAGATCGCGAGCGCGCCGATCAGGAAGTAGAGCGCGGTGTGCGGCATGTAACGGATGAGCCCGCCCATCTCGTTCAGATTCCTGAGGCCGGTCGAATTGAGAATCGACCCGGCGCCGAGGAAAAGGAGCCCCTTGAATACGGCGTGGTTCAGCGTGTGATAGAGGGCCGCGACGAGCCCCAGCGCACCGGCGACCGGATGGCCGCTCCCGATGAACACCATGGAGAGCCCGATGCCGATCAGGATGATCCCGATGTTCTCGACCGAATGGTAGGCGAGCAGGCGCTTCAGGTCGTGCTGCATGAGCGCGAAGAGAACGCCGAAGAGCGAGGTCGCCGCACCGAACACGAGCACTGTGAGCCCCCATTCCCAGCGGATGCTCCCGAGAAGATCGTAGATGACGCGCACCATCCCGTAGATCGCCGTCTTGAGCATCACCCCCGACATCAGCGCCGATACCGGCGACGGCGCCGCGGGATGCGCTTCGGGCAGCCACGCGTGCAGCGGCAGCATGCCGGCCTTCGCGCCGAAGCCGAAAAACGCCAGCGCGAAAGCGACACTTGCCCAGAAGGGCGTCAGCTCGGCCTGTCGCAGGGCGTCGAAGGCGTAGTCGCCGTGCCCGCCGTGCAGCACGCCGAAGCTCAGAAGTATGCTGATCGCCCCGAGATGCGCGATCAGGAGATAGATGAATCCCGCGCGGCGATTCTGTTCGCCGTGGTGTTCCGTCGTGACCAGAAAGTAGGACGAGAGCGCCATCGTCTCCCACGCCACCATGAAGAAGTAGGCATCGTCGGCGAGGAGCACGAACGCCATGCTCGCAAGGAAGAGGTGGTACTCGAGCGCGAGGACGGCGATGGGTTGCCCAAGCGTGCCATGGCGGAAATACCCCACGGAGAACAGCGAGATGCCGAACGACACGCCGCCCAGCAGCAGAAGAAAGAATCCCGAGAGCGGATCCAGCCGCGCATGGAACGGCAGATCCGGCAGCCCCGCGACGAGCACGAGCGCGCTCGGCGGTGCGCCGATCGCCCACAGTCCGGTCGCGGCAAGCAGGAGTGCGATGACCGCGCCCCCCGGAAAAACCAGATCGGTAACGAGCCGCGCATGGCGCATGCAGACGAGCGCCATCGCGCCCAGCCCCATCCATGCCACCGCCAACACGACGGCGACCGCGACAGGTTGCAAGGACAAAAAACTCATCGGGCTGTTCTTGGCGTTATTGCGGGACGACCGCAGCGGATGGAGATTCCGCCGGGAAGAAGCGCAGCAACGGACGCGCTATTCTAGCGCAATCGCGCGCGGCCCGCGGAGAAAAATCGCGCCGCGATGCATTCAAGCGACGAGGGCGGCCGCAGCCGCCCTCGTCAAACAACCCTGCGGTGATCCGGCTTCAGGGCCGCAGATACGCGTAACCTTCGCGCTGCTGCAGACGAGTGATCTCCGCCACGCCGGAAGGCACGAACGTCGCCTCGGGAATGAACTGGCTGCGCTTGAGATTGCGGTTGCGCAACGTGATCTCGCAGACGTCGAATTGCACGCCGCGCTGCTTCAGTTCTTCCACCTTGATGTTGAAGGGATTGCCGTTCTTGTCCTTCGCGCCATCGAACAGGAAATCCACGCCACGCGCGTGCGTCACGACCACGATCTTCGCCTTGGGATTCACTTCCAGATGATTGCCGATATTGCGCAACGCGTTGACAGCCTGTTCGGCCGTGTCATTGACGTGATAGACCACCTTGTCTTCCGCCACGCTGGCCTTCACCGCCGCTCCGCCGCCGTTCGCCGCGCACCCCGCCGCGCCCAGCACGACGGCCAACACGGCACCCGTAAAAATGCGATCGCTCCTGCTCATATGCTCCTCCGTTGTAGGGCTGTGGGTACAATGCCAGGGCTTAACATAGACCATCTTTTGGATACCGGCAAATCATTGCACGCACAGGCAGGACCGCTTTGACCGTCACCCGCCGCCTCCGCATCTCCGGCGCCGTCCAGGGCGTCGGCTTCCGCATGTACATGATGCGCAAGGCGCGCGAACTGGGCGTTGCGGGCTGGGTGCGCAATCGCAGCGATGGCAGCGTGGAAGCGGTGGTGCAGGGCCCGGCCGAAGCGGTCGAGGCGATCATCGCGTGGGCGCGCCGCGGGCCGCCGAGCGCGTGTGTGAACGACGTGCGGGTGTCCGAGGCGCACGGGGACTATTCGGATTTCGAGACGCGCCCGACGCAATGACGTCTTGAACCGATCCTTCTAGCGGGTGATCGCGGCGGCGCGCAGCCGCATCTTTGAAGCCTCGTCCTTGCGTCCGAGCTGCTCCAGCACCTCTGCGAGATTGGTGAGCGTATTCGCGACGCTCGGGCTGTACGGACCGAGCGTGTTCTCCTTCATCACGAGCGCGCGGCGCAGAAGCGGCTCGGCCTCCTTGTGGCGCCCCTGCACGCGCAGCACGGCGCCGAGGTTGTTGAGCAGCGTCGCCGTTTTCGGATCCTCGCCGTACGCCTTCTCGAAGATCGGCAGCACCCGGCGCTGGATCTTCTCCGCCTCGCCGTGGCGCCCCTGCGCCTGGATCACCTCCGCGAGGTTCGCGAGCAGCATGGCGGTGGACGGATGCTCGGTGCCGAGCGCCTTCTCGCGGATCGCCAGCGCGGCGCGGTAGTACTGCTCTGCCTCCTCGTGCTTGGCGCGAAAGCGCAACGCCAGCGCGAGGTTGGCGAGACTGGTTTCAGTATTGCGATGGGATTCGCCGAAGGTCCTGCGCGCCTCGGCCAGGGCCTGGCGCGCCGTCCGCTCCGCGTGATTCAACTCGCCGCGCGTGATGAGCGGCACGATCTCGTCGTTGAGCGCCCGCCAGATCGCTTCGCCGGCGTGTGCCGTCAGCGTGAACGAAAAGAAAAGAAGTATGAGGAAAGAGAATGCGCGGGCGGCGCTGCGTTTACGAGCGCGCCGCATAGACAATGCTGATGTTCTCGGGCTCGAGCCACTCGCCGAGCGCGCGGATGAGATCGTCGTGCAGGCTGACGCGCCACGCATCGCCCAGGTCGATTTCGCACGTCGCCCGGTGATTCGTATACACGATCGACACCGGGCAATTGCCGTCCCGGTGTGGCGCAAGCAGCTCGCGCAGCCGCGCCCCCGAGGATGCGCCGTTGCAGGTGAGCCGGATCGCGCGAGCGTAGCGGTTGCGCGCGGCGGCGAGGTCGTAGAGCTTCTCTGCGGAAACGCGCAGGCTCCCACTGAAGTCGTCGTGCGCGACCTTGCCTTCGACGATCAGGAGCTGGTCCTCCTTGAGCGCATTACGGTGCTGCTCGAAGAGCTCGTTGAAGACCGTGAGCTCGACGCGCGCGCGGCCGTCGTCGAGGAGGATCACCGCCATGCGCCCGCGCCGCGTCATCTGCACGCGCAGGCTGTGGATGATGCCGGCGAGCAGCACCGGATACGGCTGGGGTGAAAGCTCGTCGAGGCGGGTGGTGACGAACTGCTTCAGCTCGTCCTCGTAGCTTCTGAAGGGATGCCCCGTAAGGTAGAAGCCGAGGGCGAGCTTTTCGTTCTGCAGCCGCTCGCGCTCGCTCCAGCGCGGGACGTCGGCGAGCACGACGGCGGGGGCGGCGTGCGCCAGCTCGCCGAAGAGGCTCACCTGGTTTGCGCTGCGGCTCGCCTGCTCCGCGCTCTCCATCGCCGCGCCGACCGACGCGAGCAGCCGCGCGCGGTGGTCGTCGATGGCATCGAACGCCCCCGCGCGGATGAGCGACTCGACGACGCGGCGGTTGACGATGCGCTTGTCCACGCGGTGACAGAAATCGAAGAGGTCCGTGAACGGCCCGCCGGTGCGGCGCGCTTCGATCAAGTGCTCGATAGCCGCTTCGCCCGTGCCCTTGATCGCGCCGAGCCCGTAGCGGATCACACCCCTGCGCCCCTCCGAAGATGCGGAAGGCGGCAGCGGCTCGAAGCGATAGTTCGACGCGTTGACGTCCGGCGGGAGCAGCTCGATCCCGTGCTCGCGCGCATCGTCGGCGAAGAGCTGCACCTTGTCGGTGTCCGCCATCACCGCCGACATGTTGGCGGCGATGAACGCGGCGGGATGATGGGCCTTGAGATACGCGGTCTGATACGCGACGAGCGCATAGGCGGCGGCGTGCGAGCGGTTGAAGCCGTAGCCGGCGAATTTCTCCATGAGGTCGAAAAGCTCGTGCGCCTTCCTCTCCGCCACGCCGTTCCGGAGCGCGCCCTTGACGAAGGTCTCGCGGTGGCGCGCCATCTCCTCCGGCATCTTCTTGCCCATCGCGCGCCGCAGGAGATCGGCGCTGCCCAAACTGTAGCCGCCGATCACCTGCGCGATCTGCATCACCTGCTCCTGGTACACCATGATGCCGTAGGTGGGCTTCAAGATCGGCTCGACGCGCGGGTCGGGATACTCCACGCGCCCGCCATGCTTGCGGCGGATGAATTCCGGAATGAGCTCCATCGGTCCCGGCCGGTAGAGCGCGATCAGCGCGACGATGTCCTCGAAGCGGTCGGGCCGCGCCTGCTTCATCAGCTCGCGCATCCCGCGCGATTCACACTGGAACACGGCGGTCGTGTCGGCGCTGGCGAAGACGCGGTAGGTTTCCGCGTCGTCGAGCGGAATCGCGTCGAGCTTCAGCTTCGACTGCGGATCGAGGCGCTCGATGTACTTGAGCGCCCAGTCGAGGATGGTGAGCGTGGTGAGCCCGAGGAAGTCGAACTTGACGAGCCCGACCGCCTCGACATCCTTCATGTCGAACTGCGACACCACGCTGCCCGAGCCGTCGGCGGCGTAGAGCGGGCAGAAGTCGGTGAGCTTCCCGGGCGCGATCAGGACGCCGCCCGCGTGCATCCCGACGTTACGCGTGAGCCCCTCGAGCTGCTCCGCGAGCGCGAGGAGCTCGCGCACTTCCTCCTCGTTCTTCTCACGCTCATTGATCTGCGGCTCGACCTCGCGCGCGTAGATCACGTTCGCCTCGGGCTCGCCGGTTCTGCGGCGCAGCGTCACCGTCTTACCGGGCTGGAACGGGATCAGCTTCGCGATCTGGTCGCAGAAGTTGTAGGGCAGATCGAGGACGCGCCCCACGTCGCGCACCACCGCCTTTGCCGCCATCGTGCCGAAGGTCACGATCTGCGACACCGAATCCGCGCCGTATTTGCTGCGCACGTACTCGATGACGCGGTCGCGTCCCTCCTGGCAGAAGTCGATGTCGAAGTCCGGCATCGACACACGCTCGGGATTCAGGAAGCGCTCGAACAGCAGATCGTAGCGCAGCGGATCGAGGTCGGTGATGCCGAGGCTGTAGGCGACGAGCGAGCCCGCGCCCGAGCCGCGGCCCGGCCCGACCGGCACGCCATTCTCCTTGGCCCAGTTGATGAAGTCGGCGACGATGAGAAAGTAGCCGGCGAATCCCATCTGGCTGATGGTCTTCAGCTCGAACTCGAGCCGCTCGCGGTAGCGCGGCGTCTCGAGCGCGCGCTGCGCCTCGTCCGGATAGAGCCGCATCATGCGCGCCTCGAGGCCGGCTACCGCGCGGGTGCCGAGGTATTCCTCGAGGCTCTCCTGGTTGGGCGTGGGGAATCGTGGAAGCTGGCTCTTTCCGAGCTGCAGCGTCAGATTGCAGCGCCGCGCGATTTCGATGCTGTTCGCGAGCGCCGCCGGGATGTCGCGGAAGAGCGCCGTCATTTCGGCCTGCGACTTGAAGTACTGCTCGGGCGTGAAGCGCCGCGGGCGCCGCCGGTCGGAGAGGGTGTAGCCTTCGGCGATGCACACCCGCGCTTCGTGCGCCTGGAAGTCGGCGGGCCTGATGAACTGGACGGGGTGCGTCGCGACCACCGGCAGGCGCAGGGCATTGGCGAGCTGCACCGAGCGCTGCACGCAGGTTTCAATCGGCACCGTCGCCGCGCCGGTCGTCGTCGCGCCCGGCCCGAGCCGCTGCAGCTCGAGATAGTAGCGCTGCGGGAAGAGCGCGCTCCACTCCTCGGCGAGCCGGCGCGCGTGCGGCTCGTTGCCCACCGCGAGCGCCTGCCCGACGTCACCCAGATGCGCCCCGGAGAGCGCGATCAGCCCCTCGGTGCCATCGGCGAACCACGCGCGATCGATTTCGGCGCGACCGCGGTACTGGTTGGAGCGATAGGCCCGCGTCAAGAGATCGCACAAGCGCAGGTAGCCGGCGCGGGACTGACACAGCAGCAGCAGGCGCGCGGGCTTGTCGCGGTCGGCCTCGTTCGCGATCCACACGTCGCAGCCCACGATGGGTTTGACGCCTTTCGCCCGCGCCTCCTTGTAGAACTTCACCATGCCGAAGACGTTCGCGAGGTCGGTCAGCGCGAGTGCCGGCATGCCGTCGGCCGCGGCCGCCGCCACCGCCTCGTCGAGCCGCACGATCCCGTCGGCGATGGAATACTCGCTGTGGAGGCGCAGATGCACGAACGACGGCCGCATGAAACGCTATTCTAAGACCACGCCGCGCGGATTTTCATCCACCGCGGCACAAAAAAATACGCGCATCGATTCCAAGACATAGCACTGCCCTCGCGTACGGCGCGAGCAGCGCCATGCCGCCGGAATGAGAAGCGCACGGGTTTAGCGGGAAGAGCGCGCCGTCGCAAAGCGCGCAGGGCGGGCATTCACCACCGCCCGCTGCGACTCAATGGCGGGCGCAAGCGCCCACCCTGCGGTTCTGTTGCGGCCCGCGTAGCGTAGCACGGCAGTGCGCGATTTTTTCACCGCAGGCGCGCTTCTGCGATAATGTCGCGCTTTTTTCCTCGCCATCTCCATGAAAACCAGCGCCTCCCGCTATCACGACATCCGCGGCATCCGCTATCACGTGCGCACCTGGGGCGATCCGCGTGAGGAGCCGCTTTTTCTGCTGCACGGCTGGATGGACGTGTCCGCGTCCTTCCAGTTTCTGGTGGAGGCGCTGCGCACCGAGCGCTATATCGTGGCACCGGACTGGCGTGGCTTCGGTCTCACGGCGTGGTCGCCGGCGGGATACTGGTTTCCCGATTACTACGCCGATCTGGACGCGCTGCTCGATCATTACGTCGATGGGCCGGCGGAGCTGGTCGGTCACAGCATGGGGGGCCTCGTCGCCTGCACCTACGCCGGCATTCGGCCCGAGCGGGTGGCGAAGGTCGTTTCGCTGGAAGGCTTCGGGCTCGCGCGCACCACACCGGACCTCGCTCCCGGACGCTATCGCCGCTGGCTCGAAGAGCTGCGCGATGCGCCGCGGTTCAGGGTCTATGGCAGCTACGATGAGGTCGCTGCGCGGTTAAGACAGATCAATCCGCGGCTCACCGCGGACAAAGCCGACTTTCTCGCACGAAGCTGGGCACACGAGTCCGAGCCGGGGAAAGTCACGCTCGTGAGCGATCCGCGGCACAAGCTGGTGAACCCGTACCTCTTCCGCCTCGATGAGATCCTCGCCTGCTGGCGCGAAGTGCGCGCGCCGGTGTTATGGGTATTCGGGCGCGACTCCAAGGGGACCGGGTACCTCAGGGACACGCCCGAGCAACTGGCGGAGCGCAGGAGCGCCTTCCGGAATTTCCGCGAAGTGTGGCTCGAGGATTGCGGTCACATGATGCATCACGACCAGCCCGAGCGGCTCGCGCGGGTGATCGAGGCGTTTCTCGCCGACCCCGCGAGCGCGCCGGCGGGAACCTGCTGAAGTGGCGCGCGACGCACGGCCGCGGCTGGGCGTGCTGGGCGGGATGGGGCCGCTCGCGACAGTCGATTTCCTCCGGAAGCTGATGGAGGAGACCCCTGCCACGCGCGATGCCGATCACGTGCCGGTCATCGTCTACTCGGTGCCGCAGATTCCCGACCGGCCCGCTGCCATACTCGCGGGCGGCGCATCCCCGCTTCCCGCGATGCTCGAGGGCATTCGCACACTCAAGGCCGCGGGCGCGGTGCGGATCGCCATCCCGTGCAATACCGCACACTACTGGTACGACGACCTGGCGCGCGAAGGCGGCGTGCCGATCGTGCACATCGCGGACGCCGCGTGTGAAGCGCTCGCCGCGCTGCCGCGCCCCATACGCCAAGTCGGACTGATCGCCACGCGCGGCACGATCGCGGCCGGCTTGTTCCAGCAGCGGCTCGCAGCGCGCGGCTTCGAATGCCTGCTCAACACCGAAAACGATCAGGCACGGCTCGTCCTGCCGGCGATCGAGGCGGTCAAGCGCGGCGATCTGCCAGCGGCGCACGTGCTCGCCGTCCGCGCCGCGCGCAGTCTCTTGACCGCCGGAGCGGATGCCGTGCTGCTCGCCTGCACCGAGATTCCGCCCGCGATCGAGCACGCGCCGAGCGATGTCGGGCCCGCCTGCGTCGACGCCACGCGTGCGCTCGCACGCGCGTGCGTGGCGTGGTGGAAAAGCACGACCGCGTCCGCATGATTGCACGCGCGCGGCGGTGCCGCGTCAACGCCGGTCCGGCGGCACGTAGCTGGGGCGCGTCAGCACGTCCGGCCGCAGGATCTCGTCGAGCTCGGCCTTGCTGAGCAGCTTTTTCTCCAGCACCAGATCGTAGACCTTGCGCCCGCTCTTCAGCGCCTCCTGCGCGAGCGCCGTCGCCTGGGTATAACCGATGTAGGGATTGAGCGCCGTGACGAGCCCGATCGAGCGGTCCACCAGCTCGCGCAAGTGCTCGCGGTTGGCCGTGATGCCTTTCACGCAGCGCTCGCGCAGCGTCTCGCAGCCGTTGCGCAGATGCATCACGCTCTTGAAGAGACTGTGCGCGATCACCGGCTCGAATGCGTTCAACTGGAGCTGACCCGCCTCGGCGGCAAAGCTCACGGTGACGTCGTTGCCGATCACCTCGAACGCGATCTGGTTCACCACTTCCGGAATCACCGGATTCACCTTGCCGGGCATGATGCTCGAGCCGGCCTGCACCGGCGGGAGATTGATCTCGTTCAACCCCGCGCGCGGCCCGGACGAGAGCAGCCGCAGGTCGTTGCAGGTTTTCGAGAGCTTCACCGCGACGCGCTTCAGGACCCCGGAGACCTGCACGAAGGCGCCGGCGTCCTGGGTCGCCTCGACGAGATTGCTCGCGGTGACGAGCGGGATGCCGGTGATGTCGGCGAGGCGGCGGCACACGATCGCCGCATACTCGGGGTGCGCCGTGATGCCGGTCCCGATCGCCGTCGCGCCCAGATTGATCTCGTGGATGAGAAGCGCCGCCTCCTTGAGTCGCTGCTCGTCCTCTTCCAGCATGACGGCGTAGGTGGAGAACTCCTGTCCCAGCGTCATCGGCACCGCATCCTGGAGCTGCGTCCGCCCGACTTTCAGCACGTCGGCGAATTCCGTCGCCTTCGCGACGAACGCCACGCGCAGCTCCGCCATCGCGGCCGTGAGGCGCTGGATACCGAAGTGCAGCGCGACCTTGATCGCCGTCGGGTACACGTCGTTGGTGCTCTGGCTCATGTTGACGTGCTCGACGGGATGCAGATACCCGTACTCGCCCTTGCGGCGGCCCATGAGCTCGAGCGCGCGGTTGGCGATCACCTCGTTCGCGTTCATGTTGGTCGAGGTGCCCGCGCCGCCCTGGATCACGTCCACCACGAATTCCTCGAGCAGCGCGCCCTCCCGGATCTCCTCGCACGCGCGCACGATGGCGCCGGTCCGCTCGTCGTCGAGGAGCTTCAGCTCGTTGTTGGCGAGCGCCGCCGCCTGCTTGACGCAGGCGAGCGCGTTCACGAGCTCGGGATAGATCGAGATCGGCGTATGCGTGATCGGAAAGTTCTCGAGCGCGCGCAGCGTGTGCACGCCGTAGTACGCGGCGGCCGGCACGCGGCGCTCGCCCAAGAGATCGTGCTCGATTCGGGCCCTGGGTTGCGGCATCGTCTTGCTCCCGCGAAAAGGCGCAGGCTGCGCGTCTTCACTATACCGCCAAAAGCCGCGTAGCCGATTGTTTCTTATCGGGATGCTGGCTGGACAAACCTATGCCGTTCGGCTAGATTGGCGGCGGATCACGCCTCATTCCCCATCGATTCGAGAACCGCAGCGAGAGAGGAGACACTCATGAAACGTCCGGCATTCCTGTTGACGACCCTGTTGCTGGCGGCGGGCCTCACGAGCACCGCCACGGCGGCCGAACTCACCGGCACCTTGAAGAAGATCAAGGACAGCGGTTCGATCACACTCGGCCACCGCGATGCCTCCGTGCCCTTCTCCTACTACGACGACAAGCAGCGTCCGGTGGGCTATGCGCTCGACCTCTGTCTCAAGGTCGTGGACGCGATCAAGGCCGAGTTGAAGATGCAGAAGCTCGACGTCAAGTACCAGCTCGTCACTTCCGCGAACCGCATCCCGCTCATGGCGAACGGCACGATCGATCTCGAGTGCGGATCGACCACCAACAATCTCGCGCGGCAGAAGGAAGTCTCCTTCACCATCACGCACTTCCTCACTGCGACGCGGCTCGTATCCAAGAAGTCCGCGAACCTGAAATCGGTCGACGATCTCAAGGGCAAGACCGTCACCTCCACCGCCGGCACGACCAACATCAAGCAGATCACCGATCTCAACACCTCCAGGAACATGGGGATGAACATCATCCCGGCGAATGGCCACCCCGAAGCGTTCCAGATGGTCGAGACCGGTCGCGCGGTCGCGTTCGCGATGGACGACATCCTGCTCTACAGCCTGGTCGCGCAGTCGCGCAATCCCGCCGACTACGTGATCTCCGACTTCGCGCTGTCGTTGCCCGAGCCTTACGGCATCATGATGCGCAAGGACGACCCGGCGTTCAAGAAAGTGGTCGATGCCGCGATGGTCCACACTTACAAGAGCGGCGAGATCAACAAGATCTACGACAAGTGGTTTCAGAATCCCATCCCGCCGCGGAACATCAACCTGAAGGTGCCGATGTCGCCGCTCTTCAAGAACGTCGTTCAGAAACCCACCGATTCGGGTGATCCCAACGACTACAAGTAACGCGGCACGACCCACGCGGGGGACCGTAGCGGTCCCCCGTTTCGTTTGCGGCGCTAGCGTGGTGCCCCATCGATAACCCGATTCATGCGAGCCTCGTCATGCCGGTGACGACCGGCATCCAGTCTTACTCTTTCCGGATTCCGGCTTCCGCCGGAATGACGGCGTGTACGTACGGGCCGGCATACCAGGAGCGCTGAACCGTGAAATACGACTGGCAGTGGAGCGTCTACCTCCAGCCCGCTGCGGACGGGAGCGGCACGTGGCTCATGTATCTCATCGTCGGGCTCGGCTGGACGCTCGCGACGGCACTCGCCGCGTGGGTGCTCGCGCTCGCCATCGGGTCGGTGGTGGGCACGCTGCGCACGACACCGCTCGAATGGGTGGTACGCGCGGGAAACCTCTACGTCGAAGTCTTCCGCAACATCCCGCTGCTCGTGCAGATGTTCCTGTGGTACTTCGTGCTGCCGGAGCTGCTCCCGGAGCGGCTCGGCGATGCGATGAAGCAGATGCCGCCGCCCTGGGGCTCCTACGTGCCCGCGGTGCTGTGTCTCGGCATCTACACGTCGGTGCGCGTCGCCGAGCAGGTGCGCGCCGGCATCCAGTCGTTGCCGCGCGGTCAGCTCATGGCCGGCACCGCGCTCGGGCTGACGCTGCCGCAGACCTATCGCTACGTGCTGCTGCCGATGGCCTTTCGCATCGTGCTCCCGCCGCTCACCTCGGAATTCCTCAACGTCATCAAGAACTCGTCGGTCGCGCTCACCATCGGGCTGCTCGAGCTGACCGGCCGCGCGCGCTCGATGCAGGAATTCACGTTCAAGGTGTTCGAAGCCTTCGCCGCCGCGACGGTGATCTATCTCCTCACGAATCTCGTCGTGGTGCTCTTGATGCGCGCGCTGGAGCGGCGCGTGCGCGTTCCGGGCTTCATCGGCTCCGCGCCGCAGACGCCCCAGGCCGGACACTGAGGGACGATCGTGTTCACCGGCTACGATTTCGACGTCATCCGGACTTCGCTTCCCTATCTCTTCCGGGAAGGGATGACGTTCACGCTCACGCTCACCTTTCTCGCCATGAGCGGCGGACTCATCTTCGGCACGCTGCTCGCGATGATGCGGCTCTCGAGCTTCGCCCCGCTATCGCTGCTCGCCGGCGCCTACGTGAACCTGATGCGCTCGGTGCCGCTGGTGCTCGTCATCTTCTGGTTCTTCTTCCTCGTGCCGTACATCGCTGCGTGGGCGGTCGGCGCCTCGCAGCCGATTCCGGTGGGCACGTTCTGGTCGGCGCTCATCACCTTCACCATGTTCGAGGCGGCGTACTATTGCGAGATCATGCGCGCCGGCATCCAGTCGATCCCGCGCGGCCAGGTGATGGCAGGCTACGCGCTCGGCCTCGACTACTGGCAGACCATGGGCAGGATCGTGCTGCCGCAAGCCTTCCGCAACATGCTGCCGGTGCTGCTCACCCAGACCATCATCCTCTTCCAGGACACCTCACTGGTGTACGTCATCTCGGCGACCGACTTTCTCGGCGCGGCGGTCAAGATCGCGAACCGCGACTACCGGCTCGTGGAGATGTACACCTTCGTCGCGCTCGTGTACTTCATCCTGAGCTTCACCGGGTCCTACTTCGTGCGCAGGCTGCAGCTCCGGCTAGCGGTAATCCGTTAGAAAGATGGCGATGATCGAATTCAGGAACGTGAGCAAGTGGTACGGCGACTTCCAGGTGCTGAAGAACTGCAGCACCGCCGTCGGCAAAGGGGAGGTCGTGGTGGTGTGCGGGCCGTCGGGCTCGGGCAAGTCCACGCTCATCAAGTGCGTGAACGGGCTCGAGCCGTTCCAGCAGGGCGAGATCATCGTGGACGGGAAGTCGGTCGGCGCGAAAGAGACGAACCTGCCGCAATTGCGCTCGAAGATCGGCATGGTCTTCCAGCATTTCGAGCTTTTCCCCCACATGACCGTCACCGAGAATCTCAACCTCGCCCAGTTGAAGGTGCTGGGCCGCAGCCGCGAGGAAGCGACCGCGAAATCGATGGCGTTACTCAAGCGCGTAGGGATGGAAGAGCACGCGCACAAGTTCCCGGGACAGCTCTCGGGGGGACAGCAGCAGCGCGTCGCGATCGCGCGCGGGCTTGCGATGGACCCGATCGCGATGCTGTTCGACGAGCCGACTTCCGCGCTGGACCCCGAGATGATCAACGAGGTGCTCGACGTCATGACCGCGCTCGCGAAGGAAGGCATGACGATGATGGTCGTGACGCACGAGATGGGCTTCGCGCGGCGCGTCGCCCACCGCGTCATCTTCATGGACCACGGCGAGATCGTCGAGGACGCCCCGACGGAAGACTTCTTCGGCAAGCCGCGCTCCGAGCGCGCGGTGCAGTTCCTGTCGAAGATCCTGCATCACTGACTTGAAGAAGCTCGCGCTCGCAGGCATCGCCGCGGTGCTCGGGGCGGGGGGCGCTTCCGCGGCGTCACCTATCGCATGGAGATCCGCCATGCGCGCTGAGCGGAGCTGAGCGTGGCGATCCATTTCCTCGTCGCGATCACGATGCTCTCGCATGTGGGCTTCGCCGGCAGCCGGCTGGCCGTGCCGCTCCTCGCGGTCGACCGCGATGCGTCCGCGTTCCTCGTCGGCACGATCGTCGCGCTCTACGCCCTCTTCCCCACCGTGCTGGCTCTGCCCGCCGGAAAGCTCGCCGATCGCATGGGCTTCCGCATGCCGCTCATTTTCGGCACGGCGTCCATACTCGCCGCGCTGCTCGTGCCGTTCGTCTGGCCCACACTTCTCGCGCTCTACGTGAGCGCCGCGGTGCTGGGCCTCGGTTTCATGGCGCTCCAGCTCGCGACCCAGACGCTCGCCGGCGCGATCGCGGGGCCCGCAGAGCGCACTCGCAACTTCAGCCTCGTGAGCCTCGCCTTCGCGCTCGGAAACTTCGGCGGACCGCTCCTCGCGGGTGCATTGATCGATACCGTCGGATACGCGTGGGCGTTCCTCGCGCTCGCGGTGCCGCTCGTTCCGGCGACCGCGCTCGCCGTCACGAGCCGCCGCTGGCTGCCGGAAGTGGAAGTGAAGTCCGGGGCCGCGAGCGGCGGCGCGCTGGATCTGCTGAAGATCGTCCCGCTGCGCAACACGCTCATCGCGGGCGGGATCGTCGCTACCGCGTGGGACGTGTACCAGTTCGTGATGCCGATCTACGGGCGCGCCATCGGCCTCTCGGCCACCGCGATCGGCGTCGTCATGAGCGCCTTCGGCATCTCGATCATCCTGCTGCGCGTCGTGCTGCCGGCGATCGTGCGCCGCACCGGCGAAGCGGAAATGCTGACCTACGCCATGTTCATCGCGTGCGCGGCGTTCGTGGTGTTTCCCTTCTTCGAGAATCCGTGGGCGCTCGCCGCGGCCTCGTTCGTACTGGGCATCGGCTGCGGCTGCGGCCAGCCGCTCTCGATGTCGCTCATCTACAACGCCTCGCCGCGCGGGCGCATCGGGGAAGCGACGGGACTGCGCCTCACCGTGAACCAGGTGACGCACCTGATCGTACCGCTGCTCTTCGGGGGACTGGGGACGGCGGCGGGATATACCGTCGTCTTTCTCACCAACGCCGGCTTTCTCGCGGCGGGCGGCTACCTGGGCTTGCGCAGCCACGAGAAGCGCGCCCCTCCGCCCTGAGGCGAAGCGCTCAGGTGCGGCAGATGCGATCCATCAGCCGCCTCAGGAAACGCTCGCAGGCGGCGACCTGCTCGAGCGTCACGTATTCGTTCGGCCGGTGCGCCTGCTCGATCGATCCCGGGCCGCACACCACGGTCGAGATCCCCGCCTGCTGGAACTGCGAGCCTTCGGTGCCGAACGATACCTTTCCGATCTCCGTTTCGCCGGCAAGCTCCTGCGCGAGCGCCACGATCTGCGACTCCGCGCCGGTGTCGAGCGCGCCGATCTCGGAGAGCGGCCGGATATCGAAGCCCGCCCGCGGATCGATCGCCTGCATCTCCGGCTCGAGCACGGTGCGCACGTACTTCGTGAACTCGCGGAGCAGCGCCTCCGGGTCGTCGCCCGGCAGATAGCGGAACTCGAAGTCGAAGGTGCAGCCGTGGGGCACGATGTTGAGCGCCGTGCCGCCGTGGAATACGCCGGTGTGCACGGTCGTGTAGGCGATGTCGAAACTGTGATCGTAGGGGCCGTGGTCGCGATGCCGGCGTGCCATCTGCTTGAGATACGCGACCGCTTCCGCCGCCGCCTCGACCGCGTTCACCCCGCGCGGGGCATAAGCCGAGTGCGCGGCGAGCCCGCGCACGGTGCAGCGGTAACCCTTCTTGCCCTTGTGCGCGATGACCGGCTTCATCAGCGTCGGCTCGCCCACGATGCAGCCGTGCGGGCGGATGCCCGCACTCTCAAGATCCGCGATGAGCCGTCCCACGCCAAGACATCCCACCTCTTCGTCATACGAGAAGGCGAGATGGAGCGGCACCGTCAGGCCGCGCTCGACGAACTCGGGAACGAGCGCCACCACGCAGGCGATGAAGCTCTTCATGTCCGCCGTGCCGCGTCCGTAGAGCAGGCCCTCACGCTCTGCGAGCTTGAACGGGTCGGTATCCCAGGCCTGGCCCTCGACCGGAACCACGTCGGTATGGCCCGAAAGAACCAGGCCGCCCGCGTCATCCGGGCCGAGCGTCGCGAAGAGATTCGCCTTGCGCCGCTCGTCGTCGTGCGTCAGCCGGATGCGCGCGTCATAGGGCTTCAGGCGCCCGCGCAGATAGTCGATCAATTCGAGGTTGGAATCGCGGCTGACGGTGGGAAAGCCGACGAGCTCGCGGATGAGTTCAACGCTCGCCGCCGCCGGTGTCGTTGTCGCCATGATGCACCCACACCAAAAATGCAGAATAGGCGGCCCCGCGCGGCCTTGTCAAATCCCGAAATCGGGCCGAGACCACGTTTTCGCAGCGCGCGCTCCACGCAAGAAGAATGCTTTCTCATTTTGCGGGTATGCTGTGTGTCGCGCAGCGCCGCAGGAGAATATTCATGCCGCATAAGCTGCTCGAGAAGAATCCGCTTGAGGCGCGTGCGTGTCGCGCGCCATATCGAAGGCGATCAACCGCGCGGCGCTCGTAGAGCGCGTGATGGAAGGCGCCGACATCGCTGGGCCTGCTGATCCTGGAACGGCTTTGCGCATCTCATTTCCGGCAAGTACTGGATCAGCCTCTCCCGGGGCGTCGCGCTGCTACTGCGGCTCGATGCCGACCGCCTGCACCACCTTGCGATAGCGCTCGAGATCGCGCTTGACCCGCGCCTGGAATTCCGCCGGCGGCATGCCGACGGTCTCGGCGCCGCCGACCGTGCCGAAGCGCTCTTTCACATCGGGGAGCTTCAGCACTTCCACCGTCTCCTTGTAGAGACGGTTGACGATCGCCTTGGGCGTTCCTTTCGGCGCGAAGAGACCGACCCAGATCGAGGCGTCCACCCCGGAAATCCCGCCTTCCTGCGGCGTCGGATAATTCGCGTGCGCCGTACGCTTCGCCGTCGTGATGCCGATCACCTTGACGCGCCCCGCCTGCAAATGCGGCAGCACGCCCGGAATGCCGGCGACCGTCATCATCACTTCGCCCGCCGCGGTGGCCGAGACGGCCGGCGCGCCGCCTTTGTACGGCACGTGCAGCAGCTTCACGCCCGCGGCGGAGGCGAGCCATTCGGTCGCGAGCTGGTTGATCGAGCCGGTGCCGGGAGAGCCGTAGCTCACCTGCCCCGGCTTCGCCTTCGCCATCGCGACGAAATCCCTGAAGCTGTTGATCGGCGACTTCGCGCCCACCACCACCGCCATCGGCGCATCGCTCAGCATCGTGATCGGCACGAAATCGCGCTCGAGATCGTACGGCACGTTCCTGAAGATCGCCGGATTGACCGCGAACTCGCCGGTGTGCGCGGAAAGCAGCGTGTAGCCGTCGGGCGCGCCCTTGGCCGCGATCTGCACCGCAATGAAGCCGTTGCCGCCGGGCCGGTTGTCCACGACGAAATTCCAGCCGAGCCGCTCGGTGAGCCTGGTGGTGAGAATGCGGGTGGAAGTATCCACCACGCCGCCCGGCGCGAACGGCACCAGAACGCGGATCGGGCGCGTCGGATAGTCCTGAGCGGCCGCCGCACCCGCGAACACCATCCCCATTGCGAAAGCCGTCAATGCCCGCATCGCATCCTCCTTCCGGAATATTCTTCTACAGTATGTCCTTCCACTTCGCGCGCACCTTCTCGACGAGCTCGCGGCTCGCCTCCGCCACGTCGGGGAATTCCTCGAGGTGATCGTAGGGACGGCACGCGTCGATCACCGCTTTCGAGCTGTACGGCGCGGCGTAACGGTAGGCGACGAACATCGGGTCGTTTTTCGAGCCCATGCCGCGCCGGATGATGTCGATGTCCACCTCCGGGTCGGTGCGGGTCGCGACCGCCCACATCACTTCCTGCAGGTCCGAGGGATCGATGTCCTCGTCCACCACCACCGAATAGCGTGACATGTAAGCCCCCACGCCGCACTGGGAGAGGATGTGCCCCGCCTGCTTCGCGTGCCCCGCGTAGCGTTGTCTGATCGCGACCACGTTGAACATCCGCGCGCCGCCGATCTCGTGCGCCCACACCGCCTGCACGTCCGGCACGCCGGCCGCGGTGAGCGCATCGAAGAGCAGCGCCGAGCGCATCACCGCTTTCGAATACGAGTAATCGTTCGGCGGCTTTGCAGGCGGACTCCCGAGCAGGATCGGATCGCTGCGGTAATAGACGCGCTCGACGGTGACGACCGGCGCCGCGTGCGCCTTGCCCGGGTAGTAGCCGTGGAATTCGCCGAACGGGCCTTCGGTGCGCTGGTCCCCCGGCTGCGCCCAGCCTTCGAGCACGATCTCGGACGCGGCGGGAAACGGCAGCCCCGTCACGTGCCCCTTCACCACCGCCACCGGCTCGCCGAGGATCGCGCCGATGTAGTTGTACTCGCACATGCCGAACGGCACCTCGATCCCGGAGATGAGGTAGCCCAGCGGATCGCAGCCGAGCACGATCGCGACCGGAAAAGGCTTCCCGGCCTTCATGTACTTGTCGTACTGGATCGCGCCGTGCTTGCCCGGCACCATGTCGAGCCCGACGTGATTGCGGTCGTGCAACTGGACGCGGTAGGTGCCGACGTTCACCCAGTCGGAATCGTAGTCGCGCGTCACCACGCAGCACCCGGTGCCGATGTAGCGCCCGCCGTCCTTCTCGTGCCACAGCGGCGACGGGAACGCTTCGAGATCGACGCCGCCGGCTTCCTGCACGTTCTCGAACACCGCTCCGGTCGGGGTCTCCACCGGGGCATAGCGCGGCGCCTCCGCCTGCCAGGTCCTGGGCATGCCGCGCAGCTTCTGCACCAGCGCGTGGTGTGACGTTTCGACGCCGAGGCGCAGGATCGAGGAAAGCCGCGCCGGGCTCGCGGTGCTGCAGGTGAGGACCCGGAAGCCCTTCGGATAGCCGACGATTTCGTCGAAGAGCAGCGCCGGCGGCAACGCTTTCCTCACACTGACTTCGCTGATCGCGCCGAGCTCGAGGTTCCAGTCGGCGCCGCGCACTTCCTTGAGTTCTCCGAGGCGCCGCACGTCCTCGAGCCACGCGCGGAGATCGAGCGGATTGCCTTGCGGCGCGCTCATGCCGCGCGCTTGCGCTTGCGCGCGGCGAGCTTCACCGCTTCGATGATCTCGGGATAGGTCGCGCAGCGGCAGAGATTTCCCGAAAGATAGTGGCGGATCTCCGCGTCCGTCGGCTCCGGCTTCTCGTCGAGCAACTGGCGCGTCATCAGCACGAACCCGGGCGTGCAGAATCCGCACTGGAAAGCGCCGCACTCGATGTAAGCCTGTTGGACCGCATCGAGCCCCTGCCCCGCATCGTATTCGACGGTCGTCACTTCGGCCCCGTCCACCAGCGCGGCGAGATGGAGGCATCCCGACACCGCTTTTCCGTTGACGAGTACCGTGCAGCAGCCGCACAGTCCCTGCCCGCAGCTTTCGCGCGCGCCGTAGAGCGCGAACTCGCGCTGGAGCATCTCGACGAGATTGTGGTGCGGCTCGATCTCGGCGCGCACGCGCTCGCCGTTGAGCGTGAACTCGATCGTGCGCGTCATCGCCCGTCCTCGAGCGGACGCCCTTCGGCTTCCCGCAGCGCGCGATACACCGCTTCCGGGGTAATCGGAAGCGACGTGAGCCGCACGCCGACCGCGTCGTGGATCGCGTTCGCGATCGCGGGCGAGACGCCGAACGTGCCGCTCTCCCCCACGCCCTTCGCGCCGAACGGGCCGCTCGCCTGCGCCGCATCGACCGCTTCGTTCTCGATCGCGAGCGGGATGTCGCGCAGGCCGGGGATCTTGTATTCGGCGAGCGAGGCGTTCGTGACCTGCCCCGCGTCGAAATTCATCTTTTCCGAGAAGGTGAAGCCCAACTGCATCAGCGCCGCCCCCGAGAGCTGGGTGTCCACGATGCGCGGGTTGATGGAACGGCCGGCATCGACGACGTTGACGAGCCGCGTCACCGTGACGTGGCCGGTTTCGGTATCGACTTCGACTTCCACGCCCGTGCCGCCCACCATCCAGAACGGCGTCACGTTGTCCGAGAGCCCGGTGTCGTGATCGGTCGGCGTGTAGCTCGGGATGAAGCTGCCAGCGCCGACGACGTTGCCCGCCTGCATGCCGTACTTCTTCCTGAAGATTTCCGGAATCGGGGTGGTCTCGGTCGAAAGCCCGAGTTCCCGCGCGAGCGCAAGCAGCTTGTCGCGCGCATCCGCCGCCGCCAGCCGCACGGCATGGCCCATGTGGTAAGTCGAGCGCGATCCGAGCGTGGCCATATCGTAGGGCGTCACATCGGTGTCGGGGTGCACGACGCGCACCGCTTCGAGCGGAATGCCGAGCACCTCGGCGGCGATCTGCGCCATTGCCGTATCCGAGCCCTGCCCCATGTCCACCGTGCTGCAGTACACCGCGCACGTGCCGTCGGCATAGATGTTCACGATCGCGACCGAAGTGGTGGGTGAGACCGAGGCCTTGAAGCCGATCGCGATGCCGCGCCCGCGCTTGATCGTGCCATTACCGCGCTCGAAGGGCTCGCTCCAACGCATGCGTGCCGCGAGGCGCTCGAGCACCGCTTCGATCGCGGCGTCCTTCATGACCGTCCCCGTCGCCTGCGGCCGCCCGTCGCGCAGGATGTTGCGGTGGCGAAATTCCACGGAATCGATGCCAAGCGCCCGCGCCATCAGGTCGGTATGGCTTTCGTAGGCCCAGACCAGCTGCGGAATGCCGAACCCGCGCAGCGCACCGGCCGGCGGCAGATTCGTGTAGAGCGCATAGGAATCGATCGTGACGTTTTCAATGTCGTACGGTCCCGGCGCCGTGAATCCGGACTTCTGCGTGATGCGCGGGCCGATGTCGGCGTAGGCACCGCCGTTCCACCACACTTCGCACTCGCGCGCGGTGATGCGGCCGTCCTTCGTCACCGCGCTCCTGATGCGCAGCGTCGCGGCGTGCTTGGTGAGCGTGTAGAACTGTTCTTCCATCGTGAGCGCGATCTTGACCGGCCGCCGCACGAGCAGCGCGAGCGCCGTCGTGAGCGCCTCGAGCTTGATGTAGAGCTTCGCGCCGAAGCCGCCGCCGAGATACGGCACTTTCACGCGCACGCGATTCTCGGGCCAGCCGAGCAGCCGCGCCATCTCGATGCGCACGAACGATGGGCTCTGCGAAGCGGTGTGTATGGTGATGCCGGTGTCGGTCGGCTCGACCACCGTCACGAACGGCTCGAGCGGCAGGTGCAGCACCTGCTGCGTGCGGAAAGTGTGCTCGAAGACGTGGTCGGCCGCGGCGAACGCGCGCGCCGCGTCGCCGCGTCGCAGACGGAAGTCGAGTGCGACGTTGGTGTCGCGCTTTCCCTCGAGGTGCTTCAGATCGGGAAACATGCCGGCGGGCTTGAGCGTCTCGTGCACCACCGCCCGCGAGGTCATCGCTTCGACTTCGTCGTACACCGCCGGCAATTCCTCGTACTCGGCGACGATGCTGTGCGCCGCCTCTTCCGCGACGTGCGGATCGGCCGCGAGCACGATCGCCACCGGCTCGCCCGCGTAACGCACCTTGTCGATGGCGAGAATCGGTTGATCGTGGAAGGCCGGGCCGTAGTAGGGATCGGGAATGACGGTGCGGATGTCGTCCGCCGTGACGACGCGGTACACGCCCTTCATCGCCCGCGCGGCGCTCACGTCGAGGTGCTTGATTCGCCCGTGCGCCACGTTGCTGCGGAAAATCTTGCCGTAGAGCATGCGGGGCAGCACGAGATTGTGGACGTACTCCGCGCGTCCCGTCACTTTCGCGCGCGCTTCGAGCCGCGGCACCGAACGGCCGACTGCGCCGTGCGCTGCTCCCACACCGCTCGCCTTCACATCGACGCTCGCCATCTACCGTTGCTCCAGCGCCTTGCGGATCGCGCGCCCGAGATAGACGCGCAGCAGTTCTTTCTTGTACGAACTGGAGCCGTGCGCATCTCCCAGCAGCGTCGCTTCGGCGGCGGCGACATCGCCCGCACGGCGCAACGTATCCGGCGTCACGCTCGCCCCGCGCAGCGTTTCTTCCGTCTGCCTGAGGCGCGTCGGCGTATCGGTCGCCGCGCTCACCACGATCCGTGCGCCCCCGATGCGCTCTTGGTCGAGCTCCAGCGCCACCGCCACGCCCAGCGCGGGCCAATCGTCCGCCGAGCGCGTCGTGCATTTGAGATACGCCGCGCGGCGCGGCCGCTGGCGCGGCACGAACACTTCGGCGATCAGCTCGCCGCGCGCGAGCGTCGTCTCGAGATAGCCGGAATAGATGTCCGCGAGCGGCACGGTGCGGCTGCCGCCCGGGCCCATGATATCGACCGTCGCGCCGAGTGCGATCAGCACCGGCGGCAGGTCGAGGTGCGGATCGGCGTGCGCGAGATGCCCGCCGAGCGTTGCGACGTTGCGCACCCGGACGTTGGCGAGCGTGCGCAGCGCCTCGACGATGACCGGCGCCTCGCGCCGCACGGCGGAAGCCCGCTCGATGTCGGACAGCGTCGCGAGCGCCCCGATGCGAAGACCGCCGTCCTTGCGGGCGCTCACCCGGGCATAGCGCTTCTCGACCGCGCGCAGGCTCACGAGCCGCGCGGGCTTGAGCACGCCCATCTTCATCATCAGCATGAGCGCCGTGCCGCCGCCCATGGGGCGCGTCGGAGCATCGCCGGATGCGAGCAGTGCGGCGGCCTTGCGCAGAGAACGGGGTTCCAGGAGCTCGAACGGCGTCATTCGGCTTGGCTGTGACGACGACCGCCGAGACTCTACTACAACGATCGCATCAATCCAACCGCTGCGCCGCGATCAGCCTCAGAAGTTCCGAACGCGAAGGCGTCGTCATCTTCGAAAAATGCGTGCCCTGGTCGAAAGCACGCCCACCGCAATGCCCAACGCAAACCCCATTCCGAGCGTACTCGCCTCCGGCCACAGCAGCCCGCTCAGATCGGCGTGCCAGACTTTCTGGGGCGGGCATACCGTGCGCGCGAGCTCGGCCGGCTTGATCTGCGTCATCTGTCCGATCTGGTCGATGCCATAGACGCAGATCTCTCCGCTCGGAAACGAGCAGAACCGTTCCGCGGGACACTGCTTCAGGATTTTCCTCTCGACGCCGGCGCCGCACCGCGCACCACCCCCCTTCAGCACCTGCATCGTCACGTCCGGATACTTCGAAATCTGCTCAGGCATGATTCACCTCCACCCTGCAAGCGCGCGCCGCGGGGAACTTCAGTCATTTCAGTCGGCGTAGACACCCGCTTTCTTGATGATCGGGCCCCACTTGTCGGTCTCCGCCTTGAGGAGCTTGCGCAGCGACTCGGGCGTCGCTTCCTCGGGAGACACCGGTTCGGCACCGAGCTTGGCGAGCGCTTCCCTGAACGCAGGATCCTGCACGGCGGTGCGCAGCGCGGCTTCAGCCCCTGTCGAGCGCGGCTTTGGGCGTGCCCTGGGGCGCATACAGGCCATGCCAGACCACGATCTCGAATCCCTTGAGCCCCCTGCTCCTGCAGCGTCGGGATGTCCGGCAGCGAAGGCACGCGCTTGCGGGTCGTCACGCCGTAGACGTTCAGGGTGCCCGCCTTGATCTGACCCGTCGTGTTGGTGGTCTGGTCGCACATGAAGTCGATCTGCCCGCCCATGAGGTCCGTGATGGCGGGTGCCGTCCCCTTGTAGGAGACGGTCTGCACGCGCAGGCGGCGAAGAGCGCCAGGCATCCGATGGTGCGGGCGTACATGCGTAACCTCCTTTGGTGTTCGATTCCACCCTTTGAGCACGGCTGCGGCCCTCGGGTTGCAAACCGCAGCGCCGGAATCGATTGATGCCGCCCGCCCCGAATCCGCCCGTTCCTGCAACAGAACGTGAACTACTCTCGCTAAGTCCCTGTGCTACAATCGCGGGCTTTTTGGCCGGACCTTCATGCGCGCCATCCGCAACATCGCCATCATCGCCCACGTCGACCACGGCAAGACGACGCTCGTGGACCAGCTCCTGCGCCAGTCGGGCACGTTTGCCGCGCACCAGCACCTCATCGAGCGCGTGATGGACTCGAACGACCTCGAGCGCGAGCGCGGCATCACCATCCTCGCCAAGAACTGCGCGGTCGACTACGCCGGCACCCACATCAATATCGTGGATACTCCCGGTCACGCCGACTTCGGCGGCGAGGTCGAGCGCGTCCTTTCGATGGTGGACGGCGTGCTGCTGCTGGTCGATGCCGTGGACGGGCCCATGCCCCAGACCCGGTTCGTCACGCGCAAGGCGCTGGCGCAGGGCCTGAAGCCCATCGTGGTGGTGAACAAGGTCGATCGCCCGGGCGCGCGCCCCGACTGGGTGGTCAACCAGACCTTCGATCTCTTCGACAAGCTCGGCGCGGCCGAGGAGCAGCTCGACTTTCCGGTGGTCTACGCCTCGGCGCTCGAGGGCTGGGCGACGCGCGCGCTCGACGGCCCGTCGGCGCGGACCGACATGCGTCCGCTCTTCGACGCGATACTCGAGCAGGTGCCGGTACGCGCGGACGACGTGGACGGCCCGCTGCAGCTCCAGATCTGCTCGCTCGACTACTCGAGCTACGTCGGGCGCATCGGCATCGGCCGCGTCAACCGCGGGCGGATCCGCCCCGGGCAGACGGTCGCCGTGCTGCGCGGGCCGGACAGCGTGCCGGTGATGTCGAAAGTGAACCAGGTGCTCGTGTTCAAAGGCCTGGAGCGCGTGCTCGCGGAGGAAGCGCTCGCCGGCGACATCGTCCTCGTGAACGGGGTCGAGGAAATCGGCATCGGCGTCACGCTCGCGGATCCCGAGCACCCCGAGGCGCTGCCGCTGCTCAAGGTGGACGAGCCGACGCTCACCATGAATTTCCAGGTGAACACTTCCCCGTTCGCGGGGCGCGAAGGCCGCTTCGTCACGAGCCGGCAACTGCGCGAGCGGCTCGTGCGCGAGACCATGAGCAATGTCGCGCTGCGCGTCGAGGATACGGCGGATGCCGACGTGTTCCTCGTCTCCGGACGCGGCGAGCTGCACTTGACCATCCTGCTCGAAAACATGCGCCGCGAAGGCTACGAGCTCGCGGTCTCGCGCCCGCGTGTGGTCGCGCGCGAAATCGACGGCGTGAAATGCGAGCCGTTCGAGCTGCTGGCGGTCGATGTCGAGGAAGCGAATCAGGGCCCGCTCATGGAAGCGCTCGGCGCGCGGCGCGGGGAGCTCCTCGACATGCAGCCGGACGGCAAGGGCCGCGTGCGGCTCGACTACCGCATCCCGGCGCGCGGCCTGATCGGCTTCCAGTCGGAGTTCATGACGTTGACGCGCGGCACCGGCATCATGAGCCACGTCTTCGACGACTACGCGCCGATGAAGGGCGACATCGCCGAGCGGCGCAACGGCGTGCTGATTTCTGCGGAAGACGGCGAAGCGGTCGCCTACGCGTTGTGGAAACTGCAGGAGCGCGGGCGCATGTTCGTCAATCCCGGCGACCCGCTCTACGAAGGCATGGTGATCGGCATCCACACCCGCGACAACGATCTCGTTGTGAATCCCGTCAAGACCAAGCAGCTCACCAACATCCGCGCGGCCGGCAAGGACGAGGCGATCCTGCTGACGCCCCCGATCCGCCACACGCTCGAATCGGCGATCGAATTCATCGCCGATGACGAGCTGGTGGAAATCACTCCACGATCCATTCGCATCCGCAAGCGCTTCCTCAAGGACCACGAAAGGAAGCGCGCCGCACGCGCCGCGGCCTGATCCGCGCGCCGCTCGGGCTCAGCTCAAAGGGCTCGCGGCGGCTCGTTTCAGCGAATGGCGGGATCCGGCTCCGGCGCCTTGGCGTTGATGCACTCGACGACGTGCCACATCTGCAGCGGATTCACCCGCTTGTGGCGGTGCATGATGATCGGCCAGCCGTCGAGCACGTCCTCGACCGAAAGGTCGGTGCGAAAACCGATGTGCTTGCAGAGTGGTGAGATCGCCTTCTCGAACGCGGCGATGATCTTGCTGTCGTTGGTGAAGTGATTAAGCAGCATGATGCGGCCGCCGGGGCGGCAGACGCGGATCATCTCGCTCATCACCTTGCGGTGGTCGGGCACCGCGGTGACGACATAGGCGGCCACCACGGTATCGAAGCTTCCATCGGGGAAATCGAGCGCGCTCGCGTCCATGCGAAACAGCCTGACATTCGTGAGATGGCGCTCGCGCACCAGCTGGCGCGCCTTGTCGAGCATCCCGTCCGAAAGGTCGATGCCGGTGACTTCGCAGTGCTTCGGGTAGAGCGGCAGGCACAGGCCCGTGCCCACGCCGACTTCGAGCACCCGCTCCCCGGGCCGCACGTCGAGATCGCGTATGGCGGCCTCGCGCGAGCGCTGGAAGATGGTTCCGAAAATGCGGTTGTAGACCTTGGCATAGCCGGTATAGACGCGTTCGATTTTCTTCGAGTCCATGGACGAATATGGGATTTATTGAACGTTCGGCTTACGGCAAGACCGTCGGATACCCGGGTCGGCATGCGGCAAGGCGGTTTTCGCGTGTGGAACCGTCTTCCAAGTATGCGTACACCGTAAGCATAGCAAAGTCCGTGCTTGGACAGTACTGCGGCGGTCAAGTTTGCGTAGTGGCGCCCTGGATGGAGGCTTGTCGGTGCACCACCGACAGGCGGGCGTGCGGTTGGCCGCAGTTCATAAGAAAATCGCGCACTCTGCTTCGATAGGAGGTCCGATGGCTTTCGACATGAACCTGGTCCAGCGGGGGGCGCGCCTGCGCCGCAGCCCGTTCTTCGAGTCCACGCAGCGCTACGGCGCAAGAGCGTACACCGTCTACAATCACATGCTCTTTCCGATCTGCTTCGCCGACTTCGAGGAGGAGTACTGGCACCTCCTGAACCATGTCACCCTGTGGGACGTCTCGGTGGAGCGGCAGGTGGAGATCACCGGTCCGGACGCGTTCGCCTTCACGAGTCTCCTCACGCCGCGCGATCTCTCGCGCTGCGCCGTGGGACAGGGCAAGTATGTCGCGATCACCGCCGATGACGGCGGCATCATCAACGACCCGGTGCTGCTGCGGCTCGGCGAGAATCACTTCTGGCTCGCGCTCGCGGACAGCGACGTGCTGCTGTGGGCACGTGGTGTCGCGCTCGATCGCGGCATGCGCGTGACGCTCCGCGAGCCCGATGTCTCGCCGCTCCAGATCCAGGGACCGAAGGCGCGCGACGTCATGGCGGCACTCTTCGGCGATCCCGTGCTTGCGCTGAAGTACTACTATTTTGTCGAGACCACGCTCGACGGCATCCCGGTCGTCGTGACCCGCACCGGCTGGACCGGGGAAGTGGGCTACGAGGTCTATCTCCGCGACGGCAGCCGCGGCGATGAACTGTGGGAGCGCATCATGGAAGCGGGACGCCCCCACGACATGCGGCCGACCGGGCCATCGGACATCCGGCGCATCGAGGCCGGGATACTCAACTGGGGTGCCGACATGACGCTCGAAAACAATGTCTACGAAGTCGGGCTCGATTATCTCGTGGACGCATCGAAGACGACGCCATACATCGGTCGCGATGCGCTCGCGCGCATCCGCTCGGAAGGCGTGCGCCGCAAGCTCGTGGGCATCGAGCTCGAGGGGCCGCGCATCGAGATGAACGCGGTGCGCTGGCCCGTCGCCCACAAGGGCTCGCCCGTGGGCAGCGTCACTTCGGCGGTCTGGTCGCCGCGCCTCGAGAAAAACATCGGCTATGCCATGGTGCCCATGGCCTGCACCGCCATGGGCACGGCGCTCGAAGTCGCGATACCGGATGCGGGTACCCGCAAGGCCACCGTGGTCGCGCGGCCGTTCGTGGACCCGGCGAAAACGATCCCCAAATCGTAGCGCTCCCGAGAGAAGCGCTGCCTTCGATCACACCAGGCGGAACGCCAACCCGCCGTACGCCCCGGCTGCAGGGCAAAGTCGCCGTTCGCCCTGAGCCCACCAAGCCCCGTGCGCGTGGCAAGGCGTGGCGAAGAAACAACCTTGTTTATGCTGTTTTGCCAGCATCGGGCCGTAGTGCAAGTAATTGATTTAACTACGCCAGAAAAGCCGTTTCTTGAGAGTCCTTCGTCGAGCTCGGAACAGGCTCGCGCGAGCGGAGTCGAAGGGTGAAGCCGAAAAAAACGCGGGCTGTCAGCGCTTGCGGCCGAGCAGCGTGCCGCGGCAGCGTCGCGTCCCGCAGTAGCACGGATGCGCGCGTTTCAGCGCCGGGGTGTGGCGCTCATCGAGCACCAGGTTGTAGTCGTAGGTCAGCTCTTCGCCCGGACGGATATCGCGCAGCGTTTCGATGAAGATGCGGCCATCCTCGTCGATCGCCTCGCAATTGGGGCTGCACGAGTGGTTGATGAAGCGCGCGGAACTGCCGTAGTGCGTCGCGTCGATCACCACCTCGTCGTCCACCGCAAACAGCATGGTGTGCGGCGAGTGCTCGTGCTCCTCGCCGTAGCGGTCGTCGGCCTCATCGTGCGAGATGCGCTCGCCGGTGTACTCCATGAGGCGCGTGCCCTTCCGGATGTGCGCGAGCGCGAAGACGCCGCGCCCGTGTATGGGAGATCTGCGAACGACGTAGCGTCGCCGCCTGGTGCGCGATAAAACTGGCATGGCTCTGTTGATTTGAAACCGCGGGACTGAAGACGCGGAAACGTTCCTATCGTGGAATGCGCATTGTAGCCGGTGGCACGAGAAAATCGAAGTCGCAGCCGCGGTCGGCCTGCGTCACCGTGTTGAGAAAAAGTTTACGGTACCCACGCGCATCCTCATCTCGCGGAGGCGGCGGCTGCCACGCGCGGCGCCGTACCTCGAGTTCCGCGTCGCTCACGAGGAGCTCCAGCTTGCGCGCCGGCACGTCGAGGCGGATGCGATCGCCACTCCTCACGAGCGCGAGCGGCCCGCCGATCGCCGACTCCGGCGTGACGTGCAGCACGATTGCGCCGAACGCGGTGCCGCTCATGCGCGCGTCCGAAATGCGCACCATGTCCTTCACGCCCTTCTGCGCGAGCTTCTTCGGAATCGGCAGGTAGCCCGCTTCCGGCATGCCGGGTGCGCCCTTGGGACCCGCGCTCTTGAGCACGAGGATGTCGCCGGCCTCCACGTCGAGCACCGGGTCGTCCACGCGCGCGGCGAGATCCTCCAGCGACTCGAACACGACGGCGCGGCCTTCGTGGCGCATCAGCTTCGGGTCCATCGCGGACTGCTTGATGATGGCGCCGCCCGGCGCGAGGTTGCCGCGCAGCACCGCGATGCCACCCCCCTTGAACACGGGCTCACCGAAGGGCCGCACCACGTCCTGCTTCCACGGCGCGGGGGCGGCATCGAGGTTCTCGCCCAGGCTCCTGCCGGTGATCGTCAGCGCATCGAGATTGAGCAGCGGCTTCAACTCGCGCAGGATGACCGCGAGCCCGCCCGCCTTCTCGAGATCCTCCATGTAATGCTGTCCGGTGGGCTTGAGATCCACCAGCACCGGCGTCTCGCGTCCCATGCAGTCGAAGCGGTCGAGATCGATGGCGATGCCGAGGCGGCCCGCCATGGCGGTGAGGTGAACGATCGCGTTGGTCGAGCCGCCGACCGCGAGCAGCACGCGCAGCGCGTTCTCGAACGCCTCCGGCGTCATGATGCGCGACGGTGCGAGGCCCTCCGCTCCGATCGCGACCGCGCGCGCGCCCGTCGCCTCGGCGTGGCGCATGCGCTCCGACATCACCGCCGGCGTGCACGCACCCCCGGGCAGCATCATCCCGAGCGCCTCGGTGCAGAGCGCCATCGTGCTCGCCGTCCCCATTACCATGCAGGTGCCGGCGGATGGGGCGAGCTTCGCATTGACCGCGTTGATCTCGTCCGCGCCGATATCGCCCGCGCGAAAGCGGGCCCAGAAGCGGCGGCAATCGGTGCAGGCGCCGAGGCGCTCGCCGTGATGATCGCCGGTCAGCATCGGGCCTGTCACGAGCATGATCGCCGGGACATCGGCGCTCGCGGCGCCCATGAGCAGTGCCGGCACCGTCTTGTCGCACCCGCCGATCAGCACGCACGCATCGAGCGGCTGTGCGCGGATCATCTCCTCGGTGTCGATCGCCATCAGATTGCGGAGATACATGCTCGTCGGATGGGCGAACGACTCGTGGAGCGTGATGGTCGGAAACTCGACCGGCAGCCCCCCTGCCAGCATGACGCCCCTCTTCACCGCCTCGATGAGTTCGGGCACCGTGCGGTGACAGGCGTTGAAGCCGCTGTAGGTGTTGGTGATGCCGATGATGGGGCGGTCCAGCGCATCGTCGCTGTAGCCCATCGCCTTGATGAACGCTTTGCGCAGGAAGAGCGAGAACTCCTCGTCGCCGTAAGCGGTGAGGCCGCGGCGCATGCCGCGCTTCGACGTCGTCATGAATGAATGTGCGAGGGGATGTGCGGCCAGCACGATAGCGCAAATCGTGAGCCCTCTCAACCGCGAACCGCGTCGGGATACAGCCGCAGCGTTGTTTGATACCATCGCGGCTGTGCGTAAGTCGCCGGGAGGCCCCTGGTCATTCCGGTGAAAGACCGGAATACAGTAGCGTCCGGATCCCGGCTTTCGCCGGGAAGACGACTCGACTACGGCTCCACCTTCAATACATGCCTTCGATCGTAATCGTCGGCAGCGGGCTTGCCGGTTACACCGTCGCGCGCGAGCTGCGCAAGCTCGACCGCGAACTTCCGTTGACCATCGTCACCGCGGATGGCGGCGAATTCTATTCGAAGCCGACGCTCTCCAACGCGCTCGCCCTCAAGAAAGCGCCTGACGCGATTGCGCTCAACAGCGCGGAGCAGATGGCGGCTCAGCTCGGCGCGACGATCCGCACGCGTACGCAGGTGACCGCACTGGATCCCGAATCGCACGCGATCCGCATCGGGAACGAAGCTCTGCCCTATTCGAAGCTCGTGCTCGCGATCGGCGCGGCGCAGGTGCGGCTGCCGCTCAAGGGCGATGCGGCGGACGCGGTGATGACGGTGAACAGCCTCGACGATTACGCGCGCTTCCGTGCCGCGCTCTCGGGAAAGCGGCGAATCGCCATCATCGGCGCCGGTCTGATCGGATGCGAGTTCGCAAACGATCTCGCCGCATCGGGTTACGAAGTGGCGTGCATCGACATCGCGCCGCAGCCGTTGCCGCGGCTTCTGCCCGCAGCCGGTGCGGCGATGCTGCAGGAAAGACTCGCGGCGATCGGCGTCAAATGGCATCTCGGCACGAGCGTGGACGCGCTGGAGCACGACGGCGAAGCGCTGCGCCTTGCGCTGGCGAACGGGGAACGCCTCCATGCAGAGATCGTGCTCTCCGCGATCGGGTTGAAGCCCAGGACGGCACTCGCCGAGGCCGCGGGCCTCGCGCTGCGCGGCGGCATCGTCGTGGACCGGACGCTTGCAACGAATGCACCCGACATCTACGCGCTCGGCGACTGCGCGGAAGTAAACGGCATGGTGTTGCCGTTCGTGATGCCGATCATGCACGCGGCGCGCGCGCTGGCCGCGACGCTCGCCGGGACGCCCACACCGGTCGCGTATCCCGCGATGCCGGTGCTCGTCAAGACACCCGCTTGTCCCACCATCGTCGCGCCGCCGCTTCCCGGCGCGGCCGGTGAATGGATCGTCGAGCAGGGCGCGGATGGCGTCAAGGCGCTCTATCGCGACAGCCACGGCAAACTCCTCGGTTTTGCGCTGAACGGCGCGGCCACGGCCGAACGGGCGCAGCTCGCGCGCGAGCTGCCGCCGGTACTCGCCTGATAAACCATATGCCCCGGCGCGCTGTCGAAGGGCAGACCTGATCCGCCGCCCCATGTTCCCTACCCTTCCGCCCGTTACCTGGGCGCTGCTCATCGCCAGCGGCATCGTCTTTCTGCTGCAGGGGCTGATCGGCGATCTGCTGCTGGTGTGGTTCGCGCTGTGGCCGCTGCACGCCTCCGGACCGGCCGGCATGGCGGGCTTTCTGCCCTGGCAGCTCGTCACCTACAGTTTTCTGCACGGCAACCTGCTGCATCTCATCGTCAACATGCTGGCGCTCTACATGTTCGGCGGCGACATCGAGCGTGTCTTCGGCGCGCGGCGCTATCTCATCTACTATTTCGCATGCGTGGTGACGGCCGCGATCGCACAACTCGTCGTCTCGGCGTCGAGCGGCGGGCCGCCGTATCCGACCGTGGGCGCGTCCGGCGGCGTGTTCGGCGTACTGCTCGCGTTTGCCCTCTATTTTCCGCATCGCACCGTCATGCTGGTCTTCCCGCCGATCCCGATGCCGGCGTGGCTGTTCGTCACGCTCTACGGTGCGCTCGAGCTCTATCTCGGGATCACCGGCACGCAGCAGGGCGTCGCGCATTTCGCGCATCTGGGCGGCATGCTGGGCGGCTATGCGATGATCCGTTATTGGCGCGGCCGCTCCCCGGTGCGCCGCCGCTGGTAGAATCGGGGCCAGACTCCGTTTTCCGACGCCGTCTCGCGCCCGAAGGCCCGGGGGCAGACCCGGAATTCCGGGTCTGTCCGCGAATAAGTGAGGGAGAGGAGGTTTCGCATGCAATCCACCATGCGTGCCGCAACCGGCGCCGTCGGCCTCGTCTGCGCCCTTCTTGCGAGCGCTGTCGCCGCAGCCGATTACCCCACACGCCCCATCCGCTACGTCGTCGCCTTCGCGCCCGGCGGCATCAACGACATCATGGCGCGCATCGTTGCCCAGAAACTGAACGAGTCGTGGGGCCAGCCCGTCATCGTGGACAATCGCCCGGGCGCGGGAGGGAATCTCGCCGCCGAGCTCGTCGCGAAGACGACGCCCGACGGCTACACCTTCATGAACATCAGCACGGCGCACACCATCGCGCAGACGCTCTATTCGCGCCTGAACTACAGCCTCGAGCGCGATCTGACGCCCGTCGTCGTGCTCGGCACCGCGCCGCTCATCATGGTGCTCAATCCCGGCATCCCCGCGAAGAACGTGAGCGAGCTGATCGGATGGGCGAAGAAAAACCGGCTCATCTACGCTTCCGGCGGCGCGGGCGTGATCAGCCACCTCTCGATGGAGATGTTCAAGGTCGCCGCGGGGATCGAGGCGACGCACGTCCCGTACAAGGGCGTGGGCCCGGCGGTGCCCGACCTCCTCTCCGGACAGGCGCACGTCATGATCAACGCGGTGCCGGAGCTTTACCCGCACGCGAAAGGCGGGAAGCTGCGCATCATCGCGAGCCTCACCGAGAAGCGCCATCCCTTCATACCCGAAGTGCCGACGATGATCGAGCAGGGATACAGGGAATTTGTGATGGGCAACTGGACAGGGATCGTCGCGCCGGCGAAGACGCCGAAGCCCGTCGTCACCAAGCTCGCTACGGAAATCACGCGCATCATCCGCTCGCCGGAGGTGAGCAAGCGCCTCGCCGAGATGGGCGTCGATCCGCTCGGCGGAACGCCCGAAGAGTTCGGGAAGCTGATCCGCTTCGAGATCGAGCGCTTCGGCAAGGCGGTGAAAGCCTCCGGCGCGCGCGCGGATTAGTATTCCGCTCGTCATAGCGGCGAACGCCGGTGTCCGGTCGAGAATCGTTCCTGGATCCCGGCTTGCGCCGGGATGACGAAGTGAAGCGCGGTGCCGGGATGACGAAGTGAAGCGCGGTGCCGGGATGACGAAGTGAAGCGCGGTGCCGGGATGACGAAGTGAAGCGCGGTGCCGGGATGACGAACAGTCGTCAGGAGACGGGTTCGAGGCGCGCGAGCACGCCCTCCGAATCGTCCGTCAACAGATAGACGAGCCCGTCCGGCCCCACGCGCACGTCGCGGATACGGCCGAGCGTGCCCTTCAGCATGCGCTCTTCGCGGACGATCTTCTCGCCCTCCACCTCGAGCCGCACCAGCATCTCGCTGCGCAGCGCGCCGACGAGAATGTCGCCGCGCCAGCCGGGAAACCTGTCGCCCGTGTAGAACGCCATTCCTGAAGGCGCGATCGACGGCACCCACTTGTGCAGCGGCTGTTCCATCCCGGGCTTGTGCGTGCCCTCGCCGATCCGGGTGCCGAAGCCGTAGTTGACGCCGTAGGTGATCACGGGCCAGCCGTAGTTCCGCCCCGCGCGCATCACGTTCACTTCGTCGCCGCCTTGCGGCCCGTGCTCGTGCGTCCACAGCTCCCCGGTCTGCGGATGCAGCGCCGCGCCCTGCATGTTGCGGTTGCCGAGGGTGAATTTCTCCGGCTTCGCGCCCGTGCGCTGCACGAACGGATTGTCCTGCGGGACGCGGCCGTCGTCGTGCAGCCGAATCACCGAGCCCGCATGGTCGTTCAGGCGCTGCGCGCGATCCATCTCGCCGCGATCGCCCAGCGTGAGATAAAGCAAGCCCTGACGATCGAACACGATGCGGCCGCCGAAGTGCAGTCCGCCACGCGACTTGGGCTCCATGCGGAAGAGCACCTGCTGCTCGACGAGCCGATGGCCGTCGAGCTTCGCGCGCATCAGCTCCGTCCCCCAGCCGCCGTTGCCCGCGCCGTTGTAGGCGAGATAGATCCAGCCGTTCTCGGCGTAGCGCGGATGCAGCGCGACGTCGAACAGGCCACCCTGCCCGGTCGCGACGACGCGCGGCACGCCCTCCACCGGTCTGGGCTCGAGCCTGAAATCCTTCGATACGACGCGCAGCCGCCCGTCGCGCTCGGTGACGAGCATGCGGCCGTCGGGCAGAAAGGCGATGGACCACGGATAGGAAAGCCCCTCCACCAGCGTCACCACGCGGAAGGCGTGTTTTTCCGACCTGACCACTCGGCCCTGCGCATCGGTCGCGTTCGGCGCCGCGATCGCAATCGCGCAAGCCAGGCCCAATGCAATGCGTGTCATCTGGAACATGAGGTAATCTACCCGCTATGCCTCTCCGGTTGAAATCCGCGGTCGCACTCGCGATCGTCAGCACCTGCCTCGCACACACCGCGGCCGCACAGCCGCGCGAAGAGCGTTCCTCCGCGCACAACTGCCTCGAATCAGCCGCATGGTACACCATGACGCAAAGCGGCCCGCGTGCTTCGAGCGCGCGCGAGGTCCTCACCGAGATGTCGCGCCGGGAAGTCGTGCTCCTCGGCGAGCAGCACGACGACCCCGCGCATCATCAATGGCAACTGCAGACGCTCGCCGCGCTGCACGTGATGCGCCCCGAAATGGTCATCGGCTTCGAGTCGTTCCCGCGTCGCGCGCAACCGATCCTCGACCGCTGGATTGCGGGCGAGCTCACCGCACGGCAGTTTCTCGAGCTCACGGAATGGGACAAGGTGTGGAACTATCCGCCCGAGCTCTATCTCCCGCTCCTTCACTTCGCGCGCCTCAACCGCATTCCGATCATCGCGCTCAACGTCGATCGCGCGCTCACCGAGGAGGTTAGGCAAAAAGGCTGGGATGCCGTGGCCGATCTTCTCAAGGAAGGTGTCTCGCGTCCTGCGCCCGCTTCGGATACGTATCTCGACATGCTGTTCGAAGTGTACAAGCAGCACGCGAGAGACCCGAAAGGGAAACCGGCACCCGCAAGCCGCGGCGATCGTGCGTTCCGCCATTTCGTCGAGGCGCAGCTCGTCTGGGATCGCGCGATGGCGGAGGCGCTCGCGAATCGCCTCGCACGAAACCACAGCAGCCGTCCGCTGGCGGTCGGTATCGCAGGAAGCGGGCACCTGCGCGGGGGACATGGCGTGCCGCGGCAATTGCGCGATCTCGGCGTGGAGCGCGTCGGCACGCTGCTGCCGGTGAACGCGCGGCGCGACTGCGCCGAAGCGAAGATGGGCCTCGCCGATGCGATCTTCGCGCTCGCCGATCCGCCGCGCGAGGAAGCGCCTCGCCCCCGTCTCGGCGTGCGGCTCGAAGAGTCCGCCGGAGAAGTGCGGCTCGCGGAGGTCGTCGCGGGCAGCCTTGCGGAGAAGACCGGACTCGAGCGCGGTGACCGCATCGTCACGATTGCCGGCGCGCCCGTCACGCGCATGGCGGCCGTCATCGCCGCGGTGCGCGCGCAACCGGCAGGAACCTGGCTGCCGGTGGAAGTCATGCGCAACCGCGAGAAGCGCGAGTTCGTGATCAAGTTCCCGCGCGAATGACGCGACCGCTCTCCTGCGGTGCCGCGCCCCGGTTTGCCACGGCGCTGCTCTTCGCCGCGCTGGCGTTGGCGGAGACGGCGCTCGCTGCTCCACCGCGCGCGCATCTCGATCTGGAAGTCGAGCTCGACCCCGCCGCGCGTCGCTTTCACGCCCGAGCTGAAATCGCGGCGACGGGTGAATTCGCGTTCACGCTGCATCGTTCGCTGGCCGTCCTGAAAACTTCCGCGAACGGCGAGGCGGTGCCAGCGCGAATCGTGGAAAGCAGCGAACACCTGCGCCGCTGGCACATCGTTTCTCCGCCGGGGGCGACAGTGCGCATCGAGTACGGCGGCACATTGCCGGCGCTCGATCGCACGCTCGATCACCGTGGCGTGCTCGCTGCACGCGGGCCCATGGCATCGGCGGAGGGAAGCTTCCTTCCATCGGGGAGCGGGTGGTATCCCGAACCCGCGGCGCGCTTCTCGTATCGCGTGCGGATCGTGCTGCCCCCCGGACAACGCGGCCTCGTGGCCGGCAGGCTCGCATCGGAATCGATTTCGGGCGCGGGCGGCCGCAATCAAGCCGTCTTCGAGTTCGGTCAACCGGCGGAAGGCATCGATTTCATGGCCGGTCCCTATTCCGTCCGCGAACGGCTGATTGAGCGCGCGGGCCGTGCGCCCCTGCGCCTTCGCACCTATTTCTTTGCCGATCTGGAGCCGCTCGCGGACGGCTACCTCGAGGACAGCGCGCGCTACATTGCGCTCTATTCACACGAAATCGGCGACTATCCCTTCGACGCGTTCTCCGTCGTCGCGAGTCCACTGCCGACCGGCTTCGGCATGCCGACGCTCACCTATATCGGTCGCGACGTGCTGAAGCTGCCCTTCATCCGCGCGACTTCGCTCGGGCACGAGGTGCTCCACAACTGGTGGGGCAACGGCGTGTACGTGGACTACGCGAGCGGCAACTGGAGCGAAGGGCTCACCACGTTCATGGCGGATTACTTCTACAAGGAGCGCGAGTCGGCCGCAGCCGCGCGCGAGATGCGGCTTGCGTGGTTGCGGGACTTCGCGTCCGTTCCGGAGAATGCGCATCAACCTCTCTCCGCGTTTCGCGCGCGCACGCACGGTGCCGAGGCGATCGTCGGTTACAGCAAGGCCGCGATAGTTTTCTTAATGCTGCGCGACGAAATCGGCGAAACGGCGTTTCGCGCGGGCGTGCGTGCGTTCTGGAAGGCGCAGCAGTTCAAATCCGCGTCGTGGAACGATTTGCGACGCGCGTTCGAGGAGACGTCCGGGCGCGCTCTCGGTTCTTTTTTCGAGCAGTGGCTGCAACGGAGCGTCGGCCCGGCACTCAAGATTGTGGATGCGCGCCCGGAAGACGGAAAGACCATTGCGGTCGCCATCGAACAGTCCGCACCGCCCTATGCATTGAGCGTGCCGATCGACATCGTAGCGCAGAACCGCGCGGAGACTCACCGGGTTCCGGTCGATCGCGATCGCACCGTGGTAACGATCGCCCCGGGTTTCGCAGCCGACGGCGTGAGGCTCGATCCCGACTTTCGCCTGTGGCGCAAGCTCGATCCGCAAACGCTGCCGCCGATCCTGAGGCAGTGGATCGTCGCGCGGGCGCCGCACCTTGCCGTCGTTTCGAGGAGCGCCGACCTGGAACGCGCCGCCCAGGCGGTCTCGGAGCGTCTCTTCGAGCGGCCCGCGACGAGAATTGGAAGCGTGGACGGTGAAGGCGAGCCGCTACTCATCGTGGGACTCGCCGACGACGTGGACCGCGCGCTCGCGACATCGCGTCTGCCGCCGCGGCCTGCCGCTGTCGCGTTGCGCGGATCGGTACAGGTGTGGACGATCGCCGGTCGCCATCCGCCGCAGGCCCCGATCGCCGTCGCTTCTGCGCGCGATGCCGGATCACTGCTCGCGATCGCGCGCTCTCTCCCGCACTACGGCACGCAGAGCTGGCTCGTGTATGACGGCGCGCGCGTTGTGGAAAGAGGCGTGTGGCCGGTGGAAGTGCCGGTGGTACCGGTCGTGCGCCGCTGAGTCTCACCACCCCGCCGACCTTGTCGGCACCCCTCCTCATCGCAGGAGGGGAGTAATCACCACCCCGCCGACTTAGTCGGCACCCTTCCTCATCGGAGGGCAGGACAAAGTTTTCCCCTCCTACATCAGGAGGGGTGGCACCGAAGGTGACGGGGTGGTTTTCAATTCACCGCGCCGTGTCAACCGCGTTGAGGTGCACACGATCCGTTCCTGATCCATCCGTGGATTAACGTCTCGGCTCCCGAAACGCCTCGAGCTGGGCGTTGAGCTCGAGCCAGCGATGCTCCGCCTCGTCGATGCGCTGCGACACCGCCTGCTGGCGCAGCACGACGCCCTTCAACTGATCGATATCGGGGCTCGCGTAGAACGCCGGATCGGCGAGCTGCTCGTCGAGCTCGCGCTTCTCTTCGTGCCACGCCGCCAGCGCACGCTCGAGCTGCTCCACTTCCTTCAGCAGCGGTCGCCGCCGCGCGAGCTGTTCCAGCCGTCCGGCCTCCGCCTGCTCGCGTGCCGCCATCCGTGCGCGGCGCTGCTCCGCGGCGTCGCCCGGAACGGACCGCGCCGCCCGCCGCGCCGCCAGCCACTCCAGATAATCGTCGAGGTCGCCGTCGAAATCGCGCGCACCCCCATCCGCCACGACGACGAACGCATCGCACACCGCCCGCAGCAGCGCGCGATCGTGCGATACCAGCACGAGGCTCCCTTCGTACTCGGCGAGCGCGCGCGTCAATGCAAAGCGCATCTCCAGATCGAGATGGTTGGTCGGCTCGTCGAGGAGCAGAAGATTCGGGCGTCGCCGTATGAGGAGTGCAAGCGCCAGTCGCGACCTTTCTCCGCCGGAAAACGGCCCGACCGGCGCATCGGCCTGCGCGCCGTGAAAATCGAAGCCGCCGAGATAGTCGCGCAATGTCTGCTCGCGCGCCTCCGGTTCCTGCCGCACGAGATGCGCGAGCGGCGACTCGTCCGCCCGCAGTTGTTCGAGCTGATGCTGCGCGAAGTAGCCGACGACGAGTCCGCGGCCCGCGAGTCGCCGTCCTTTACGCACCGGCACTTCTCCGGCGATCAGCTTGATCAGCGTGGACTTGCCCGCCCCGTTCGGCCCGAGCAGCCCGAGCCGCGTGCCGGGGCGCAGCGTGAGCCGGATCTCGTCCAGCACCGTGCGATCGCCGTACCCCGCGGCCACGCCGTCGAGCACCAGCAGCGGATCCGGCGCCCGGGCCGGCTCGGGAAAGCGGAAGACGAACGGCGCATCGACGTGCGCCGCGCTCACCCGCTCCATGCGCTCGAGCGCCCTGAGACGGCTTTGCGCCTGCCGCGCCTTGGTCGCCTTCGCGCGAAAGCGGTTGATAAAGCGCTCGAGATGCGCGATCTCGCGCTGCTGCTTATCGTAGAGTGCCTGCTGCTGCGCGAGCTCCGCCGCGCGCTGCCACTCGAACGATGAATAATTCCCGGTGTAGAGCCTGAGGCGCCGGTCGGCGATGTGCGCGATGTGCGTCACGCAGCCGTCGAGAAAATCGCGGTCGTGCGCGATGACGATGAGCGTGCCCGCGAAGCCGGCGAGCCACTTCTCGAGCCACACCACCGCGTCGAGGTCGAGATGGTTCGTCGGCTCGTCGAGCAGCAGCAGATCGGCCCGGCTCATGAGGGCGCGCGCGAGATTGAGCCGCATGCGCCAGCCGCCGGAGAATTCCGCAACGGCGCGCGCGAGATCGTGTTCGGAGAAGCCGAGCCCGCCGAGCAGCGCCGCGGCACGGGCGCGCGCCGCGTATCCTCCGATGTCGTGCAGCCGTGCGTGCAACTCGGCGATGCGCTCGCCAGCCGCCTCGCCTCCTTCCAGCTCGCGCTCGATCGCTCGCAGCTCGCGGTCGCCTTCCAGCACGAAGTCGAGCGCCGGCATTCGAAGAGCAGGCGTCTCCTGCGCAACGGTTCCGATCCGCCAGCCCGGCGGTATCTCGCAGCTACCGCGGTCCGGGTGCAGCCCGCCGGTCAGAAGCGCGAAGAGGCTCGACTTGCCGCTGCCGTTGGCGCCGGTCAGGCCGACTCGCCAGCCGGCGTGGATCTGCAGCGTGGCATCCTCGATCAGGCGGCGCGCGCCGCGCGCGAGCGCAAGACTGCGAAACTGGATCACGTGGCGTGGCGGAGAACGATGCGGCCGCCATCATAGCAAACCGGAACGGCGGCTTCAGGCGGTGCGCTTCATGTACGAGGAGCACCAGCCGTTCACGTTCACCTGCTTGCCCGGAAAGATCGGGCACGGCGCCCACTCCTCCTTGTCGGACTTGCTCTGAAAGAGCTGGCAGTTGCCGCACGTCTCGCCCGGCTTGTAGCTCGGGAACTTCTTCCTGTCCACTTTCGTCGCGTCGTGCTTGTAGCCGAGGCTTTCGGCCTGGGGATCGCGCTCATCGAGGCGCGGCTTGTGCTCCTGCGCGCGCAGCGACCGGCCATGCGCGATGAACACCATCGCGAAGGCGCCGAGTGCGCCGCACTTGAGAAACCTGCGACGAGCGATGTTCATCCGTCTCATGCTGACCTCTCCAGACTCAGTGGTAGTCGGCCTCGCCGACCAGCACGTCGATCGGCAGCGCGAGCAGGAAACCCACCGTCATGCGCTGCCACGGGTTGCGCACCGGCTCCACGTCGAGCTCGACGGGCTTCCCGTCGCGCTCGGTGCGCCACGTGAGCTTCGGCCGGCCGGAGGCGCCGTTGCCGTTGTGATCGAGCGCCACCTCGTAGCTGTTCGCGTGATTCGCAATCGACTCGAACTGCTTTGCGACCTGCTGCCCCAGCGCGCGGCTGTGAACCAGGAGGCCGAACTCCGTGTTGAGTTCGAGCGAACGCTTGTCGAAGTTCATCGCGCCGATCAGGACGTGCTCGCGATCGAATACGAGGGCCTTCGCGTGCAGGGAGAAGCGGTCCGAGCTCTTCGGCGCGAAAGGGGTATTGCTTCCGCTCCCGGAGCCGCCCAGCCGCGCGCGCTTCGTAGAGCGCGATGCCCTCGGCGAGCAGCGTCGGGCGATAGCGCGCGTAACCTGCATGCGCCACCGCCACGTCGGTCGCCTCGAGCGAATTGGTCACCATCAGCACCTTGACTTCGCGCCGGCGCAGCTCGCGCAGGAAGCGCATGCCTTCGTCGCCGGGAACGACGTAAGGCGAAATGAGGAGCAGCTCGCGCCGCGTCGCCGCTGCGGCGTCACGCACCGCTTCGTGCTCGAGCCAGCCCGTGACCTTACCGCGCCGCTTCGTGAACTTGTCGGGCGGATCGCTCACCACTTCGGCGCGTGCCCACGCGACGCCCCTCCCCGCAATCACGCTCGCAATCGGCTCTCCGGCCGCGAGCGGCTTTACGTATTCGGTGCCGTCCATGTTGCGGCGATGGATCGCGAGCGCGGTGCGCAGGTCGTTCAGCACCTTTTCGTCACCCTCGTGCTTCCGGAACGCGGCCACCGGAATCGCGAGCGCACTGTTCCAGTATTCGTCGAAAGTCTGCGACAGCTTGCGCACGACCGGCCCCGCCGCGACGAGATCGTAGTCGCCGAACTCGAACTCCGGGTTCGCCTGGAAATACTCGTTTCCGACGTTGCGGCCGCCGACGAGCCCGACGCTGTTGTCCGCCACCATGAGCTTGTTGTGCATACGGTGCTTGAGACGCGGCGCGTGCACGACGAGCTCGACGTAGCGCGCGAGCGCGTTCTCTCCGCGATAGGCGAAGGGGTTGAAAAGCCGCACCTCGATCCGCGGATGCGCATCGAGCGCGAGCACCAGGCTCTTCATGAGCGCGCCGTGGTCGTCGAGCAGGATTCGCACCCGCACGCCGCGATCGGCCGCGCGCAGCAGCGCATCGCTCACGAGCTTCGAGGTCTCGTCCTGACGGTAGATGTAGTACTGGAGGTCGAGCGTCTTCTCCGCGGCATCCGCCATCTGCACGCGGGCGAGAAAGCCGTCGAGCGCCCGGGGCAGCAGCTTGAATGCCGACTCGCCCTCGCGCGCGCGCCCGGCCTCCGCAATCGCGGCGCCGAGGCGGGTTTCGCGCGGGGTATCGAGCGCCGAAGAGGGCGTCTTGGGAAAATCGAGACCCGGCGTGGTGGACGCGCACCCGCCGAGCAGGGAACAGGCAAGCGCGACGAGAGCGAGCGGGCGTGCTGTCATCGGCGATGGAATCGGCGGTCCACCGCCCGGCGCTCGCCGGCGCGCGTGCGCGCAGGACGGGGCGGATGCGCCGCCCTGAACGCTCATGCCCGCGGCGGGGACATCAGGCAAGCCTGACGCCCTGCCGATCGCTCGTCCGGATCAGCGCCGGGTTGCCGGCTCGCGCTGGACCGTCAGCGCGTTGGTCACCGACCGCACGCCCGAAACGTTGCGCGCGATTTCCTCCGCGCGCCGCTTCTCGGCGTCGCTGTCCACGAAGCCGGACAGCCGAACGTTGCCCTGGTTGGTATCGACGTTGATCTGCATCGCGCTCACGGTCTTGTCCGTCGCGAACGCGGTCTTGATCTTGCTCGTGATCGTCGCGTCGTCCACGAACTGGCCGGTCTTCTGGCCGGCACCGGCGCACGCCGCCAGCACCGCTGCAAATACCGCGGCCATGATGATCGAGAACACGCCCTTCAGTGAGTAAGGCTTCGCTGCCATGGATTTCTCCTCTTTGGAAACGGATGACATACCGGGGATCTTCGTCGTCAGCGGCACCGGCACATGCCGTTGAAATGACAACCCTCCGACAGCATTACTTCTGCATAAGTTCTGCAGCGCGCAAACCCGGCGCCGGCTCCGCGCATGCCATGTCGTTCGATTGCGACAGGCGGGCCCCTGTCATTCGTGCCGGCATCCTGCACAAATTTCCGCTGCCGGACGCGTAAGGCGCGCGCTCCGGCGACCTGACCTCGAACGTGCGACACGAGCAGGCCGCGCGTGTCGCTCGTCTACGACACGGCGTTCGTCGCCGGAATCAGTCGATTAGGAAGGCGCCGTGCAATGCGGCGTCGCGCGGGAGCGACATTCGGAACGCAATGGCGACGGCCCATTGAGCGCATTTGCCACCGCCGCGCGGTGAAGCGCAAAGCTTGGTACGTGTGTTGCTTTTGTGCGAACTCGTCGCGGCGTCCGGTCCGCCGCTACCGAGCCATCCGGATCCCCGGCGTCCAAAGCCGCGGATCTGGACAGTCGCCTTCCTTTATCCCTCCTCCTCCCTCCGAGGAAGGCGGCTTGATTCCCCCGCGGGACATGGCGCCCGCGGGGTTTTTTTTGGTTCGACCCGTTCAGTTTCCGCGCGCCCGCGCACGAGCATGCATTCGGTGTTCGGCACGCAGAGCCGGTGTGAGATCGTCTAAGGCGCCCGGCATCGGCCGGGCGATTATCGCACGGTGCTCGGGTCCCGGCAGGTGCGCAGCCCCTCGTCGAGCCGATCGAGCAACGCCATGTCGTCCTCGTCGAGCGCGAAGTCGAAAACGTCGGCATTTTCCCGGATGCGCTCCGGGCGCGAGGACTTGGGAATCGCGCCGACGCCGCGCTCCAGTATCCAGCGGATCATCACCTGCGCCGCGCTCTTGCGATGCTTCGCCGCGATCTTCCGCAGCCGCGCATCGTTGAGCTTCTGCGCGCGGGCGAGCGGACAGTACGCCACGAGCGCGATGCGGTGCGCGGTGCAGAAGTCGAGCAGCGCGCGCTGGTAGAGGAACGGATTGAACTCCACCTGATTGACCGCCGGCACGACCGCGGATGAGGCCATCAGCTCCTCGAGATGCGCGATGGTGTAGTTGCTGACGCCGATCGAGCGCGTGACGCCACGCTCGCGCAGCTCGATGAGGGCGCGCCATGAATCCGCGCGCTTGCGGGGCTCGGGCCAGTGGATGAGATAGAGATCGATGCGATCGAGCGCGAGGAGCCTGAGGCTCTTCTCGGCGGCCCTGATCGCGGAGGCGTAGCCCTGGTCCGAATTCCAGAGCTTGGTGGTGACGAATACCTGCTCGCGCGGCAGCCCCGACTCCCGAACCGCGCGCCCGACATCGGCCTCGTTGCCGTAGAAGGACGCCGTGTCGATATGGCGATAGCCGATCTTCAGCGCCTGTTCCACGGCGCGCCTGCAGGCGCCGCACGAGGCAATCTGGTAAACGCCGAGTCCGAGACGCGGCATCACCGCGCCGTCGTTCAGCCGGATCGCGGAATCGATCGCGAGCGATTCCATGTCAGTGCCGTGCCCCGCAGATTACTTTCGCCTGTCCGTTCGGTCTGAGCCTGAGCCTGCCCTGAGCGGCCGTCGACGGGAAGACCGAACGGAAAGAAAAGCCGTTCACGGTTCGACAAGCCCACCACGAACCGCAACGTACTTCCGGGACGACTACCTGTTGATGGAAATGCCCGCCTCCTTCACCACTTTCTTCCACTTGGCGACATCGAGCCTCAACCGCTCGGCGAATTCCTCGGGCGGTCCACCCGCGCGCTCCAGCCCCTGGTCTTCCAGCCACTTCTCGGCGGCCGGCGTGCGCAGCACGCGCCCGACTTCGCGATTCCACAGCGTCACGATGTCCTTTGGCAGCCCCTTCGGTCCCCACATGCCGTACCAGTGCACGACGTCGTAACCCGGCACGGTCTCGCTGATGGAAGGCACGTCGGGCAGCGCGCGCGAACGCTTGGCGGTCGTCACGCCGAGCGCGCGTAACCGTCCCGACTTCACGTGCGGCATGCTCGTCACCAGGGTCGTCATGCTGCCGCTCACCTCGCCGGAGATGAGACCCGTCATGGCGGGGCCGCTGCCCTTGTACTGGACGATGATGTAGCTGGCGCCGGTCTGCATCTTGAAAAGCTCGCCCGCCAGATGGTCGAGCCCGCCGATTCCCGCCGAGGCGATATTGAGCTTGCCGGGATTCGCCTTGGCATAATCGATGAACTCCCTGACGCTCTTGAGCGGCACCTTGGGATGCACGGTGAGCACAAGCGGTGTCGTCCCGATGAGGATGATCGGCGTAATGCCGTTCACCGTGTCGAACGGCAAGCTGTGCAGCGCCTCATTCGCGCCATAGCTGCCGGAGACGAGGATCAGCGTATAGCCGTCAGGCTCGGCGCGCGCCACGATGCCGGCGCCCAGCGTGCCGCCGCCGCCCGGCCGGTTATCGACGACGATCGGCTGCCCGAGCACTTCCGTCAACTGCGGCCCGATCAGCCGCGCGAGGAGATCGGATCCGCCGCCGGCGGCGAACGGCGTCACGAGGCGGATCGGCCGGTTCGGATACTTCGATTGGGCATGGACTCCGGCCGCCAGCAACGATAGCGCGATCGCGGCAACTGCGCAACGCACGAGATGACTCATGGTCCTCCTCCCACACGTAAATCGCGGTCAGTGTAACTTTTCGCCGGCCGCTCTCAAAGACTCGACGCCGCGCGGTGGCGGCTCCCGCCACCACCGCTGTTCGGGACCCGGACAAATCGACATGCGATCCGCGGAAAAACCGCGGATGTTCATCAACGAATGATGTGGTCCAGCGCGGCCTTGATCGTTTGCGCGTCGCTCGGGCGCACGACGCGCGCCACTTCCTTGCCGTCCTTCATGAATACCAGCGTCGGCCACAGTTTCACTCCGAACGAGCGGCCCAGCGGGCGGCCCTTGCCGTCCTGAACCTTGATACGGCGCACATCGCCGTGCCCGGCGAATGCCTGGGCGACCAGCGGCTGCGCAGCCATGCACCAGCCGCAGGTGTTGCTGCCGAATTCGATTACGGCGGGGCCCGTCAGGGCATCGACCTCGGCCCGCGTAGGCTCATTCGAGGAATAATTCATCGCCATTGGGCAAGTTTCTCCGTACGACTCTGCTTCCGACATTCGGCGGCGCGCGAAGTTTGCACGCCTCGGGGAACGCCGGTCTGCTGCCGGGCCTGCTCGCTAATCGCCGCCGTGAAAGGGCGGCACTTTGCGCTTGAACCCGACCAGCGCCTCGGTCAGCTTGAAGCGCGTCGGGTACGGAAACGAGACGTGCTTCTGCACGTGCGCATCGCGCACGTATTTCTCGATCGGCATGCCCTGTATCACGCCCGCGCCACCGAAGAGTTCCAGCGCCTGCTCGGTCAGGCGCTGAACCGCGGTTCCGGTGAACGCGGTCGCCATGTGCTCGTAGGGCAGGTTCTCCACCGTGCCGTCCGCGATCGCTTCGGGATGATCCTTCACCCACGCCGCGGTCCAGATGAGCCGTCGCGCCGCCTCCAGATTCATCGCCATGTCGGCGATCGCGATGCCGACCGCCTGGTGCCTGATGATCGGCTTGCCGCCGGAGACGCGCTCCTGCACGTACCTGAGCGTCTCCTCGAACGCCGCGCGGCCCAGGCCCAGCGTGAGCGCGGCGATCGTGCAGTGCGTCCCCATGTCGGTGCGGCCCTGCGGCCCCGGCGGCATGATCCGTCCTTTCGGCACGCGCACGTTGTCGAAGTGGATCTCGGCGGCGTTGTCGCCCACGCGCCGCCCCAGCTTCGAGAGCGGACGACGCTGGAGCCCGGGCGAATCGCCTTCGACGAGAAACGACTGCACGCCCGCCGGCGTCTGCGCGCGCACGACGATCAGCTTCGCGAGATAACCGACCGTCTGGTAGGCCTTCGCGCCGTTGATGATCCACGAGCCGTCCGGCTGCTCCACCGCGCGCGTGACGAGCCGCACCTCCGGCGTCTCGGTGAAGTAGTCGAAGCCGAAATCGGTCTCGGGCTCGTGAATCGCGACCGTCGTGAAATAGAGATCGTCCGCAAGAAACTTCGGCAGGAAGTAGGCGCGCTGCTCCGGTGTCATCCGCAGCTCGAACCAGTCGCGCGCGCGCCGCGCCGTCAGCATGAAATAGTAGGCGGTGCCGATCTCGCCGGCGGCAAGCTCTTCGGCGACGAGGCACGAGGTGACGTGGTCCGACATGCCGGAGCCGCCGTTTTCCTCGGAAAGCACGAAGGTACGGAAGCCGAGCTGCGAGCCCTTCTTGAGGAGCTCCCAGGGGATTCTTTTTTCCCAGTCGGGCTCGCGGTCGAGCGCCATCGCCCGCGGCTTGATCTCCTCCTGCGCGAACTTGCGCGCGAGGTCGCGAAACTCCCGTTGCTCCTGCGAGAGACGTATATCGAGCACGGCTTCCCCCTATGGCATCAAGACGAGCTTTCCGATGTTGCGGCGCTCTTCCATCATCTCGTGCGCCCGTGCGGCCTCCGCAAGCGGCAGCACGGTGGGCGGGGCCGGTCGCAAGCGGCCTTCGGCCATGTGCTTGATCGCCCGCTCCATGAGCGCGCGCCGCAGCTCGCGTTCGTGATCGAGGATGTGGATCGAATAGACGCGCACGCCGAGACACTTCCCCTGGCGCTTGCGCAATTCACCGTAGAGGTCTGCGTCCGGCATGGGACCGCCCAGCGACGAGAACGACACCACGGTGCCGCGCGGGGCGAGCAGATCGAGATTGTTCACGAACGATGCGGCCGGTCCCGCCATCCCGTACACCACGTCCACGCCGCGCCCGCCGCTCAACGCCATCACGCCGGCGCGCACGTCTTCCTTGCCGCGCATCAGGACGTTCTCGATGCCCGCGCGGCGCACGAACTCGCGTTTCTCCTCGGTGCTCACGATGCCGATCGCCGCGATCCCGTCGCACTGCGCGAGCTGCATGAGCGCCATGCCGACCCCGCCGCTCGCGCCGTACACGACGATGCTGCGCGGCTTCACCACGCCCGACTCGTAGAGCAGCGCACCGGCGAGCTGGAAATTGGGCAGGCTCACCGCATCGGTCGGGGCGATCGACTCGGGCAGGCGGAACAGCGCCGCCGCCGGAACGCAAATCGCCTGCGCATAGCAGCCGCCGCGGAAGGGCAGCTCGCGCGAGCTCACGAGCACCCGCTCGCCGACGCGGAAGCCGGTCACATCGCGCCCCACCGCATCCACGGTTCCAGCCATTTCGTTGCCGGGAACCGCGGGGAGCGGCGGCATCCAGTCGTAGGTCCCTTTGCGCACGAGCATGTCCGCGCTGCTCACGCCGATCGCCTGCGCACGAACGCGCACCTGATCCGCGGCGGGCTCCGGCAAAGGCTGATCGACGAACTCGAACACGTCCGGTCCGCCGGGCTTGCGCACCTGAATGACTTTCATATGGCGTATTATGACGAGAGTGGGAGGAGGAGAAGAATATGATCGTGCATCACATCCGAATAGTAGCGGCTTTCTGCGCATTGCTGGTGGCCGCCCCCGGTTTCGTCGCGGCGCAGGCGACGTATCCGTCCAAGCCGCTGCGAATCATCGTTCCGTTTCCGCCGGGTGCGGCGACTGACCTCACCGGACGATTCATCGCGCAGAAGCTCGGCGAAGCGCTCGGCCAGCAGGCGATCGTCGACAATCGTCCCGGCGCGAACGGCACCATCGGGCTCGAGCTCACCGCCAAGGCACCGCCCGACGGCCATACGCTCGCCATCGGCCAGACCGGCAACCTCGCGATCAGTCCCGGCCTCACCAAGGTGGGCTACGACCCCGTGCGGGATTTCGCGCCGGTGAGCCTCGTGATCGCTTCCCCTCACGTGCTGGCGGCGCATCCTTCGCTGCCGGTGCGCTCACTCAAGGAGCTCGTCGCGCTCGCACGCGCGCGGCCGGGGCAGCTCAACTACGCGTCCACCGGCAGCGGCAGCGCGGGCCATCTCAGCATGGAGCTCTTGAAGAAAGCGACCGGCATGGATCTCTTTCACGTGCCGTACAAGGGCGGCACGCCGGGGCTCATGGATCTCGCCGCCGGCCACGTCGCGCTCATGTTCACGTCCGTGCTCTCGACCTCGCAGGTGGGGAACAGGGTGCGCCGGCTCGCGGTGGGAAGCCTGCAGCGCTCGCCTTCGTTGCCCGATGTGCCGACCATCGCCGAGCTGGGTCATTCCGGCTTCGAAGTGATTTCGTGGTGGGGCGTGCTTGCGCCCGCGGCGACGCCGAAGGACATCCTCGCGCGGCTGCACGGCGAGATCGTGAAAGCGATGGCCTCCCCGGATGCCCAGAAACGCATCGGCGCACTCGGTGCCGACATCAGGACCAACACGCCCGCCGAATTTGCCGCCTATATCAGGAGCGAGCAGGCGAAGTGGGGACAGGCGATCAAGGACAGCGGCGCCCGCGTCGACTGATCCTCGACTTGCGACTCGTCATTCCACGCACTACGTCATTCCGGCGAAAGCCGGAATCCAGCTGACCTGGATGCCGGTTTTTACCGGCATGACGTCATATGTTTCGTGCCGTCGAGCGCTGAATCGAATGCAGCGGAGAGCCGAGCGAAGCCTCTAGCGCTTGCGGAAGAAGGGCTTGGCAGCGGGCGCAGGCGCAGCGCGCTCGTCCTTGTGCCTGAAGTTGATCCGACCCTTGGTGAGATCGTAGGGCGACATCTCGAGCGTCACGCGATCTCCGGCCAGGATGCGAATGCGGTGCTTGCGCATCTTTCCGGAGGCGTACGCGGTCACCGCCACGCCGTTGTCCAGCGAAACGCGAAAGGTCGTGTTGGGCAGCACTTCGTCCACCACGCCGTCGAGCTCGATCATTTCCTCTTTGGCCATGCGATCAGAGCGCCTTCAGATTGACGGCAGAAACCTTCCCGTTCTGGCCGCGCTGCACCTCGAAGCTGACCCTCTGCTTTTCGTTGAGCGTGCCGAGACCGGCGCGGTCCACGGCGGAGATATGAACGAACACGTCCTTGGAGCCATCATCGGGCGCGATAAAACCGTAGCCCTTGCTGGCGTTGAAAAATTTCACGGTGCCTGTCTGTGCCATAGAAAAAGAACTCACGCAAAGAAAAAAACCGCGCGCGACATTACGCAGCGGCATCAAGACCCATCGGGAGGAGATCGAGAAGCACTCCGATGGAGTGCGGGAAGACCGGCCGACAACCCTTCGACCCGGCGAGTATCGCCTCCATGCTGCATAAAAGCAAGCAATTTCCGCTGCGATGTGTATAATGCCGCGCAAGACAGATCTGCATCATCCGGTTTGCATCTCCGTCCCCTCGCGGTTGTTCCCAAGACTCCCTCGAAGTTTCATAAACAAGATCGAAGCTGCCTGAACCGGTTCTGACGGCGCATGTCGCTGCAGGCGATTTCAGGAGAAGTCATTGACTCAGTTTTCACAACTCGGCCTTTCGGTCGAGCTCACGCGCGCGGTCACCGATGCCGGCTACAGCGTAGCCACCCCCGTTCAGGCGCAGGCCATACCGGCCATTCTCACCGGGCGCGATGTCCTCGCGGGCGCGCAGACCGGCACCGGCAAGACCGCGGGCTTCACGCTGCCGCTGCTGCAGCGGCTTGCGGTTCGCGGAAACAACTCGTACTCGCCGGCGCGGCATCCGGTGCGCGCGCTGATCCTCACGCCCACGCGCGAACTTGCGGCGCAGGTCGAAGAAAGCGTCCGCACATACGGGAAGTATCTTCCGTTGCGCACGATGCTGATCTACGGCGGCGTCGGTATGGATCCTCAAGTCCGCGCGCTGCAGCGTGGCGTGGATATCCTCGTCGCGACCCCCGGGCGGCTCCTCGACCACGTCCGGCAGAAGACCGTCAACCTCTCGCGCGTGGAAATTTTCGTGCTGGACGAAGCGGATCGCATGCTCGACATGGGCTTCATCCCGGACATCCGCCGCATCATGGCGTTGCTCCCCAAGGAGCGGCAGAACCTGCTTTTTTCCGCCACCTTCTCGGATGCGATCCGTCACCTGGCCGACGATTTTCTGCGGGACCCGGCGCAGATCCAGATAGCGCGGCGTAATGCGCCGTCAGACCTCGTGAGCCACCGCATTCATCCCGTGACCGCGGAACGCAAGCGCGAGTTGCTCGCGCATATCATCTCGGCAGGACGCTGGCGGCAGGTTCTCGTATTCACGCGCACGAAACACGGCGCGAGCCGGCTCGCCGAGCAGCTCGCGCGAGGCGGGATCACGGCGACCGCCATTCACGGGAACAAGAGCCAGGCACAGCGGACGCGCGCGCTCGATCAGTTCAAGAAAGGCGCGGTGCGGGTGCTGGTGGCGACCGATATCGCGGCAAGGGGGCTGGACATCGACGCCCTGCCCTACGTCGTCAATTACGACATGCCGCACGTCGCCGAAGACTACGTGCACCGCATCGGGCGCACGGGCCGCGCCGGCACCAAAGGCGAGGCCATTTCTCTCGTCGCGCCGGAAGAAAAGCGCTTGCTGATCGCGGTCGAGAAGCTGCTCGCGCGCCGGCTCGACCGGCACGTGGTCGCCGGCTTCGAACACGCTTTTGCGGCGAACGACAGCGGGCGGGCCGCGAGGCGCGCGTTTCAGTAGCCGCATGTCGGGAGGAGGGGACTCGATACAGCGGAACACCTGCCCCGGTGACGCACCGACATCGAGGACGCCGTCCGGCTCTATATCGATATTCCGGTAAGGCGAAGCAAAGCGGGGACGCGACACCGGCTTCCGTGCCGCATCCCCGACCACCAGACCCGTCAGGGTTCCACACGGTGGCTACTGTCGGACCTCAAGTGCGGGGCGCAGTTCACTTCCGTGTTCCGGTCGCACGGGCCACGACCCCAGCGTACAGGTCATCCCGAAGAAAGTCGCGATCCAGAATGAGTGGATTCCGGATCGCGTCCGGAATGACGATCTATGCGGCCAGTTTGCCACTCGCGCGCAATTCGCTGTTGCGATCACGAGGGTGGCAGAGTAATGCGATCGAGTTCGGCGAGATCGCCTTCGCTCGGCTTCCAGCCCGCGGCCTTCACGTTCTGCTCGATCTGCTCGGGTCGGGTCGCACCGGCAATCACGCTCACTACGCCGGGACGGGCAAGCAGCCAGTTCACGGCGACCTCCAGCATCGACTTTCCCTTGAAATCACAAAACCGATGAAGCTCATCGAGAACCTTCCACCGCGCCTCGTTCAGCATGCGGTGCTCCTGAGCACGCGGTTTGGAGAAACGCGTGCCCTCGGGCACGACGTGATCCTTGTACTTTCCGCTCAGAAGGCCGCCAGCGAGCGGATAGAACGGAATGAATGCGATACCGCAGTCCCGAAGGGCGGGGATGAATTCGCGCTCGGCGCGCCGCTCGAGCAGGTTGTACTCGTTCTGCGCTGAAACGAAACCGCTCACGCCCGCGGCTCGTGCAGCAGCATGCGCTTCCCGGATCTGCGCCGCGGAAAACTGCGAGCAGCCCGCGTAGCGGATCTTGCCTTCGCGCACGAGATCCTCCAGCGCACGCAGCGTCTCCTCGATCGGCGTCCCGGGATCGGGACGGTGCAACTGGTAGAGATCGATCCAGTCGGTCTTGAGCCGCCGCAGGCTCGCCTCGACAGCGATCTTGATGTAGCGGCGGGAGGCGCCTTGCATCGTACCGCTGTCGTCCATCGCGTTGCCGAACTTGCTCGCGAGCACGATGCCCTTGCGCCGTTCCCCGAGTACCTCACCGAGGTAGGTTTCCGATGTCCCGGGCGGATTGCCGTAGCGGTCGGCGGTATCGAAGAGCGTGACGCCGAGCGCGAGCGCGCGATCGACCACTGCGCGGGTCCGCTCGAGATCGATGCGGAGGCCAAAGTTGTTGCAGCCGAGCCCGATCGCGGAGACTTCGAGCGCCGTCCGGCCGACTTTCCGTTTCTCGATGCTCATCCTGGTGTGTTGTCCCTTGATAATCTGATTGATGCGAGGCTCGTCATGCCGGTGAAGATCGGCATCCACTCATGTACATGTACATTCTGGATTCCGGCTTTCGCCGGAAAGACGGCGTGTAGTCATTCCGACTTGCGCCGGATTGACGGCGTGTAGTTACGGGGCGGAACACTAGTTGGCGCCGATGAAGGGCGGTACCTTGCGCTTGAACCCGGCGAGCGATTCCGTAATCTTGAAGCGCGTCCAGAAAGGAAACGAAATGTGCTTCTGGATCAGCGCATCGCGCACGTACTTCTCGATCGGCATGCCCTGCACGATGCCCATGCCGCCGAAGAGCTCGATGCCCTGCTCGGTCAGCCGCTGCACCGCGGTCCCCACGTACGCCATCGCCATCAGCTCGTAGGGCTGGTTCTCCACTTCGCCGTTCGCGATCGCCTCGGGGTGATCCTTCAGCCACGCCGCGGTCCACAGCAGCCGCCGCGCCGCCTCGAGATTCATCGCCATCTCGGCGAGATAGAGCCCGACCGCCTGGTGCTTGATGATGAGCTTGCCGCCGGAAGTGCGCTCCTGGCAGTACTGAAGCGTCGCCTCGAGCGCAGCGCGGCCCAGACCGAGCGTGAGCGCCGCGATCGTGCAGTGCGTCCCCATGTCGGTGCGGCCCTTGGGCGGCGGCGGAAGGACGAAGCCTTTCGGCACCCTCACATCGTCGAAGAAGATTTCGGCATTGTCGCCGACGCGGCGACCGATCTTCGACAGCGGACGGCGCACGAGACCAGGCGAATTGCCCTCGACCAGAAACGCCTTTGGGCCCTCGGGCGTCTGTGCCATGGTGACGAGGAGCTTCGCGAGATAGCCGACGGTCTGGAAATTCTTCGCGCCGTTGATGACCCACGAGCCGTCCGGCTGCTGCGTCGCGCGCGTCTTGTACTTGGCGGACTCGGGCGTCTCGGTGAAATAGTCGAAGCCGAAGTCGGTGTCCGGCTCGTGAATCGCCACCGTGGTGAAAAAGAGGTCGTCGTCCAGGAACTTCGGCAGGAAGTACGCCTTCTGCTCCGGCGTCATCCTGATCTCGAACCAGTCGCGCGCGCGCCGCGCCGTCAGCATGAAGTAGTACGCGGTGCCGATCTCGCCGGCTGCAAGCTCTTCGGCGACAAGGCACGTCGTGAGATGGTCCGACATTCCCGAGCCGCCGTTTTCCTCCGACAGCACGAACGTGCGGAAACCGAGCCGCGAGCCCTTCTTGAGCAGATCCCACGGCACGCGCTTTTCCCACTCGGGCTCGCGATCGAGCGGCATCGCCCGCGGCTTGATTTCATTCTGCGCGAAGTCGCGCGCGAGCTTCTGGAACTGCCGCTGCTCTTCGGACAACCGGACGTCGAACATGATGAGCTTCTCCTCCCGAACGGAAAATTGGCCGGTCAGTGTAACGCTTTCCCCCGCGTGCAGTGAATCGATGCGGCCCGCAGGGGCGCGGCCTTTACTCGCTACCCAGCACGTCGATGAACCGCGTGCGTCCGGCGAGACGGTAGACCGCGAAGTCGCGGCGGTCTGCGGTCAGGATCTCACGTACGCCGCTGCGGGTCGCCAGCAACACGACCGAAGCGTCGGCGAAATCCATCGGCCGGTCGGCATACTTTCGCGCGAGTTTCTCGACGGCGCGAAAGTCCACCGGCTCGCGATCCACCACGAGGAGTCCGGCCTGCGCGGCGTCGCCCAGCCAGTCGAGGCAACGTAGCTGCTGAGCGGGCGAAAGAAGGGCGAGCGCCTCGGTCAGCACCGCTTCCGTCGTCAGGAAGCGGCCCCGAAAGTCCCGCAGGAACCCGCGGCAGCGTTCGTGCAGAGGATCGGTTTCGTCGAACAGCCCGATCAGAAATCCGGAGTCAACGACGACGCTTCTCACGGACGTAGTCGCGGAAGCGCCGCTGGCGAGGCCGGAGGGATGCGCGCGCGGCGCGTTTCGGGATGGGTGGCAGCACCGCCTCGGCAAGGCTGGCGAGCGTAGGCCCCGTCTGCACGACGAGGTACTGGGACACCCCCTGCTGCACGACGTGACTCACGGTCTCGCCCGTCTGCGCGCAGTGACGCTCGAGCGCCTCGGCGAGCGCCGGGTCGAGCCGGACCGACAGTCGTGCGCGGTGTTTTGTCATACAGGCGCAATATTGTATGACATCGCGCTCCGCAGCACTACCCCACGGTGGAGCGCAAGCGCGGCGGCTTGGCCATGAGGAAGAACAGCGACCCGCATCCGCACAGGATCGCGAGGATGGTGAACCCCATGTAGTAATCGCCTCTCCAGTCGGCAAAGAGCCCGGCGAGAATCGGGCCGCCGATCTGCCCGATCACCAGGATCATCGATGAGAGCCCGAGGATGACGCCGATCGAGCTGCGGCCGAAGTAGTCGGCGCGCATCGCCTGCAGGAAGGGCCCGCGCAGCCCCCACGCCGTGCCGTGGACCAGGGCAGCGGTCACGAGAATGACCGGCCCGGGCGCATAGGTCAGCATGAGCAGGCCCGCCGCGTGCATCAGCATGCAGATCGCGGCGATGAAACGCTTCTGGTAGCGGTCGCCGATCACCCAGCCCATCATCACGCCGAAGAATTGCCCGACCGTCACCAGCGTGAACACCAGCGTCGCAAGCGAAAGCGAATACCCGAGGTGCTCCTTGATGTGGGTGACGGCATGCACGTTGATGGCGGTGACGGCGAAGAGCGAAAACGCGTGGCCGAAGCCCATGAACCAGAACGCGCTCGTGCGCAGCGCTTCGCGCGCGGTGAAGCCGTCCCGCGCGGGAGCGGCCGCCACAGGCTGCGCGTCGTCCTTGAGCGCGGGCGGCACGCCGTCCACGTGCTCGCCGTGGTCCTCCGGTCGGCTCTTGATGATGCGTGAAAGCGGCCAGCCCGCGACGAGCGCGAGCAGGCCGGACCCGAGAAGTGTTGCGCGCCACCCGAAGGCCTGGATCGAAGCGGCGACGAGGAATACGAAGAGCCCGCCGATAGCGGCCCCGAATTGCAATGCGGAGAGTGCGCGGGCGCGGCGCTTCTCGAACCAGTGAATGATCGCGACCCCGACAATCGGGTTGCTGAACATGCTGGCACCCAGCGCGACGACCACGAACGCCGCGTAGAAGCCGGGCAGCGTGTCGATGCGGCTCAGGAGCATGAGCCCGATGCCGAAGGTGACGATGCCGACGCGCGCAATCAACTGCGCGCCGAAACGGTCCACCAGCCAGCCGAGCACGGGGCCGAGCACCGCGGCCTCCGTGGACTTGAGCGCGGCCGCTCCTGCGACGGCCGTCTTGCTCCAGCCGCGCTCTTCCACCAGCACCGCGAGATAGATGCCGAATGACTGATTGAGCAGCACGCTCTGCAGGAACTGCAGCGCACCGCCGGCGAATACGATGCGCCAGCCGTAAAAAATTTTCACTGAGAAAAAACCTCTCGTCACACCGGAGAAAGCCGGTGCCCGGAAATGGGGAGGATAGCGGATTGCCTCACTGGATGCCGGTCCCGGCTTGAAACATGCCGGGGCACGTTTCACCGGCCATGACGAGCCTTGCAGCGGACGCAGCAAACGCTACAGCCACTCCGGTGTGCTCGAGCCGAGTACCGGCGAAGGCTTGTCCCAATACGGACTGGTTTCGGAGAGACGCAGCACGGGCCCCAGGTGCTTCAGCGTACCGTGGCCGCCGGTGGTCTCGATCATGATCCCGTCGAGCTCGGCGGAGCTGAGCCCCATGTTCGGCTTCGGATACTGCACCTGGCCCTGCCTGTAGATGTACATGCCGGAGCGGCAGAGCGAGACTTCGACGTGGTAGGAGCCGCCCTCGCGCGCGCGGCGGGCGAGCGCAAGCAGCACGCCATACGCGCCGTTGTAGCCGGTCGTGTAGTCGCACGCCGAAGCCGGCAGGAGCTTCGGCCGCTCGTCGCCGTTGTCGAGGCAGATGCCGGTCGCGCACTGGGCGATCTGCTCCCAGCCGCCGCGGTTCGAGAACGGCCCGCCCAGTCCATATGCGCTGATGGTGAGATAGATGATTCCGGGCCGCTCCTGCGCAAGCTCGGCGGGGCTCAGGCCGTACTTGTCCATGACGCCGGGGCGATAACCCTGGCTGAAGACGTCGGCGCGCTTCACCAGCCTTTTGATCGTCGCGAGATCCTCCAGCCTTCTCAGATCGAGGAAGCAGCTGCGCTTGCCGTGGCTCGTGTCCATCACGTGCTCCGGCACCTGCGGCAGATGCCGCGCGCCGACCATCAGCACATCGGCGCCGTGCTCCGCGAGCGTGCGTGCGGCCATCGGTCCCGCAAGTATGCGGGTGAGATCGAGCACGCGGATACCCGAGAGCGGCCGCTCGCCTTCGGGAAATGGCATCGGTTCGCTCTCCCCGATCTTCGTGATCGTGACGAGCGGCTTGCCGGAGAGCACCTTGCCCTGCGGATGCTCGAGCCACTCCGCGTTCGAGCGCACGATCGAGCCGCAGGCGCGCGCCGCCGCGATCGCTTCCTCGAGCTCGTGCGAATTCCACTGCGCCACCGCCTTCGATACCGCTTCCGCGTTCGATGCGCACTTGAGCACCCCGATCACGCGATCGTGGAGATGCGGCAGGTTGAAATGCGGCAGATAGAAGCGGCCGTCCCTGGTGGGCCACGGCTGCGTGATCGAGCGCATGTGCTCCATGAAGGGCGACTTCACCCACTGCCAGTCGCCGCCCGGCTCGCGGCGTTTCATGAGCTTCGAGCTCTGGCAGGTCGCCCCCGCGTGGCGCACGTCGATCGCGATCTTCTGACGCCGTCCGGTCTTCATCTCGTGGATGTCGTTCACCGCGACGCCGACCGCGGCGAGGATATTCGCGGTCGTCTCGCCGATCCTGAAGCGTGCGGAATAGACGGGGTCGTTACCGGTGATCGTCACTTCACCGGCCTCGGGCATGCCGCGGCCACGGATCGCCATCACTTCTTCGAATGCCGAGTTCATGTCATGGAAGACCGGCAGCTGAACGGAGATTTCGATTTACCGCATTACGGGCGGCTTGTCGAGCCTGAAAGGGGACAGATGCTCAGTGCGGGTCTGTCGCCTTGTTAGAATTGCCGTCATGGCGGACTCGTCTGAACTGCTCGACGCGGATCGTCCCGACACCGTGAGGCTCACGGCCGTCGAGGCGATCGAGCTCGGCGAAAGCGCATTGAAGCGCGTCGGCTACAGCGGCGAAGACGCGCGCATCATCGTCGAGCAGCTCGTGGACAACGCGCTGTGCGGTTACCGCTTCGCGGGACTGCCGCGGCTCCTCGCGATCGCGGGCGACGAGCGTACCGGTCGCACGCGCGAGCCCGTCCGCATCGTGCACGAGACGCCGGTCTCGGCGCTCCTCGACGGCGGCAACAACGTCGGTTACATCGCCGCCTACCGCGCCGCCGAAGTCGCGATCCGCAAGGCGCGCGAGGCCGGCATGGCATCCGTTGGCGCATACAACAGCTACTACAGCGGCCGCAACGCCTACTTCGTCGAGAAGATCGTGCGCGAGGGACTGGTCGCGTTCCACGTTTCGAGCGCCTATCCGCGCGTACTGCCGCCGGGCGCGGCGCGTCCCATGCTCGGCACCAATCCGATCTGCTTCGGCTTTCCCTCGACGAACGGCCCCGTGATCGTGGACATGGGAACCGCTTCTTTCATGTGGGGCGAAGTGATGCTGCACGCGCATCTCGGGAAGCCGCTCCCCGAAGGCGTCGGTTTCGACGAGCACGGCAATCCCACCCGCGATGCGCAAGCGGCGTTGAAAGGCGGCGTCGCACCGTTCGGCGGTCACAAGGGCTACGCGCTCTCCTTCGCGATCCAGGCGCTGGGGCTGCTCGCGGGCGCCGCGTTGACGCGCGGTGAGGTGCGCGACTACGGGTTTCTCTTCTGGGTGCTGAATCCGGATGTGATGCTGCCCGGAGGAGAGTTCACGAGCCAGATGGCAGAGTACGTGCGCCAGATCCGGGAAGCGCCGCGACGTCCCGGCGTGGAGGAAATCCGCGTACCGTCCGAGCGCGCGTTTCGTGAGCGCGAGCGCCGCCGCAAGGAAGGCATCGTCATCGAGCGCAAGGTCGTCGAAGCCCTCCGCGCGCTTTAGCAGGTGTTGAACACGCTGCCATCATCGCTTTCGTCACACCGGCGCAAGCCGGTGTCCAGATAACGGGCGCCGCCTTACTGGATGCCGGTTTTCACCGGCATGACGAGTCTCACTTACTAAGGGCAGCAGTGGGACATTTCACTGGACCGCTGCGATGAAAGCGCCTTCTATAGGGTATTCCAGCGGCGGACGCGGCGCTTGCCGTGCCCCTTGATCTCCTCGCCACTCGTGAACGGCAGCTCCCTGACGACGTCCCAGTTGATGTCGGTGCCGAGCCCCGGCCCCTGCGGCACCATGATGTAACCGTCCACCACCTTCAGCGGATTCGTCAGCATCTTTTCCACCAGCGGGTTGCCGCGCGTCGGGTCCCACTCCACATGCCCGCGCACATGGGCGGGAATCGCCGCGGCGAAGTGCACGTTCGCGACCTGCGCGAGCCCCGCGAGCGTATGCGGGGCAACGAGTATGTTGTGCGCGCTCGCGAGATGCGCGACCTTGACCGCTTCGGAGATGCCGCCGCACTTGACCGCGTCCGGCGTCAGGAAATCGACCCCGCCCCAGTCGATCAGGTTGCGCACGTTGAAGCGCGAATAGATGTTGCCGCCGGAAGCGATCGGCACGAGGTTCAGCCGCCGCAGCCGCCCGACGTCCTCGTGATGGTTCGCCACCGTGTAGTCGAAGGGATCTTCCATCCAGAACGCGCCGACTTCGCCGAGCCCCTTGGCGACGCGCACCGCCTCGGGCCAACTGTAGGCCGCGTTCATGTCGATCATGACGTCCACGCCGGGGCCGAGATGCTCGCGGGTTGCCTTCACCACCTCGATGTCGCGTTCCACGCCGGCGCCGCCGCGCACCTTGATCGCCTTGAAGCCGCGATCGGCGTAGCTCTTCGCCTCGGCCACCAGTTCCTTGATCGGCTTGTGACCGAGCACCATGCAGCCGACGTAGGCGACGACCTTCTCCACGCCCCCGCCGCCCAGGAGCCGCGCGATCGGCTGATTGGTGATCTTTCCGAGGATGTCCCACAGCGCGATGTCGATGCCCGAGATTGCGCTCACCGCGCCGTTGCCGAGATACACCGCGCCGTAGTAGAGCTTCTCCCACACGCCCTGGATGTCGAGCGCATTCTCGCCGATCGCCATGGGCGCGAGTTTTTCGTCGATCATCGTCTTGATCGCGAGCGGCGCGTGGCAATGGTACGACGAGCCGATGCCGTACACGCTCTCGTCGGTGCGCACCACGACCAGCAGCTCGTCCACGCGCGTGCCGGTGCCGATGCCGGTCTGCCACTCGACTTCGAGCGGCGCCGACACGAGATAGGTTTCGATGGCGGTAATTCTCACGGAAGGTCTCCTTCGGATCGTTCAGGCGATCGGTGTGCAATTCGTGAATGGCAAGGTATATCACCCGCGGAGCAGCGACAAGTCTCCGTCGCATCGCAATCAGCCTCGGGCTGAAGAGGTTACGCCTGCGTCGCCACACGGCGCGCAATGCGGTTATAGTGGCGTCGTTCATCTTTTGGAGGAGAAAGATGACTCACCGACCCAGGCTTCGGCTCGCGGCGCTGCTCGCGGCGCTCGTGTGCGGAAGCGCGCTCGCACAGACCTATCCGAGCAAGCCCATCCGCTTGATCCTGCCCTTCCCGCCCGGCTCGCCGAGCGACATGGTGGGACGCACCATCGGGCAGAAAATCGCCGCACAGATGGGACAGAACGTCGTGCCGGACAACCGTGCTGGCGCGGGCGGCACACTCGGGCTCACGATAGCGGCGAAGGCCCCGCCGGACGGCTACAACATCCTCGTCACTTCACCGACCATCGCGATCAGCCCCATTCTCTACGCGAATCTGCAGTTCGATTCGCTGCGCGACTTCACGCCGGTCGCGCGGCTCGCCACCATCGAGAACGTGCTGGTGGTGCACCCTTCCGTGCCGGCGAAGAGCCTGAAGGAGTTCATCGCGCTCGCACGCAAGCACCCCGGCAAGCTCAATTACGGCTCCGGCGGCGCGGGCACGACGAACCATCTCGCGAACGAGCTGCTGCAGAGCCTGCAGAAGATCAGGATGACGCACGTGCCGTACAAGGGCGCGACGCTGGCCGCCGGCGCACTCGTGAGCGGTGAAGTGGACGAAGTGATCCTCGCCGTCGCACCGGCGCTGCCTTTCATCAAGTCGGGGCGCGTGCGGCCGCTCGCCGTGCTGTCGGAAAACCGCGTCAAGACGCTGCCCGACGTGCCGACGAGCGAAGAAGCGGGCGTGCCCGGCTTCAGGATGTCGATCTGGTACGGGATGTTCGCGCCCGCCGGCACGCCGCGCGAGGCGGTGAATCGGCTGTACACCGAGGTCGCGAGAGCACTGCAGGACCCGGAACTTCTCCAGCGCATGAGCAACGCCGGCATGGACCCGTGGCCCGGCACGCCGGACGAGCTCGACAGGCATCTTCGGAACGAAATCGAGCGTTTCTCACGCCTCGCGAAGGAAGTCGGCCTCGAACGGCAATAAGTAGCGTCTTACCCGTCGGCATCGACGGCACACTCTGCATCGTCAGTCGCGCGTGGGCGTGTCACCGCGCCCGAGATCCGCAGCGCTGTTTTCAGCGAAAGAAGGGGGCGCGCGATCGATATTTCGATCCGTTGTGGCTTTACGCCTACATACGGCGCATGAATAACCACGTATGATGGTCAGACCCATGGAACAGGCCATCACCTTCGACGAGCTGCACTGGTTGTTCGAGTTGAGCGCCAAGACGCAGAAGAATGCAGTCCCCAAGCCGATAAGCGATTCGCTTCTGCAAAGAAAACTTATCGAGCCCAAGTCCAGCGGTTTTGTACTGACTGTAAGAGGCCGTATCGCGCTGGCGAAACTCGGCTAGAACCGCGCCCATGGTGCGCAGCGCGGCGCAATAGCGGGTTCCTTTCAACGGAGGGTCCAAATGAATGTCGTGGCGTGGGTGCTGGCCGGCATAGTCGTCGGCTGGATCGGTTTCCGTCATTTTCGGTTCAATCTGCAGCGCGGGCTTGCGGTCTCCATAATCATCGGCATCGCCGGCGGATTGCTCGGTGGCGCATGGCTCGCTCCATTGCTCGAGAGCGTGTCCGTCAATGCCGAGGATCTGAACTTCCTCGCCCTCTTCGCAGCGTTCGCCGCGTCACTCGCCGGTCTTACGATCGCGGACATGGTTTACCGGCGCTTCGGCGTGTGAACCGGCTACCCGACAGGACAGACAGGAACAGCCGTGGCTGAACGCCCCAGGACGCTCACGGCAAAGCGCGCCCCGGCATCCGTGAGCGCGCCCCGCAGGCAAGGACGCCGGAAACTCGAGTCCGGAGAGGTGAGGCTTCGCGGCCTTTCGCCGGAGCAGATCGAGGCGCACCGCACATGCCTGAAGAGCCTGATCACGCTGGGTAACGAAAACGGCTACGTGACTTATGCCGAAGTCAACGATCACCTTCCGGACGACATGCTCGATGCCGAGCAGATCGAAAACATCGTCGGCATGATGAACGACCTGGGCATCCAGGTGTGTGACGAGCCGCCGGATGTCCCGAGCGTGTTGACCGACGAGGTACGCGCCTCCACGCCGGAAGAACAGATCGAGGCGGCTCTTTCCGCGGTGGAGACCGAATTCGGCCGAACGGCCGACCCCGTGCGCATGTATCTGCGCGAGATGAGCACGGTCGATCTGCTGACACGCGAGGAGGAACTCGCCATCGCCCGGCGCATCGAGGAGGGCCTGCGCGAAATGCTGCAGGCGATCCTGGCGTGCCCCTCCACGCTTGTCAGGCTCCTCGCCCTCGCGGATCGGATCGAAAAAGGCGAATTGGCGGTCGATGAGGTGATCGACGGGATGGGCGATTTCGATGCTCACGACGGCATCGGGGAGCAGGCTCGGCCCGACGAATCCGGCGACGACGACATCCCGGCGGACAGCGACGACGACGAAAAAGCGCGCACGGCACGGGCCCACGCTCTGGTCGAGGTGAGAGAGCAAGTCCTGCGGCGTTTCAGGAAAGTGCGGGCGCGCTACGGTGCGATGATTCGCGCATCGGAAAAACATCGCAGACGCGGTCTTGCGTACGCCAATGCACGAGACGCTGTCGTCCGCGAGCTGATCGATATCCGTTTCTCCGCCCGGCATATCGAACTGCTCTGCGCCGGCATACGGCAGGAAGTGAAGGAAGTACGGAGCTGCGAACGCGAGATGATGTCGCTCGCCGTCGAAAAGGCCGGCATGTCGCGCGCCCATTTCATCAAGACGCTGCCCGGAAAGGCAGTGAATCTGCGCTGGGTGAGGAGCGAAGTCGGCGCACGTCGACCGTGGGGCGAGTCGCTGCGCCGCTTCGAGCCGGCGATCGTCGAGCAGCAGCGCAAGCTGCTCGCGCTGTCGGCGCGCGCCGGGGTGCCGATAAAGGAGCTCAAGGAGATCAACCGGCAGATGTCCATCGGGGAGGCCAAGGCCCGCCGGGCGAAGCGCGAGATGACGGAGGCGAATCTGCGTCTCGTGATCTCGATCGCGAAGAAGTACACCAACCGCGGCCTGCAGTTTCTGGATCTCATCCAGGACGGCAACATCGGCCTCATGAAAGCGGTGGACAAATTCGAGTATCGGCGAGGCTACAAGTTCTCGACCTATGCGACGTGGTGGATTCGACAGGCGATCTCGCGCTCGATCGCGGATCAGGGGCGCACGGTGCGAATTCCCGTTCACATGATCGAGGCCATCAACCGGCTGCGCTATGCCTCACGCGAGCTTCAACAGGAGATGGGCCGGGAGCCCGATGCGGCCATGCTCGCCGAAAAGATGAAGTTGCCGCCGGACCGCATCCGCTTCCTGCTGAGAATCGCGAAGGAGCCGCTTTCCATGGCGACGCCTATCGGCGAGGGCGAGGACGCGCACCTGGAAGATTTCATGGAGGACGAGTCCGTCGTATCGCCCAGTGACGCTGCGATTCACAGCGGTCTGCGCAGCGTAACGATGGAAGCCCTCGACGCATTGACCCGGCGCGAAGCGACGATCCTGCGGATGCGATTCGGGATCGGGATGACGACCAGCTACACGCTCGAGGAAATCGGCAAGCAGTTCGATGTGACCCGCGAGCGCATACGCCAGATCGAAGCGAAAGCGCTGCGCAAGCTGCGCCATCCTTCGCATTCCGGGAAATTGCGGAGCTTCTACGGTCCGGATTCCTAGCTCGAGTCGGATTCGGGCGGCAATGTCCCCGCCGCCCACAGACGACGTGAGCGGATTTACCGCCGGTTGATGCTGAAGCGCCCGGGCCCCATCAGCAGAATCGCCAGCGCCGTGAACAGAAAGAATCCCTGCAGCTCGAGCGCCCAACCGCCGCCCCTCCCGAGCAGCAGGAGATCCGCCCGATGCGCCAGCACAACCGCGAATATCATGTTGACGACGATCAACGCCGCCCCGACGCGCGAGTAGAACCCGATGATGACGAGTATGGGCGCGATCACCTCGCCCACGTAAACGCCATACGCAAGAAAGCCCGGCAGCCCGGCCCCTTCGAGCAGCTTCTCGATGCCGGACACACCGCGGCTGATTTTGGCGATGCCGTGGAGCAGCATCAGAATGCCCACGGTCAGTCGCAAAACGAGCTTGCCGATGTCGTTCCCCACGCTTACCTCTCCTTGATTACAGCTGCTAACGGCTCGCTATTTTACGGGACCGTGAACGATGGGCGGAGCCGGCGCTGCCTACGCCGGCTTGCGCGCGGCACCGCGCACATAAGCGACTCGCCGCTCCTCAAGGTTGCGTAGCTGGTTCGACTGCATGAGGCTGTATTGCTCGCCCATCACGAGGTGCAGGCCGAGTTTCGACTGCACGAGCCCCGCCGCGGCAGGCTGATTCTTACGCCAGGCCAAGGCCTCTTCCGACGTATCCTCCAGCATCTCGACCTGAAATCCGGTCTGCTGCAGCGTTTCGCGCAGTTCCCCGAGTGTGATGAGGAAACTCGCTTCCCGCCGTGTCGCCCACGGCACGGGGAGATGGATCTCTCCTCCGCCGCCCGACATGACATCCTGGAATATGAACCGCGCACCCGGCTTCAGCACCCTGAAGATCTCCGAATAGAACCGCCGCTTGTCCGCAATGTTCATCTGGATCTGCATCGTGATGACGAGGTCGAATTCGCCTGATTCGAACGGCAAAGCGGTCGCATCTCCCTGGCGAAAATCGGTGACTGACTCGAGCCGGCTGAGCTGCGAAAGGAGTGTCGCGACCTCGCAGAATTCCTTTGTGAGATCGATGCCGGTCACGTGACACTGCTTCTCTGCGGCCAGAACCCGCGCCGGACCACCGAGGCCGCTCCCCACATCCAGCACACGCGATCCCGCTTTCACGTCCGCGAGTCGGATCAGCTCCCGCGTCGCAGTCAGCCCGCGCGTATGAAACTGATCGACCGGCGCCAGATCCTCGATGGTGAGCGCCTTCAGATTCTTCCCGTCCTGCTCCAGCGCGGAGAGGATGCGCTCGGCCAGTCCCTCGCTGCCATAGTGCTGCGTAACGAGCTCTTTCGAGTTCGGCATGACACCGCTCCTCAAGCCATGTTTCTGGTCCGCTGATCTTCCGCACCCTTATGCAATAAATCGATGCCGCCGCCCGGCGCCTGCGACGCGATCATGCGGGTGGTCTTCGAGGGGTACGGCGCCTGCTGTGCGACGGCGAGCGGTGGAAGAGTCAGCGCGAGACTGGCCGCGAGCGTGGCGCATCGGCTGGATGCCGGATGAAGCGCAGCGCCGAAGGAACGCCGGGACATCCGCCCTCCTCCTCTGTTGATCGCGCCACGGGATGGTAACCTGCGGCGGAGCGGGCATGCCAGACGTGCTCGGCGAATCGTGGAGAAGGCCCACGGCCACGGCGTAGCGGCCTGCCGCAGCGTTGCGCTGCACGGGTGTGGCCGCCGTTACGAGCGTCGCGATGAGATCGTCGGTATTCATACGCCAAGCCGTACTTTTGCGGCGAGCTTCTTCAGTCCGCGATGAATACCGATCTTGACCGCCGATTCCGACATGCCGGTGAGGCGTGCGGTCTCCGCGACCGACAGTCCCTCCAGCTTCACGTGGACGATGGGCAGGCGTTGCCGATCGGGAAGCTGGCTCAGGAGCCTCCCGATGTCGCGGCGCGCGTCGTCGGCCTGGTTGTCCACGAAAGGCGAGTGCTCATCGTCGTCCTCCAGCGGATCGCTCAGCGATTCACGCTTGCCACGGCGGCGCAGCAGATCCACCAGCTTGTACCGGGCTATGGCGTAGACCCACGCGGTAACCGGCTGACTGGGGTCGTAGGTATGACGCTTGTCGTGTATGGCGATGAGCGACTCCTGCACCAGGTCCTCCACCTCGTCCGGCAGATTGGCGAGTCGCCTTCTCAGGAAGGAGCGTAACTGCACGCTCACCGCCTTCAGAAACGCATGGTAAGCGCCAGCATCGCCACCGAGGCCGCGCAACAGCAGACCCCGGATTTCGACCTCGTTGTCGATCACTGGCTTCCCCGCTTGTTCTGGGTTGTTCGGTTCGTCGCGGCGGTCGGTTACACCTTACAAAATTACTTTTTCGACTGGTTTTCGCGGAAATTGATGAATCTCACGACGTCGGCGGCATCGATTCTTCCGAGCGGGCCGTCGCTGTAGCTCGAAGCAAGCACCTTGCCGCTCGCGTCGATGATGAACTCGGAGGGTTGAATGATGCTGCGACGCTCCTCCCACCAGGCGCCGAGCGTGTCTGCGGTATTGCGCGTGACGCCGTAGCCGATCGGGAAATTGACCTCGGCCGCGACTTCACGTGCCTTCTCCTCGGGATCCACGCTGGCGGCGAAGACACTTGCTCCCAACGCCTCGAGTTCCGTCTTGAGCTTCGCGAAGCCGGCCAACTGCCGGCGGCAGTAGGGTCACCAGTGGCCGCGATAGAAGAGTATCACCCCGTACCTGGACGCCAGGTCACCCGGCAGATGTACTGTGCCGCCGCCGACGACATCCAGTGTGATGCCGGGGAAAGCGCTGCCCATGCCGAGTTTTGTGGACATCACGCCTCCGTTGAGCTGCGGTGTTTGCCGATCGTCCAGCCGTGCGCCGCGATATGTTTCCGGGCGACTTCCGCCGGCTCGTCCTCGAGCGGCGTGGCCATCGTGTCGTTGAATCGATTCATGAATCCGAAAAAGGCGATCAGCGAGGTGATTTCCACGATCTCGCCTTCCGACCAGTGCTTTTTCATGCGGTCGAACAATTCGTCGGTGACGTCATTCGGCTGGGATGCGGCGGCGATGGCGAAATCGAGAGCGACGCGTTCCGCCTCGGTAAAGAGGGCGCTCGTCCTGTAGTCCCACACCGCTGCGAGCTTTTCCTCCTGGATGCCCGACCGGAGCGACCCTCCGGCGTTGTGCGCCATTCAGTAGTGGCATCCGTGCGTGCGAGCGACCACGTAGGCCAGGAGCCGCTTGAAGCCGACGCTCACTTCCCCGTCGGGATCGAACACGGCGCTGCTGAGCGCGCGCAGCGCCCGCAGGATCTTCGGCTTGCGCTGAAGGATGAGCTGGCTGTTCGGAATGTAATGCCCGGACGCCCGGATCTGCTCGAACACGTCGGCGACTTCTGGAACCGCTCCCACCGGGAGAGGCGCAAGGCGAGCCATGGTTTACTCCTCCGTAGAAAAGACTCAATTATCCAAGCATCGCAGCATGACTGCGGCGATTTCCCTGAGCGCGGTGCGGTCGGGATTCGCCTTGCCGACCAAGCGCAGCCCTTGGATCGCGGACACCAGAAAACGGGCCAGGGCATCGACGTCGGCCGTCCTCGGGAGCTCCCCGCGCGCCCTGGCGCGTAGCAACGCCGCCCGGAAGAGTCCTTCGATCCGATTCAGGCTGCGGCGCACCCGTGCAGCCGTGACCTTGTCTCCCCGGGCAAGCTCGGCCGCGCAGTTGCCGATGAAGCAACCGCGTCGCCCGGGTCCTTCCGCGATCCGTTCTATGAGCTCGTTCACGAACGCGGCAATCGCATCGCGCACCGGTCCCGGTCGCGCCAGCGCGGCTGATATACGGGCGGCCCCCTGCTCTTCATAGCGCTCCAGGGAGCGATGCAGTAACGCGCGCTTGCCGCCGAAGGCCGCGTAGAGGCTGGAACGGCTCAGGCCGGTCGCCGCGCACAGGTCGTCCAGCGATGTGGCCTTGTAGCCCTTCGCCCAGAACGCCTGCATCGCCCTTTCGAGGACATGATCCGCGTCGAATTCGCGAGGTCGTGCCACTCCTGCCTCCGGTCCGGAGTTTAGGACTATACAGTCCAGAATCGACGGATGCAAGGAATCGGCGGAAGAAGGAGGAGTTCCGGGCCCGGATCAGCCGGCTGCCGTGTACACCGCTACCACCGCAGCAGAGCCGGGCCGAGCACCGCGCCCAACGCCGCGGGGATCAGCATGCCGAGCAGATACCACACCGCCAGAAACGGCGCCGCCATTTCCGGGCAGTGCAGCGCATAGACCAGCGCACCGAGCGCCCCCGACAGTAGCCCCGCGGCCGCACCTGCGAGCGCAAGCCGGGTCGGGGCGAGGCCCTTCATTGCCCAGAACGATGCGACAAATGCCGGCGCCGACAGCATTCCGACGCTGGTCAGGCACGCGAGCCACGTATCCCCCAGGATCAGCACCGCGCGGTCGGCTGGCGGCGCGCCGGTCAACACGTAGAGCGCGAGGAGCCACATCGCGAGCACCGGCACAGCCACGCCCACGGCCACGCAGCCGAGCGGGACACCGGGTCGCGACAGCCGCAACGCTGCCAGCAGCGACGCTCCAAATACGGCGGCAGGAAACGCGAGCTTCACCCAGAACATGGGCAAGCCCGCCGCGGCGGACAGGTCCGGGCGAACGCCCAACAGCGTCGCCATCAGCAGCGTGGCCCCGAAAGCGCCCCATCCCAGCGCGACGGCGTAGCGGCGCTGCACGGCACGCGGCTCGACGGCCACGGTGCCGCTTGCGAGCATGGCGATCAGTTCGTCGGTCTTCATGATTGCCGGCGCATCGGGCATGTCCTTGAGGCGTTCTTCATTTCAACCCGCGTGAGCCTTCCATCTCGTGGTTCGTTGCCGGAGCCGATCCGGTTACCGCCCGCCGCAAATAAAGAGGCATCGTGCCGCAGGGTGTAACCGTTTGTCACGCGGGTTCGAATTAGCTTGCAACCGCGTGCCGTACCTCTGCTCGCCGGAACGCGGCTTGTCTTATCCAATACAAGGAGATGGCTCATGAATTCCACCGCTTCCGTTACCGCACTGGTCGTTGCCGCACTGATGTCGGGCACCGCGCTCGCACAGGAAAAGAAAATGGACGACAAGTCCGCCATGGAAAAATGCTACGGCGTCTCGCTCGCCGGCAAGAACGACTGCGCCGCCGGGCCGGGGACGAGCTGCGCCGGCACCTCGAAAGTCGATTACCAGGGCAACGCATGGAAGTACGTACCGAAGGGCACCTGCACGTCGATGACGACCCCCAAGGGCAAGGGCTCGCTCACCCCGATCAGGAGCTGAAAGAGACCGCACGGGAAGTTCTGAAGAAGCCCTTTCGTGTTGAGCGTAGTCGAAATATGAACGGACTGATGTGCAGGGACTTGGCCGTTGCCCTTCGACAAGCTCCGGGCGAACGGGTGAGTTGTTCAGAGACTCCCAAGCCATCGACTTGATGACCGCCGCAATCTCCGCCGGGTTGAGCCTGAAGCCTCAGCACTACGAGGACGCGCTCGCCTGCCCGGCGGACGGGCTGTGGCTCGAGGTGCATCCCGAGAATTACATGGTGGAGGGCGGTCCGCGCCTGGCATGGCTCGAGGCGGTGCGCGCGCGCCATCCCGTGTCCCTGCACGGCGTCGCCTTGTCGCTCGCGGCGGATGCCGACCCGGATCCCGCGCATCTCGGCCGCCTCGCCGCGCTCGTGCGCCGCATCGAGCCGGTGCTGGTCTCCGAGCACCTCGCGTGGTCGAGCTGGCGCGGCGCCTATCATCCCGATCTTCTGCCCTTTCCGCGCACCGAAGAGGCGCTCGTCCGGATCGCCGATAACGTTTCGCGCGCGCAGGACGTTTTGCAACGCCCGATCGCGATCGAAAATCCGTCGCATTACGTGTGCATCGAGGAGCACGTGCGCCACGAGATCGACTTTCTTTCGGAGCTGGCGTATCGCACCGGATGCGGCCTGCTGCTCGACGTCAACAACGTGTACGTGAGCGCGCACAACCTCGGCTATTCGGCCGCCGCGTACATCGACGCCTTTCCCGGGGAATTCATCCGCGAAATCCATCTCGCCGGCCACACGCGCGATCCGGAATTCGGGAACACATTGCTCATCGATTCGCACGACACGCCGGTCGCCTCCGAAGTGTGGGCGCTCTACCGCCGGCTCATCGCACGTATCGGTCCGCGGCCGACGCTGATCGAGCGCGATGGCAACGTGCCGGATTTCGACGTCCTGCTGGCCGAGCGCGACCGCGCGGCGAGCATCCTGCGCGGTCCGCTCGCAGAGGCCGCATGAGCACCGGATGCTCGCGTGCGCTGTCGCGTTTTCAGGATGCTTTCGCGCAAGCGCTGTTGATGCCAAGGCATGCGAGCGTCGCGATTGCAGCGCTCACCGCACAGCCGGGGTTCGCCGTCTATCGCAATACGGTCATGAAAGGCTGTATCGACGCGCTCCAGGCGAATTACCCGGCCGTCGTGCGGCTGGTCGGCGAAGAGTGGTTTCGCGCCGCGGCGGCCGTTTATGCGCGCGGAACACTGCCTTCGGAACCGATGCTCCTGCAGTACGGCGCGGACTTCGCGGACTTCCTGGCGCACTTCGAGCCGGCCGCGGGTCTTCCCTACCTGCCCGACATCGCGCGTCTGGATCGCTGCTGGACGGAGGCGCACTGTGCACGGTCGGTCAAAGCGCTGGACCGGGCTACGCTCGCGTGCCGCCCGGGTGAGTCGCTCGGCGATGCGGTTCTCCACGTCCATCCCGCCACGCGGTGGAGGTGGTTCGCCGATGCGCCGATCTTCACGATCTGGTCGCGCAATCGCGATGACAGTCCGTGGGATCCGGATTTCGACTGGCGCGGCGAGGGTGCGCTTATCACGCGCCCGCGGGATACCGTGCTGTGGAGCGCGCTCGATGCCGGCGGCTGCGCGCTGCTCGATGCCTGCGCACGCGGGGCCACACTGAGCGCCGCGGCCGATGCGGCGCTGCAGGCGGCGCCCGATGCGGATCTCGCGAGCAGCATGGCGCGCCTCATCGAAATGGGCGCTTTCCGCGATGCGCCCCAGAATGACGCGCACGCGATTCCGGAGAGCCCTTCATGAACACCACCTATGCGCATGCTTCCTCGCTGGTCGAAAAGCTGCGCCACGCCTGGAATCGAGCTGCCGATATGCTCGAGGGACTGATCGGTCACGGCCTGCTCGCGTTGTCCGCGCGCGTGGCGATCGCCGCCATCTTCTTCCTTTCGGGGCGCACCAAAGTGGAAGGCGTTCTGACCGTCACCGACGGCGCGTATGCGCTCTTTCGTGACGAGTACAAGGTGCCGCTGCTGTCACCGGAGTTGGCGGCCCATCTCGCGGCCTACGCGGAGCATCTCTTTCCCCTGCTGCTCGTGCTCGGCTTGTTCACCCGGCTCTCCGCCCTCGCTCTGCTCGGAATGACTGCCGTCATTCAGTTCTTCGTGTATCCCGATGCCTGGCCGACCCACCTTTCGTGGGCGACCCTGCTCGCCTATCTCATCGCACGGGGACCCGGACCGCTGTCCGTGGACCACCGCCTGCGACTTCGGTAGCACATCGCAAAACACCCGCGCGGTCGACGGCGAAATTTCGCCGCGCGATCTTGCGCCGCCGCCGCGCCGTGCTTCCCGCGAGCGGACTTCTTGCACTCCGCAGTGCCGTGCCTGTAACATGGCTACTTATCCGGTCATAAAGCAGGATGACTCTGCTGAATTTAGAAACCATGTAAATGTTTTAAAACAACTTTCATGTCAAATAAACAGGCCATTAAACCGGACAAAAAAGCGGCCAGAGATCGCGGTGAGCATGTCAGGGGCATGGAACCGCTGCTTCTTGCCGAGGGCTCCAGGTACCGGCCGGAGTTGATGGATTTGTCCATCGAACTGGCTGCCCGAGCGGCCGGTTTCCGGCGGAGCCTCCCGCCCGGTGTACTGGTGGCGCTGGCGCGCCTGGTGCGCGCGATGAACTGCTACTACAGCAATCTCATCGAGGGGCACGATACCCATCCCATCGACATCGAGCGGGCGCTGAAGAACGACTACAGCAGGGATGAGCGGCGGCGCAACCTTCAACTCGAAGCCAAGGCTCATATCACCGTGCAGGAATGGATCGACGCCGGCGGACTGGCCGGGCGCGAAACGACGCTGGAGGCGGCGCGCGAGATCCACCGGCGTTTCTGCGAGCTGCTGCCCGATGGGCTGTTGTGGGTCGAGGACAAGGAGAGCCACCGAAGAATCCGTGTCTCGCCCGGCAAGCTGCGCGACCGCGATGTAAAGGTAGGCAGGCACGTCCCCGTCAGCCCGGGTGCAGTGCCGCGCTTCATGCAGCGCTACGAGGAGGCATTCGGCCGGCTCGGAAAGGCGGAAGCGCTACTGGCTACGGCCGCCATGCATCACCGGCTGCTGTGGATCCACCCTTTCCTGGACGGCAACGGGCGCGTGGCGCGGCTGATGTCGCACGCGCAGTTCCTTTCGCTGCTGGACACCGCCGGTGTGTGGTCGGTTGCGCGCGGCCTTGCGCGCAGCGTGACGCGATACAAGGAGCTTCTTGCCAACTGCGACCTGCCACGCCGTAACGATCTCGACGGTCGCGGCCATCTCAGCGAGGAGGCGCTCGCGGAATTCACCCGATACTTTCTCGAAACGTGCCTCGACCAGGTGAACTTCATGGAAAGCCTGATGCAGCCGGACGCGCTGCGGGCACGCGTGCTGGTATGGGCTGAAGAGCAGGCACGCCTCGGCAAGCTGCCGCAACGCGCGGGCCGGTTGCTGGAAGCGATTCTCTATCGGGGCGAGCTGCCGCGCGGTGAGGTCACGGCGTTGCTTGGCATCTCTGAACGCTCGGCAAGACGGATTACGAGCGAACTTCTGCAGCAGGGCGTGTTGGTGTCGGAGTCCACGCGAGCTCCGCTCAAGCTCGCTTTCCCGGCGGCGCTGGCGTCACGCTGGATGCCTGGTCTGTTTCCCGACAAGCCGGCCTAAGAAACGCGGGCCATACCGGCTTTACGACCCGAAACGACACACAACACGGCTGTGCGATACTGGCTCCGCAAATCAAAACGGAGTCAGTCATGCCACTCGCACAAATCTACATGGGCCCCGGCCGCAGCGATGCGGTCAAGCAACAACTGATCGAAAAGGTCACGAAGGCAATGCAGGAAACACTGGGCCCGCTCAAACAGCCGGTGTGGGTTGTGATCAACGAGGTGCCGCTGTCACAGTGGGGTGTGGATGGCGTCCCGGTTAAACCCGCGGATGGTTTGTGGCCTGCGCAACACGGCTGAGAACCGCACAAAGCGAGTTGAGTGTGCCATGAAAACGGAAGATCTCTTCGCCACTCGCTGGAAGGAGCTCGCCAAAGCCTTTCTGAAGCTCGGAGCGACGAGCTTTGGCGGTCCGGCGATCACCGGAGTCATCCAGGCCGAATTGCAGGAACGACGAGGGTGGGTAACCAGGGAGCGATTCCTCGAGGGGCTCGCGCTGGTAAACATGCTTCCGGGTGGCGCGGTGATGCAGCTGTGCATCTTTATCGGCTATCAGCGCGCTGGATGGCGCGGGGGAATGTTAGCCGGGCCGTCTTTTCTGGTGCCGCCCTTCTGCATCATGCTGGCATGGACACTTCTCTATGCGAGCTACGGCGCGCTTCCCGTAATGCGCGACGCGCTATACGGTCTCGGTCCGGTGGTGCTTGGAATTTTCGCTGTTACCGCCATTCGTCTCGGAGCTGTCGCACTCACCAATGTGCGCCTGGTTGCAGTCGCGTGCGTAGCCGCCGGGATGCTGGCTTTCACGCCGGTTGGCATCATTGGGATCCTGATATTGGCCGGATGCACGGGAGTCGCCTTCTATCATTCCGCGACATGGGGAGTTCGGGGCGCGCTCGTCGTGGCGCTCTCGCTTGCCATGTGGCACTACGGCGTCGCGCTCACGCAACTGGTCGAAGCGATTTCCATGACCGGCCATGGCAAGGCCGGGGCTGATCAGCATCGCCGCATTCTTCGCCAGTGTCGGTGCATTCACCTTTGGCGGCGGTATAACGATCGTGGCCTTCGTGCAGGAGCAGCTCGTCAACCAGCTGCAATGGCTGACGCCGCAGGAATTTCTCGATGGCATCGCGTTGGGCCAGCTCGCCCCTGGGCCCGTGCTCATGCTCGCGACGTATGTAGGCTACAAGCTCTTCGGCATTGCGGGCGCAATCGTGGGACAGCTCGCGATTTACGTGCCCTCGTTTGCCTTGATGCTGTCGATCCTGCCGGCGCTCGAGCGCTTTCGGGAACTCCTCTGGATCAAAGCGGCAATGAGAGGCATCGGGGCCGCGGTCATAGGCGTGATCTCGGTAGCGCTGGTTCAATTGGCGCCTCACGCCGCGCCTGATGCTTCCACAGCGGTGCTATTGGGTCTCACCGTCTTGGTGATGCTCGCGTACAACGTTCGACCTTTGCCGTTGATTACCGCCGGAGCACTTGCGGGAGTCCTCAGCGCCTGGCGGCCGCCCCAACGGCTCAGGGAAATTGCCTGAGCGTGAGCAGCGGAATGCTTTACCCGGGTGGGATGACCGGTAGCAGAAGATGTGCCCGCCGCTCGCCGCCCATGTGCAGCGTCACCTTGCGGCCGAAAACCTCGGGCGGCCGGTCGCGCGGATCGTCATGCCGAAAAGGCCCCACACCGGTGAATTGCGCGTACATCGCGGCGAGCCCCGCGCCGGCGCCGCACGGGTGAGAATAATCCTTGCCTCTGACCGTCAGACCGATGCGATAGCCCGCCGGCACCACGACACAGGTCGGCCAGATCTCCACGTCGAGCTCGTACACTTGGCCGGGAGCGAGCGGCTGTCTCTCGTCATGCGTGTGATACGGCCGGTAGGGCAGCGTCAATTCCGGGTCGAGCTTGCGGTGCGAGGCGCGCAGCCAGCCCTGCGCGATCGGCGTGCGCGGATCGAGCGCGCCCCGAAATGTCACTTCCGACATGTTCGGTGAAAACACCCGCACGATGAGAAAAAGATCCGCGTCTTCCGCCTCGCAAGAGATGAAGAGCTTCGCCGCCAGAGGGCCGGTGATTTCGGTCTCCTCGGTCATGGGCGGTGTCAAGAACGTCACCCCCTCGCCCAACCCTTCGTAGGTGATCGTGCCCTCGGCCGCGGGCGGTTTGCGCTCGAGGCTGTGATCGTCGCCCAGATAGAACTTCGTCCATTGCGTGCGTGCAAGCGGCCATTCCTGCTCGTGGCGCTCGACGAACTTCTCTCCGGGATGGCGGATCTGGAGCTGCACGCGCGGCTGCCTGTCCCAGCCCGTGTTCTCGCCCTTGAGGAAGTGGCCGAAGAAGCGCTTCTGCAGCTTCACGCCATAATCGGTATAGAAGTGGGTCCAGTGCTCGAGCCCGTGCACTTCGAGCCATTTCTCGCGCGAGGCCGCCCGCACGAAACCCTCGAAGTTCCCGCGCGGGTGTATCCCCTGTCCGCCCCAGTTGGCCGCGGAGAGCAGCGGCACGGTGACCTTAGACCAATCGGGCATGCGGGCGCGCCAGTAATCATCGAAGAGCTTATGGCGCAAAACGTCCTCGCCCAGGTCGCAGCGGTTGGCTTTCAGTTCCTCCTCAGGCAGTGTCTCGGGACCGCACGCCCATTCTCCAGTCATGCGGCTCTTCGGTCCACGTTCGCCGCGCCCGTGTTGCTTGGTCGTGGACCGGTTCTGATACCAGTTGGCGATGTAAGTGCAGTAGATGCCGCCGTGATGGCCGAAGTCCCGGTAGTAGTCGGCCGCCCCTTCCCACGCGCAGATCGCAGCGAGATGCGGCGGCTTCAGGCACGCGACCTGCCACTGGTTCATCGCATAGTAGGAAATGCCGTTCAATCCGACCTTGCCGTTGCTCCAGGGCTGTTGCGCGGCCCATTCGATGCAGTGGTAGAGGTCCTGCGTTTCCCGCGGTGAGAACGGCTCGAAGTAGCCCGGAGAGCGGCCTGCCCCGCGCGAGTCGATCCGCACGCAGACATAGCCATCGGGCACCCACTTCTCCGGATCGACCACTTCCCAGTGCTGGTACTGGTTGCTCGATCCCGCCGCGACTTCCGGGTGCTCTTCGATCATCCGTTTCCACGGTTCGGGACGGTCGTCCTGGAAAGCGACCCACTTGCCGTACACGCCATAATTCATGATCACCGGATAGCGGCCCTCTGCGACGGGACGGAAGACATCGGCGCGCAAGACCACGCCATCGTCCATCGCGATGGGCACGTCCCACTCGATGCGCATTCCGTCCTTGATCTCGGTCTTCCAGGGCTTCATTTCACGTCCCTCTTTCCCTGCACCGCGTTGATGCTGCGCCGTCACTCCGCGACATCGACCTTCACTTCCTTGACGATTTTCTGCCAGCGCGCGGCTTCGCCGTCGAACCAGGTCCGGGCCTCGGCGAGTGAAGCGTTCGGCCGGCTGCGGATATTCTGCTTCGCGTACGCCTCGACGACCCGCGGTGAAGTCAGGGCCCGCGTTACCGCGCTGTGCAGCGTCTGCAGGATCTCGGGCGGCGTCGCGGCCGGCGCGAAAAGCCCCGCCCACAACGTCGTGCCGACCCCGGGGAAACCCGCTTCAGCCAATGTGGGCACATCCGGGTAAGCGGGCAGGCGCTCCTCGGCCACCAGTGCGAGCGCCTTCACTTTGCCGCCCTGGATCATCGAGCCCGCGGTGGCGACATTCACGAGCGCGAGCTGCACGTCGCCGTTGGCCATGTCGCTGAGAAATGCGGTCGGTCCCGCCTTGAAATGGATCGCCTTCATCTCGATGCCGGCCCGGCGGCTGAGCACCTCCATGTCGAAGTGCGGAAAACTGCCCGCACCCGGCGTCGCGTAGTTGAGCTTGCCGGGATTCTTCTTCGCATAGGCGACGACTTCCGCCATCGTCTTCGGCGGGAAGTCCTTGTTAGTCGCCAGCAGGAAATTCGATATTTCCGTCATCCGCGTGATCGGCACCATCTCCTTCAGGTAGTTGATCTTCATCCGGTTCGCGAACAGGAACGGCGTGATCGCGTTGGTCGAGACATTTCCGACCTGCAGCGTATAGCCGTTCGGCCGCGCGCGCGCCACGTCCTCGATCGCCAGAATGCCGAATGCGCCGGGCTTGTTCTCCACGACGCAGGGCTGGCCGATGATCTGGCGCAGCTCTTCGCACATGGTCCGCGTGGTGATGTCAGTTGCCGTGCCGGGACCGTAGGGCAGGACGAACCTGATCGAGGTCGAAGGGAATTTATCCTGCGCCTCGGCAACGGCCATGCCGAAAACGACGCCGAGGACGGACAGCAACACCGTGGCCAGTTTCTTCATGACACCTCCCGTGTAAGCGACCATAGGCGACCGGATGGAAAAACCGGGTCAGTATAGCTTTTGCTTGCCATGGCAGGTTGCCCGGACATGCCGTGGCTCGCGGCGGTCTTCGTCACATGGCCAGCGACACCTGCGGCTCCTGTGCCTCCCGTGCTGTGCGTTGCGTATTACTCAACGAGCGGGCGAGTGCGCGCAGCAGCGCTGACCCGTCGCCGCGCCACGCGCTGCCGTGCATGCAGGCGAGCGTCGTCGGACCTTCGCGCGCCAGGCGCTCCAGCCGTTCCGCAGTATCGGGTGAATGGGCGTAGTAATCCATCTGGAGGCGGAACGCTTCGCTGGGACCAAGGATGTCGGACTCGGTCAGCGGCGGGTCGCCCGCTCCACCTTGGGTGAAGAGATCACCGCACAGGAAAGTGCGCGTCGTCAGCTCCATCATGAGCCCGCATTCCCAGGCGTGCGGCATGTGCGGCGTGTCGAACCAGCGCAGAATATGTGAGCCCAGGGAAAACGTCTCGCCGTCGGCGAGCGCGCGTGCGGGCCGGTCGGCCACGTCGTTCACCGAGACCATTGCGGCGATCCGGCCGCAAAGCGGCACGGCGCGGGGCGCTGCGGCGAGAAAATCGTTCATCGCGCCGCACTCGTCCGCCTCGAAGTGCGACAGCCCAATATAGCGCAAGCGTTCGACCGGCATCACCGCCGCGATCGCCTCGCGCACCCGCGGAAAGAGCTTGCGTGGCCCGGTATGGAAGAGCAGCGGCTCCTCGTCCACGATCAGGTACTGGTTGAAGTTGAACTGTCCCGGGTCACCCGGCATGGCAACGGGCGTATTGATGCGGTAGATGCCGGCGGCGATCTCGTGGACGTTCGTTCCGGACTGCGGGTTCGTGATCATGGGGCCCTCCTGGTTGAGTTGGCGCGAGGATGTGTAACGGCAAGGCCGGTCGTTACACTTCCTTGCCGACACGCCGAGGCGCTATCCTGTGTCGCATGGAAAACCTGCGGATGGCGGCGCCCGGCGACGAGGCGGAGCTGGCGCGGCGGATCGCATCGGGCGGGCCGGGCGGCGCCCGCGAGGCCGAGGCCGAGCTCTACCGGCGGCTCGCGCCCCGGGTGCGCCTGTACGGTCTGAAGCACCTGCGAGACGCGCAGGCGGCCGCCGACCTCATGCAGCAGGTGATGCTGATGACGATCGAGAAACTGCGCGCGGGCGAATTGCGCGAACCGGAGCGGATCGCTTCGTTCGTGTTCGGCGTGTGCCGCATGGTCGTGCTCGAGATCCGCCGCGGCGGCGCGCGCCGCGAACGGCTGTTGCAGCAGTATGGAGAGGATCTTGCGATCGCCGACGCCGCGCTCGCGCCAAAGCTCGACGAAGCGCGGGTGGCCGATTGCCTGGAGCGCCTCGCGGAGCGCGAGCGCGCGGTGCTCGTGATGACGTTCTACGAGGACAGGCAGGCCGGCGAAGTGGGAAAAGCGCTCGGGCTTACCGCGGGCAACGTGCGCGTGATCCGGCATCGCGGGCTCGAGCGGCTGCGCGATTGCGTGACGGGAGCAGGATTACGGACATGACGGAACGCCATTGCAGCGCGCCGGTCGCGTTTCCCGCGCTCGTCGAGTACTGGCTCGGCGAGCTGAACGAAGCGGCGGAGGCGCGCCTCGACGAGCATCTCCTCGGCTGCGGCGCATGCAGCGAGCGCCTCGCTGGGATCGTCGCGCTCGCGGATGGAATACGTGCAGCTTTTGCGCACGGCAAGGTGCGCGCCTTCGTCACCGAGGCGTTCGTACAGCGCCTCGCCGAACGCGGGGTGCGGCTCCGCGAGTACCGCGTTCCGCGCAACGGCAGCATCAACTGCTCGGTCGCGCCCGAGGACGAGCAGCTCATCGCGCGGCTGGAAGCGCCGCTCGCGGGCGTTAAGCGGCTCGATGCGATCGCGTATCCGCCGGGGGCGCCGGAGGAAGTCTTTCACGACATCCCGTTCGATGCGGCGAGCGGCGCGGTGGTGCTCGCGTCCCGCATCGAGCACGTGCGCATGCTGCCATCTCATCACTACCGCGTGCGGCTCGTGGGCGTGGACGACCGTGGCGAGCACGTCATCGGCGACTACACCTTCAACCACACCGGCGCCGCACCAGCCGGGTAGTGCCGCGCCAGTTGTTGTATCCCATGGAAATCCTCCGGTGAATCGCGCGGCGGTTTGCACAGCAGGCGCCGTTTCTCCTATCCTTGCCTCCTCGGCTCGAGGCTCTGAAACGCAATCCGAGGAGGAGGATCGTATGAGGAGACCGCTCGCTGTCGTTGTCTTCGCGCTCGTTGCGATAACGGGCGCTTCCGCGCAGCCCTATCCAGCCCGGCCGGTACTCATGATCGTGCCGTTTCCGCCCGGGGGCCTCGCCGACGCCGTGGGACGGCCTCTTGCCGAGGGCATGCACGAACCTCTGGGGCAGAACGTGGTGATCGCCAACATAGGCGGCGCGAACGGTTCCATCGGCTCGGCGCGGGCGGCGCGCGCGGCGCCGGACGGCCATACGATTCTGCTCGGCATCTGGAATACGCACGTCGCGGTCGCCAAGCTCCTCAAGCTCGAATACGATGTTGTCGAGGATTTCGCGCCGATCGCGTTCATGACCGATTCGCCGCTGCTGCTCACCGTCCACAGAAGTCTGCCCGTGAACACCTATAAGGAATTCGTGGACTGGCTCCGGGCCAACCCGGACAAGCTCTCTTCGGGCAGCGCCGGCATCGGCAGTCCACCGCATCTGCTCGATGAAGTGTTGCGCAAGCAGACCAACACGCGGTTCCAGACCGTCCACTATCGCGGCGCCGGGCCGATCATGCAGGAACTCATGGGCGGGCAGATCCGGATGGCCTTCCTCAATCCCGCCACCGCGTCACCGCACGTGCGCTCGGGCGTGATCAGGGCCTTAGGCGTGACCAGCGCGCAGCGCATGAAAATTCTGCCCGACGTGCCGACCATGGCGGAGGCCGGGTTTCCGGGCGGCATGGAGTTCTCGCTCTGGTCGGCGCTGTTCGCGCCAAAGGGAACACCGAGGAAGATCATCAATACGCTCAACGAGGCGGTGGTGAAGTCCCTCGCCAGCGTGCGGGTGCGTGAGGTGCTCGCCAACCAGGGCGTGGAGATCGCCGCGCGCGAGAAGCAGACGCCCGAAGCGCTCGCCGCGATTCAGCGGGCCGAGATCAAGAAGTGGTGGCCGATCATCGAGGCCGCCGGCATCAAGCCGCAATAGCAATCGGGTCGATGGCGGTCGAGCAAAGTCGCTGAGATCAGTGAGTGGAAGCCGGCTCCGCCGGCTCGACCGCGACGAGAAATGCATCGAGACCGCCCGCCGCGATGAATGCGAGCGCGCAGGCAAGCGCCGGATCGCGCGCTGTGGGCGGCGCGCAACGGGACTCTTCGACACGCGCCCTGGGCGGTGGCGGCTCCTCCGCACCGGGTAGCGCCTGCGCGCGGTCGGACTCGCGACGCCGGGTGCCAGGGGCAGTGCCCTCGGCGGGGAGCAACTCGATATCCGGACCGACACCGGTGCGTTGCACGCTGCGGCCCGAAGGTCCACGATAGAGCGCGGTGGTCAATCGCAGCGCGCCTTTTTCCTCGCCGAGCGGAAGCAGCGTCTGAACGCTGCCCTTGCCGAAGCTGCGCCGCCCCATGACGATCGCCCGGTCGTTTTCCTGCAGTGCGACGGCGACGAGCTCCGCGGCGGAAGCGGTGCGGCCGTCGATCAGCACGATCATCGGCACACCCTGGAGATGCTCGTTGGCATTGGCAGTCCAGATGCGGCGCCGCGTACTGTTGCGGCCCTGCAGTGAAACGATTTCACCGCTTCCGAGAAAAGTGTCCGCCGCCATCACCGCCTGACGGAAGAGGCCGCCGCCGTTGCCGCGCAGATCGAGCACGATCGCGCGTGGCGTCGCCTCCGCCATGGCGTCGGCGATCGCCTGCTCCAGCATCGAAGCCGCCCCGCCGGTGAAGCTCGCGAGGCGCAGCACCAGAACGTCGCCTTCCAGGCTCCAGCGCACCGGCTCGCGGCGGATCACTTCGCGTACCAGCGAGATCCTGAATTCTTCCCCTGCGCTGCGCCGGATCATCAAAGCGATGGAGGTGCCGGGCTCGCCGCGCATCTTCGATACCGCGTCCGCGAGCGTCATGCCCTGCACCGGCCGGTCGTCGAAGCCGACGATAAAGTCACCGCTTTGCAGGCCCGCGCGCTCCGCCGGCGTACCGGGCATCGGCGCCACGACGCGCACCAGCCCGTCCACCATTTCCACCTGGAGGCCGAGGCCGCCGAAACTTCCCGTCAGGCCGCTGCGATGGTTGCGCGCCGCCTGCGCGTCGAGGTAACGCGAATACGGGTCCAGCGTGGCGAGCGCGGCATTGATCGCTTTCGCGAAGACTTCCGCCGGCTCGCCCGATTGCGGCTCCAGCGCTTCGAGCGACTTGATCGCTGCGTTCGCAAGCTCCGGGAGATCCACCTCGCGCGCATAGCTGCGGTGGACGCGTTCGAGCACCGTCGCGAAGAGCTCGCGGTGGAACACGGCATCCTCGCCGGGGGTGACCGCACGCAGGTACGCCGTTTCGAGCGGCGCGAGCAGTGCCTCCGTGGCTGCCGGCGTCGCGGCGAAAGCAGCGCTGCACGCCGCGAGCAGCCAGACGGCAACGAAGGTGCGGATCAGTCGAAACAACGTCGTCATACCGGAAACGTCAGCAAAGCGCAGAATAGCCCAGCCGCCCGTCCTTCAACGGGTGCCGGGCGAACGGCCATTCTGTCACAGGCCCATAGTGTAGCGCCTCCGCGGCTTCTCAGGATTGTCGTTTTCAGTCCGGAAGATGAACCGTTTGGTGCCTACCTGACCGATTGGTACCTGCTTGTGGACGCTGTGCCGGACCGCTATGTTTACCGCGTCGCATTTCATACAGGAGGCGGGCATGAGATCGATTCTCGGTGCAGTCATTGTCATTGCGTGCAGTTCGGCTTGGGCCGCGGACCCGCCCGAAGTGCCCTACCCCACCGGCTATCGCGACTGGCATCACGTCAAGAGCATGGTGATCAATCCCGGCCACCCGCTCTACGCGAGTTTCGGCGGCATCCATCACATCTACGCCAACAAGCAGGCGGTCGCGGGCTATCGCAAGGGCAAGTTTCCCGACGGCGCGGTGATCGTCTTCGATCTGCTCGAAGCAAAATCCGCAGACAACGCCGTGACGGAGGGAGCGCGCAAGGTCGTCGGCGTGATGCGCAAGGACGCGAAAGCGTACCGCGACACCGGCGGCTGGGGATTCGAAGGCTTCAAAGGCGACTCCAGGACGGAGCGCGCAGTGGGCAAGAACGCCGCGACCGCCTGCTTCCAGTGCCACACCTCGCAGAAGGAGCGCGACTACGTGTTCAGTGCCCTGCGGCCTTAGCGCACCGCATCGCTGAATTTTTCGCGAGGGCCTTCACTGCGCGATTCCGGAACGCCATGGCTCGCCGGTTCATCGCGTTTCCGATCTGGCGCCTTCGAGCTTCGCCATCACGCGGCTGACCATCCGGTCGCAGCGCTCGCCGTCGAAGGAAAACGCGTCCGCGCAGGCCATTTCCATGTCACGCGACAGACCTTCACGCATCATGCTGCGCGCGCGAAAGAAGCGCGTTCGCACCGTCGCCTCGGGAATGTCCAAGACGGCGGCGGTTTCCTCCACCGTCAGTTCCTCGACCGCGCGCAGCACGAAGACCACGCGGTAGGCCTCCGGAAGCTTGTCTATCCGCGCCTCGATGAGCTTGCGCAGTTCCGCGCGCTCCGCGGCCGACTCGGGTTGATCAGCGGACGGTTGCTCCATCGACGCCTCCGCGCTTGTCTTGTCCGTATCCGTACCAGAGTCGAGTGGAATCACGTCGGCGCTGTGCCGGCGGAGCCTGCCCAGCGCCTGGTTGACTGCGATGCGCACGAGCCACGTCGATAGCCGCGCTTCCGCTCGAAAGCTTCCAAGCGCATGGAACGCCTGCAGGTAGGCTTCCTGCACCGCGTCCTCGGCTTCCTCGTCGTTCCTGAGGATGCTGCGCGCCGTGCGGTAGAGGAGCCGGTTGTGGCGCCGCATGATGGTCTCGAACGCACGATGGTCGCCGGCTGCGGCAGCGGCGGCGAGTTGCGCATCCGCCATGAACTCCGGCGCGGCGCTTTTCGGCTGGCAAGTTGGGATTGTCACACTCGACATCATAGCCTCAGCGGCTGGCGTCGGCGCGAGTGAGCGCGGCGGTACTGAACTTGCCGGGAAACTGTTTCGCGATCGCCCCTGCGAGCGCGTCGGAAATGGCGTACATGTGCCTCTTCATCGCTTCCCAGGTTTGCGCTTCCTGCACGTACTGCTTCGACCGGAGCTGCTGGATCTCCTGCACGTGATGCCCGCCATGCGCGACCAGCAATCCGTTCACCGCATCGAACGGCAGATGGGGATTCGCGCCGCTCAGGAACCGGGCGATCTCGGCCGCGTTGCCGGTGAGATTCCTGAGAGCCGCATCCTGCTTCGCCTTGCTCCCTGCGACAGTCGCGTCCAGATACTGCTTGACCGCGCCGTAATGACCGGCGAGCAGATCGAAGAGCTTCCGGGACGCCTCTGCGCCGTAGAACGGCTCGATCGCGCCCGCAATCTGTCTGGCGTTCGCCACGGCCTGCTTCTCCGCCGCCTCCGCCGCCGCCTTGTTGCCGGCGAGCGTTTCGACCGCGACGTTGCGCACCCAGAAGATATGGCCGAGCCAGAGGTCGCGCAGCGCGGCACTGGTCTGTTCGAGCGAGGTGCCGGCCTGTGATTGTGCGCCCTGCGTGTGCCCCGCATGCTGTGCGAAGAGCGGCGCGGGAGAGGTTGCGAAGACGGCGAGGACGCCGGCGGCGATGAGGGACCGATGCATCGAATTCATTGCGTTCTCCTTGTATGCCATGAGCGGAAGGGTTGCGCTCGGGGCATTGGATGAACGCGCGGCCCGCGGCGTTCCCGTTTTTTTGAGAAGAGCCGTGTCGCAGGAATACCCCATCAGTCAATTATCTTTTCCTGAGTGGAACGTAAAAGGTGCCCTCCACTTCTACGATGTCATCCTGGTTGAGTCGATCCACCTCGATGATTGTCCGCGGCGGATAAGGGCCCGCACCCCAGAGCTGCTCCTGCACCTTGTTCACCAGCGGCCGGTAGCGGTACATGTCCGTCACGTACACCACCAGCCGCACGGCGTCACGAAGTGATGCACCCTCGGATTCAGCAATGAGCTGCATGTTGCGGAATGCCTGCATGACACGCGTTTCCTCGCCCTGAACGAGCGTATTGGTCTTCGGATCTATGCCGCGCATGCCTGCGACGAACACGAGATCGCCCGCCCGGGTGCCGAGGTTCCACGTTCCCGTCGGCTTGATTGCGCCCGGCGGAGACAGGGTCTTCACTCCATTGGGAGAAGGTTGCTCGGCGGCTGCTGGCAACGATGCGCAGAGAACGAGAAAAACTGAAGCGTATAGGGCTCCTTTCATGTGTAACCTCCTTCGGGTATGGACCGACGTATTCCGTACCGAGGCACGGATCTCAAGCATGGTCGTCTCGACCGCGTGAGCGATCGTTTCAGTCGACGCGCAAGCCGAGCGCTTTCACGACTCGCCCCCACTTCTCGATTTCGCTGCGCATGTACTTGTCGAGCTCCTCGGCCGTGCTGCCGGCCGGGACGAGCCCCGTCGCGGCAAACCGCGCTTTCACGTCGTCGAACTCGAGGGCTTTCAGCGATGCGGCGTTGAGCCGCTCGATGATGTCCTTCGGCGTTCCGGCGGGCACGAGCATCCCATACCACGCTTCGGCCGCATAATCTCGGACGCCCGCTTCGGCAACCGTCGGCAACTCGGGAAGGAAGGGCGAGCGCTTGGCCGTGGTGACCGCAAGCCCGCGCAGGCGGCCCGCCTTGATTTGGGTGATGCACGACGGCGTCGTCGCGAATCCGACCGAAGCCTCGCCTGAGACGAGCGCGACCACCGAAGGGCCGCCGCCTTTGTACGGGATGTGCAGCATCCTTGTTCCGGTCTTGTCCTTGAACAGCTCGCCGGCGAGCTGCGTGATGCTGCCCGTACCCGAAGACGAATGGGAAAGCTCGCCGGGCCGCCGCTTCGCCAGCGCGATCAACCCCTTCACCGACCTCGCGGGGACGGAGGGATGCACTACGACAACCATGGCGGTCGTGCCAAGCTCTGCTACCGCTGAAAAATCGCGCAGCAGGTTGTATTGCAGTTTCTGGTAAAGGGTCGCGTTGATGGCGTGCGTCGCCGTCACCATGAAAAGCGTGTAGCCGTCCGGAGACGCTTTGGCCGCGATCTCGGCACCGATGTTGGCGCCAGCGCCAGGCCGGTTGTCGATCACGATCTGCTGACCGAGCCCCTCGCCCAGTCGATTACCGATGGCGCGGGCGAGCGTGTCGGTGCCTCCGCCGGGCGGAAACGGCAGCACGAAACGTATCGGCCTCACGGGATATTGCGCGAGTACCAGCGGGACGTAGAGGAAGCTGCAGGCGAGGCAAGCCAACCAGACGCAATTGCCGGGTTTCATTGATCTCCTCCTTCGGTATTTGTCGTGGCCGCTCTTTCGGGTGGACGAAGTCGCACCCCGGTGGCCCGCTCAGTATGCCAGCGGGCTGGGCGTGCGGCGTGACGAGGAAAAACGCGCTCGCGCGCCAGTGGGCGACTGGCACGCTTTATGCCCCGGGCAGTGGAACCAGACCCCAATGGGGTCTGTCCCGGTCGGTTAGTGGGTGAGTTCTTTGGGGGCGCCGGGCTGCTTGAGCGGAGCTGCGCGATCGAAGGCGTCGAGCTTCATGCATTCGTTGAATACGCGCATGACGGTCGGCACGCCCGAGGTGTCGCACTTGAAGAACTGTGCGCCGAAGACCTGCGAGACGACACAGATGTCCGCCATCGTCGGTGTATCGCCGTGACAGTAGCGGCCGGTCTCGCGTTCGTTTGCGAGATGCGCTTCCACGGCTCGCAGTCCTTCCATGATCCAGTGCTGTGCCCAACGGTTGCGGGTCGGCTCGTCGAGCTTGAATTCCTTTTCGAGATAGTTGCGGATGCGTGGCACGATCAGTGGATGCGTGTCGCACGCGACGATCTGCGCGAGTCCCCGCACCCGCGCTCGCCCGCGCGCGTCCCTGGGAAGAAGCGGGGGCTCCGGTTTGGTCTCGTCGAGATACTCGATGATGGCGAGCGACTGGAAGATCGGCTGCCCGCCGTCCACGATGAGCGCCGGAACCACGCGTTGCGGATTGACGGCGCGATAGTCATCGCCGTGCTGCTGCCCCTGGAGGAGATTGATCGAGACTTCCTCGGCCTGCAGGCCTTTGAGCGCGAGCGCGATGCGCACGCGGTTGCTCGCGAGCGAGCGCCAGAATCCATACCACTTGATGGCCATGATGGAACTCCTCCTTGGATGCGGGCCGGTGCGGCCGCGTTGTTGCAAGCCATTCTACTCCGCGCATCGGGAGGCGTATGCAAATCGGCGCGGGTCGTGATTCCGGCATGTGCAGCGGGGCGCGCTCCTGGATTCCGGCTTTTGCCGGAATGACGAGGTGTGTAAGCAGCCATCAGGCGAACTGCGATCCACAATGTGGTCGGGTTGCTTGCTGCGGCAACACGGGCGGCACGATAATGCCGTCATAGGGAGGGTTTTCACACCCACATGGCGAAACACGAATCCGATCGCGCGGAAGGCAGCGGCCACGAGAAGTCGGGGCGCTCGCATCGGGGCGCGAACGGTCGCGCCAAGATCTGGATCGTCGCCGTCTCCGCCGTGCTGCTCGCCGCATGGGGCGGGCATTGGCTCTACCAGCGCTGGACGCACGTTTACATCGACGACGCGCGCATCGACGGCGAAGTCATCACCATTTCGAGCCGCGTGTCGGGCTGGGTCACCGAGCTGCCGGTGATCGAAGGCGACGTCGTGAAGCAGGGACAACTCCTTGCGCAGATCGACGACCGGGATTCGGTGCTCAAGCTCGAAGCGCTCGCCGCGAAACTGAAGGCGCTCGAAAACCAGGCGGCGGTCATTCAGGCCCAGACCGGCGTGGTCGATCAGGAAACGCTCGGGCGCTACCAGAGCGAGACCAACCACCTCGCCGCCGCGGAAGCGCAGGTCGCGAGCCTCGCGGTGCAGTTGAAACAGTCCGAGCACGACTACCGCCGCGCACGCGACCTCGCCGAAGCGAAGTGGCTCTCTCCTCAGGCGATGGAGCGCGCGCGCAGCAGCTACGAGCAGGTGAAGGAGGATCACCGCAAGGCACTGGCGGAAGTGGCGGCCGTGCGCGGCACGCTCGCCGCGGCAGGCGGAAGCCGGCGGCAACTGCGGGTAATGGAGCGGCAGTTGATCGTGCTCGAGCGTCAGGCGGATGAACTGCGCGCGGAGATCAAGCGCCAGCAGATCGACATCGCGGACCGCCGCATCACGAGCCCCGCTGACGGGCGCGTAGTGATGACCTTCGTGCGCCGGGGCGAGCACGTCGCCGTCGGCCAGCGCATCCTCATGTTCCACAATCCGGACGACATCTGGGTCGAGGCCAACGTGAAGGAGACCGACGTGGGGCGCATCCGGGTCGGCATGAAAGCGGACATCCGCGTCGATGCCTATCCCGGCAAGGTGTTCGAAGGCAAGGTGTTCCGCATCGGGCAGGCGGCGACCAACAAGTTCGCGCTGCTTCCCGATCCCAATCCCAGCGGCAACTTCACCAAGATCACCCAGCGGCTGCCGGTGCGTATCCTGCTCGGAGAGAAAAATCCCGATCTCCGCCCGGGCATGATGGTGGAGGTCTACATTGCGCTACGAGACGACTGAAGTCCTCTTCGAGCGCTACGGACCGCAGTACCGGTGGCTCGCGACCGTCACCGTGATGATCGGCACGGTAACCGCGATGCTGACCACCACCAGCGTCAACGTCGCGATCCCCGACATCATGGGCGCGTTCGGCATCGGCCAGGACCGCGCGCAGTGGCTTTCCACCGGCGCGCTTGCCGCGATGACGATCGGCATGCTGCTCAATGCGTGGATGATGGACACGTTCGGGCAGCGCGCGACCTTCATCGGCGGGCTCGCCCTCTTCGTCGGTGCGCTGCTGGTGGCGGGTGCCGCGCCGAACGAGGACGTGCTGATCCTGTGCCGTGTGATTCAGGGTGCGGTGGCGGGCCTGCTGCAGCCCTTCTCCATGTACACGCTCTTCCGCGTGTTTCCGCCCGGACAGCGCGGGCTCGCGATGGGGATCTTCGGTTTGAGCGTGCTGCTGGGACCGGCGCTCGGGCCGACCATGGGCGGCGTCATGATCGAGCATTTCAACTGGCGCTACATCTTCTACGTCGCGGTGCCGGTCGGCGCGACCGCCATCCTCCTCGGCAGTCTCTTCCTGCCGGAGCGCGACGAGGCGAGCAAGCATCTCCGCTTCGACTGGCTGGGCTTCGCGCTGCTCGTCACTGCGATTTCGACGCTCCTCACCGGCCTCTCGAACGGCCAGCGCGAAGGCTGGCATTCCGATTACATCGTGTCGCTCTTCGCGATCGCGATCGTCTCCGGCGCGGGGTTCTTCCTGTGGGAGCTGCGCGCCGCCCAGCCGCTCGTCAACTTGCGTGTGCTCGCGAACACGCAGTTCACCGCGGCGGCGTTCGTCGCGTGCACCTTCGGCGCGGGCCTCTTCGGCTCGACGTATCTCGTGCCGCTCTTCGTGCAGACGGTGCAGAAGCTGACACCGCTGCAGGCCGGGCTCATGCTGATGCCGGCAGGCCTCGTCATGGGACTGTGCATGCCCGTTGCAGGGTATCTCAGCGACCGGCTTTCCGCGCGCACGCTCATCATCGCGGGACTGGTTTGCTTCGCCGTTCCGACGTTCTGGCTCGCGCGCGTGGATGTCAACACGACTTTCTGGACCGTTGCGGTGTGCGTCATCATCACGCGCGTCGGCCTGAGCCTCATCAAGCCGGCGCTCAACGTCTCGGCATTGCGCGCGCTGCGTCCCGAATTGCTCGGACAAGGCGCGGGGATGATCAACTTCGCGCGGCAGTTGGGCGGCGCATTCGGCGTGAACCTGCTCTCCGTCACGCTCGACCGGCGCACGTTCTTCCACAGCGACACGCTGACGAGCCTGCAGACGCCGGCCAACACCGCGACGATGGAACTCCTGCGCTCGATCGAAGCACTGCTCGCGCGCGGCGGCGTGGCGGAGGACCTGCAGAGCGCCGGCGCGCTGCATTACCTCGGACGCGTCATCTACGCGCAGGCCTACACCATGGGCTTCCGCGACAGTTTCCTGATCGTCGCGATCGTCTTCACGCTCGCGCTCATCCCGGCCTGGATCATGGGCCGCGCCAAGCCCGCAATCGAACCGCGTTAGGCGCAGAATCCGTTCGTATCGAGCTTGTCGCAACACGAACGGATTCTTGCGGGCCCATGAGACCTATCTCACCGGCACGGCGCCGTTCGCCGAAATGATCTTCTCGCCCGCATCGCTGCGGATGAACGCGAGAAATTTCGCAACTGCGGGAGGCGGCGATGCCTGAGTGACGAGGAAGGAATCCCGGGTGAGGTTGTAGGCCTTGGTCCTCACGTTCTCGGCCGTGGGCGCCACACCGCGCAGCGCAATCGGCCGGATCTGCCCTGCACTCTGCTCGACCACCGTCATCGTGGTCATGCCGATCGCGCCGGGCGTGCTGGCCAGCTCCTTCGCCATCTCCCCGGCCTTGGGCGCAACCCTGACGGACTCGGGCATGCCGAGTTTCGTCAGACAGCCAATGTGGTGCCGTACGACTTCCGCATCCACTTCGGTGTCGGGGCGGGTCACCGGGACGATCGCCATGTCGGCAGCGCCCAGCTCTTTCCAGTTTTTCTTCGCGAGCGAGTAGATGTCGCAGATCTGCGCGTCATCGAGTCGTGAGATCGGGACATTCGCGTTCACCCCGAAGACGACGGCCACTTTCGCGATTTCGTGGACGGCCATTCCCTGCTTCCTGATGGACTCCACGTCCAGTCCGTGGCTCGCCATGGCGATGTCGATCTTGCCCTGGCGCAATGCCTCGATGCGGGCCTTCGTGCCCATCCCCTTGCCGATCTGAATTTTCACATCCGGACTCCTCTCCTCGTACGCCTTGGCCAACGCCGCGACGAGCGGTGTGACGCCGGTGGAGCCATCGATCCGGATCTGTTCGGCGGCGTGGACCCGAACGACGGCGCTCAAGGCACAGACGAGTGCAGCAGTACGCATCAGCAAAACGGTATTCATGACTTGCTCCTGGTTGACTTCTCGGGAAAAGGCAAGCACCCGCGGCGCGGGCGCATTGCCTCAGGGCTTGAGGGCGTAGACTTCGTCGAAGCGACGCTCGAGCTCGGGGTGCGTGCCGCGGAGCCGATCGACGACTTCTTTCGCCCAGTCGAAGTACTGGCGCTTGCGCTCGAGCGACCAGCCCGCGGGCGGACGCGCAGCCATGTCGCGCAGGTTGCAGATCTTGTCGGCGAGCTTGACGAGCTTCGCGCTTTCGCTTGAGTGGCGCGCGCGGGCGACCTGGAGGCGCTTGCGCAGCGCTTTCTTGATCCAGTGGGTGTCCGTCACTTCGAGCACGACGTCGGCGATGTCTTCGCCGAACTCGCCCCGCAATTCCTGCCACGTCGTTTCAGTGTCCTCGAGCGTGTCGTGGAGCAGTGCCGCAGCGATCACTTCCGGGTCGCGCACGCCGCCTTCCTCCCACAGCACGATGGCGAGCTGGATCGGATGGTTGATATAGGGCGAGGCTTCCTTGTCTTTCCGACGCTGATCGCGATGCTTGTGCGCCGCGAACGCAACCGCCCTGAGAATGAGGTCGGCGGCGCGCATATCGTGCCTGGAGCGTTTCGACGGCGTGGCAGCGGCGATGTCCACGGGGTCAGGCTCCTCGGGAAGTGTCGAGGGAGCAGTATACAATGAACCGCTGCATGGCGTACCGGAGAACGACGGCATGGCGCACACTACGGACACGCTCAAGCGGCTGCGCGATGAGCTCGCGCAGTTCGCAGCCGAGCGCGATTGGGATCAGTTCCACAATCCGAAGAACCTCGCGATGGCGGTAGCCGGAGAGGCGGGCGAGCTGGTCGAGCACTTCCAGTGGCTCACCTTCGAGCAGGCCGCGAATCTGTCCCGCGCCACGCGCGATGAAGTCGCGCTCGAGTGCGCCGATGTACTTCTCTTTCTCGTGCGGCTGTGCGACAAGCTCGATATCGATCTGGGCGCGGCGGCGCAGAAGAAGCTCGCCCTCAATGCGAAGAAGTATCCGGTCGAGAAAGCCCGCGGCCGCGCGACCAAGTACACCAAGCTCTAGCCTTGCTTGTGCCGGCACAACCATTCGTCATTCCGGTAAACCGACGATCCACTATTCACATGCGCCGTTACAACCGTTCGTCATTCTGGTGAATCCACGATCCAGTATTCGCATGCGCCGTTACAACCGTTCGTCATTCCGGTGAACTCACGATCCAGCATTCACATGCGCCGTTACAACCGTTCGTCATTCCGGTGAACTCACGATCCAGCATTCACATGCGCCGTTACAACCGTTCGTCATTCCGGTGAAAACCGGAATCCAGGCAGTCAGGCGCCTTTCTGGATCCCGGCATTCGCCGGGATGACGATCCATTCATGCTCGCGTATCGTCACCTCTTTCACGCCGGCAACTTCGCCGACGTCTTCAAGCACGCCCTGCTCTCGCGCCTGCTGATCGCGCTCGGCGAAAAGGAAAAGCCGTACTGCTATCTCGACACGCACGCGGGCATCGGGCTTTACGATCTTGCGCACAAGTGGGCGCAGAAGGCGCGGGAGTACGAAAACGGCATCGGGCGGTTGTGGAAGCGCCGTGACATCCCACCCGCGCTCGTGCCATACATGGAGGCGGTGAAGGCGCAGAACACCGGACGCGCACTTCGCTTCTATCCCGGCTCGCCGCTCATGGCAAAGCGCCTCGTGCGCCCGACAGACCGCATCGTCCTGACCGAGCTCAACAAGACAGACTACGCCGAGCTGAAGGCGCTCTTCGCGCGCGACCCGCAGGTGGGCGTGCATCTGCTCGACGGCTATCAGGCGCTGAAGGCCTTTCTCCCGCCCAAAGAAAAGCGCGGACTCGTGCTCATCGACTCATCGTTCGATCGCGCGCGCGAATTCGAGCGTATCACCGAGGCGCTGGGTGAGGCGCACGCGCGCTGGCCGACGGGAATGTACGCGATCTGGTATCCCCTGATGGCGCCGGGGGCGATGCGCAACTTCGAGCTCGCCGTGAAAAAGCTCGGCATCCGCAAGATCCTCAAGCTCGAGCTGACGATCGCCGAGCGCGACTTCGACGCGACCATACCCGGCTGCGGCATGCTGATCGTGAATCCGCCGTGGCGCTTCGAGGATGAGGCACGGCCAATGCTGCGCTGGCTGTGGGAAGCGCTGTCAACGCGCCGCGGCGGCGGCGCGACGGTCACCTGGCTCGTCCCCGAGTAGTATGCCCAAGCGGTGCATCGCTGCTTCGTCATTCGGGTGAAAACCGGAATCCAGTGCTTTTCTGGATCCCGGCTTTCGCCGGGATGACGCGTGGCGGCTTTCGCCGGGATGACGCGTGGCGGCTTTCGCCGGGATGACGCGTGGCGGCTTTCGCCGGGATGACGCGTGGCGGCTTTCGCCGGGATGACGACGGGACCTTTCGCCGGGATGACGATTTTCTATCTCACCGCATGGCGTTCCAGAACTTATCCAACCGCTTGTACGAGACGGGATACGGCGTCTTCAGCTCCTGGGCGTAGAGCGAGACGCGCAGCTCCTCGAGGTGCCAGCGGAATTCCTCGAGGCGGGGATCGACCGCGCCTGCCTTGCGCTGCCGCGCGAGTCGCTCTTCGTAGCGTTGCCACAGCTCGGCGATGCTCGAGGCGTGCTTCGCGTCGCGCTCCGGATCCCGCGCATGCTTGTCGAGCCGCACCTGCATCGCCTTGAGGTAACGCGGCAGATGCGAGAGCCGCTGCCACGGCGTCGAGCGGAAGAAGTCCTTGCAGACGAGCCGCCCGAGTTGCGCGCGGATATCCGTCGCAGGGCGCGCAAGCGCGCCGTCCGATTTTGCGAGCCGCTGCGTCACCCGCTGATACTCGGCCGCGATTCCGGCGTAGAGCCTGAGCGCCGCTTCCGTGACCGCGGGAAGCCGCGTGCGCGCGCGTGAGAGCTGGGCCTCGTATTCGCGCTGCGTTCTCGGCACTGCATCGTCGCCGATGAACGCACGGTCCGCAATCGCGGCGATCACGTCCTCCTTGAGCTGTTCGACGCTCGCCACGGCGCGCAACTGGAGGAACGCGGGATCCAGCGCCCGGAGGTTGCGTTCGAGCTGCTTCATCTGTTCCTTGAGCGCGAGGCGGATCAGGCGCACGACACCGCCGCGCATCGCGCGTCCGGCGGCGTCCTGCACGTCGAACAGCCTGATCGACACGCTGTCGCCCTCGTCCACCAGCGCGGGATGGCCTTTCAGCGGCCGCCCGCCGCGCGTAAAAGCGATCTCCGCCGGCAGGTCGCCGAAGTCCCAGGTGCGGATGTTCTCGCGCTCGATACCCGCCTCGACTTTCGTCCCGAACGTGAGCTGGGCCGCCTCTCCGAGCTGTGCTTGCAGCGCGGCGAGATCGCGCCCGGCCGCAAGCTCGCGCCCGGCGTCGTCCACCACGCGAAAGTTCATCCGGAGATGCGGCGGATAGTGGATGTCCTCCACAAGCTCGTGCACAACCGGCTTGCCCACGGCGCGCTGTACGTAACGCGCGACCGCAGCGGCAAACGATACCGGCGCGGCAACCCCGAGCCGGTCCTGTTCCTCGAGAAACGCGGTGACGTGCTCGGGAACCGGCAGGAGATGGCGGCGGATCTGCTTCGGCAGAGCGCGAAGCGCATAACCTGCTTTCTCGCGCACCATGCCGGGCACGAGCCAGCCGAAGGGCGCAGCATCGAGCTTGTTGAGCAGATGCAGCGGCACCGTCACCGTCACGCCGTCGAGCGGATGCCCCGGCTCGAAGCGGTAGCGCAATTTGAGATCGACCTCTCCGACACGCATCGTCTCGGGAAACTGTGCCTCGCTGATATCAGAGGCCGTGTGCCGCATGAGGTAGTCGCGCGTGAGATGAAGCAGTTGTGGATTCTCGCGCTCCGCCTCGCGCCGCCACTTCTCGAAGCCCGCGCCGTTCACGATGCCTTCGGGGATGCGCTCGTCGTAGAACGCGAAGATCGCCTCTTCGTTCACCAGCACGTCGCGGCGGCGCGCCTTGTGCTCGAGCGCCTGCACTTCGCGCACGAGCCGGCGGTTGTGCTCGAAGAACGTTGCGCGCGTCTCGTACTCGCCCGCCACGAGCGCCTGCCGGATGAAGATCTCGCGCGCCTCCGCCGGATTGACCGGGCCGTAGTGCACCCGCCGCCGCGCCACGATGGTGAGCCCGTAGAGCGTCACGCGCTCGAACGCGACGACCATCGCGCGCTCGCGCTCCCAGTGCGGATCGTGGTAATGGCGCTGCACGAGATGGCGCGCGAGCGGCTCGATCCACTCCGGCTCGATGCGCGCCACGGTGCGGGCATAGAGGCGTGCGGTTTCGACCAGTTCCGCGGCCATCACCCACTTCGGCTGCGATTTGCGCAGTCCCGATCCCGGAAAGAGCGCGAACCTGATTCCGCGCGCGCCGAGATACTCGCCCTCCTCATTCCTGAAACCGATGTTGCCGAGCAGGCCGGCGAGCAGCGCGCGGTGAACCTGCGCGTACTCCGCCGGCTTCTCGTTGGGATGCAGCCCCATCTCCCCCGCCAGCGCACCGAGCTGAGTGTGGACGTCGCGCCATTCGCGCAGGCGGCGATGGGACAGGAAACGCTCGTGCACCAGGGCCTGCAGCTTGCGGTTCGATTTCCGGTGCCTGATCGCGTCGTCGAAGAACTTCCACAGCTCGAGGTAACCGAGAAAGTCCGAGCGCTCGTCGCGGAACGGCTCGTGCGCGCGGTCGGCCGCGTCCACCTTTTCGAGGGGCCGCTCGCGCGGATCCTGGATCGTGAGCGCCGCCGCGATGATGAGGATCTCGGCAAGACACCCCTCGCCCTGCGCGGCGAGGATCATGCGTGCGATGCGCGGATCGATCGGAAACTTCGCGAGCCGCGCGCCGACGGCGGTGAGGTTTCGCTTCTCGTCCACCGCGCCCAGTTCGGTCAGAAGCTGGTAGCCGTCCGCGATCATGCGCGGCGCCGGCGGATCGAGAAACGGAAAATCCTCGACGTCGCCGATCCTGAGCGCCTTCATCCGCAGGATGACGTGCGCGAGCGAGGAGCGCAGGATCTCGGGATCGGTATACTGCGGACGCACGGCGTAGTCTTCTTCCGAATAGAGCCGGATGCACACGCCGGCGGCGACGCGCCCGCAGCGCCCGGCACGCTGGTCGGCGGCCGCGCGCGAAATCTTTTCGATCTGGAGCTGCTCGACCTTGTTGCGGTAGCTGTAGCGATTCACGCGCGCGAGCCCGGTATCGATGACGTAGCGGATGCCCGGCACCGTCAGCGAAGTCTCGGCGACGTTGGTCGCGAGCACGATCCTCCGTGCGGCAGCCGGGCGAAAGACGCGCTGCTGCTCTGCGAACGACAGCCGCGCATAGAGCGGCAGGATCTCGACGTGTCGCATCGCCGCGGAAACGCGTCCGAAGGCGTGCTTGCGCAGCGCTTCCGCGGTTTCGCGGATCTCGCGCTCGCCGGGCAGGAACACGAGGATGTCGCCGCCGGCCGGCTCGCGCGCAAGCTCGTCCGCCGCCTCGATGATCGCCTCTTCGAGCGTGGTTTCGTCGTCGGAGTCTTCCTCACCGAGCGGGCGATAGCGCGTCTCGACCGGATGGGTGCGCCCCGAGACCTCGATCACCGGCGCGTTGTCGAAGTGCCGCGAGAAGCGCTCGGCGTCGATCGTCGCGGAGGTGATGACGAGCTTGAGGTCCGGACGCCGCGGCAGGAGCCGCTTCACGTAGCCCAGCAGGAAATCGATGTTGAGGCTGCGCTCGTGCGCTTCATCGATGATGAGCGTGTCGTAGCTTCGCAGCAGCCGCTCGCCCTGCGTCTCGGCGAGCAGGATGCCGTCGGTCATCACCTTGACGTAGGTGTGCTCCGAGAGACGGTCGGAGAAGCGCACTTTGTAACCCACCGCGTGGCCGAGCGGGCTTTCCAGCTCGGCGGCGATGCGCGCGGCGACCGTGCGCGCGGCGATGCGCCGTGGTTGCGTGTGTCCGATCAGGCCGTGCACGCCGCGCCCGAGCTCGAGGCAGATCTTCGGCAATTGCGTCGTCTTGCCCGAGCCGGTCTCGCCGCAGACGATGACGATCGGATGCGCAGCGATGGCGGCCGCGATCTCGCCGCGGCGTGCCACGACCGGCAGATCGTCGGGATACTTGGGGCGCGGCAGGTTGGCGCGGCGCTGCGCCGCGTCGAATTTTCGGGATGAAAATGAAAAAGGCCGGTCAAGACCGGCCTTGGTCGGGCCCAATTCGGCTCACACCTTGACGTTCGGGTTGAGGCTGTAGAGCCCGGTGAACGCCGCTTTGTCGAGTATGTGGCCCTCGATCGCCTTCAGCACATCGGGCCCGGTGAACGTGCCGCTCACGGGGCACTTCTCGACGTCGAGCGCGTAGAGCGTGAAGACGTAATGGTGCGGAATGGTGTCGTTCCACGGCGGGCACGGGCCATCGTAGCCGAAGTAATTCCCGGCCATGTCCTTGTCGGAAGCGAACCACTTGGTGTAGTCGTTGATGCCCTGCCGCGTGCCGCGCGGACCTTCCGGCCCGGGCTTGCCGCGCGGCGTGACGCCGTTCGAAAACTCGCCCGCCTTGATGATGTTCACCTTGGGGTCGATGTCCACCAGCACCCAGTGGTAGAAATCCACGCGCGGCAGCGAGGCGGGGATGGTCTTCCCTTCCTGGTTCACGTCGTCGGCCTTGCTCGGCACGTCGTAGTCGTGGCAGATCAGAACGAGCGACTTCGTGCCCGCGGGGAGGTGACTCCAGGTGAGATGCGGATTGGAGTTCTGCGACATCTTCACGCGCGTCTTGCGATCCGGTGCGCAGAACGCGTACTCGGGGGGGATTGCGTAGTTGTGTCCGAAGCTCGCGCTGGCGAATCTCATGGGGGCCTCCTTCGTCTCTTGATCGCTGCAAATTACAGCATCGCCGCCGTAGCCTCAACCCCCGTGCGGGGTCCGCGCTTCCAGCTCGGCGGTGCGCTTCTCCTTCGGCATTTCGGCCAGCTTCCTGACCGCCGAATAGAACTCCGGAAGATTGCCTCCGTGCTCGTTCAGCAGAGCCCGAAAGGCGGGGACAAGCCGGGTATAGATCGCGACCGAGGCGATCTGCGCATTGTTGGGCCGGCGCGCAAACCATGCGTCGTAGCCGGTGAAGCCGCCCCATTGCTCCTTGAGACGCTGGTAGTCGCCGACCATCTGCGAAATCGCATCGTCCTTGCGGCGCCGCATCTCCTCGGGTGCGAGGTCCGTTTCATAGAGCGCCCGCAGCCGCCCATGATAGGCCCGCACAAGCTCGGTGAATTCCTCGCGATAGCGCCGTTCGCGTGCGTAAGCCGAGCGCTCAGCCTCCGTGCCCTGGCGCGCAAGCCAGCGTTCGACACCGGCCTGCTCGACCACGACGGCGAAGGACTCGTTGAACACCGAATCGTGAGGCGCATAGACCTCGCGGTGCGCGAGCTCGTGGAAAATCAACTGTGCGATGCGGTATTCGGGATAGTGGATGAACGTATTGAGCACCGGATCCGCGAACCAGCCAAGCGTCGAATATGCGGGCACACCGCCGACGTACACGTCCTTCCCTTCGGCGGAGAGCGTGGAGGCGAAGCGCTCGGCGGCCTCGCGCGAAAAGTAGCCGCGGTAATTCACGCATCCGGCGAACAGGAAGCACCACTGCAGCGGCTTCATCGAGAATTCCGGGGTGGCGAACACGTTCCACACGACGAACGGCCGTCCGAGATCCGCGTAATGCGTGTAGCTCCTGTCGCCCGGGAGCGCGAGCTCGCTCTTCGCGAACTGGCGCATCTCCACCACCCTGGAGAGCTTGTCCTTGAGCGCGGACGGCGTCTGCGGATCGGCGAGCAGCGTATCGATCGGGCGCTCGCGGCGCCAGATGTCGAGCTGCCCGCTCACCGACTGCAGGTAGTAGCCCGCGTTGGTGCACGCCGCCGTGAGGAGCAGCAGGCTCGCCAGCAGGATGCGTACGAGGAGCTTCATCGACGCTGGAACGCGCCGTTCTTCAGAAAGGCGACCGCCTGCTCCGCGACCTCGCGTGAAAGGAGCATCCCCGTGTGATTCACGTCGAGCACGATGTGGTCGCGCATCCCGGGCACCCGCGTCTCCGAAACGAGCACGACGCCGTCACCGGGCTCGGGCATGATCGGCGCGACGAGCCGGCCGAGGCCGAGCCCGACGCGACCGGCGATGACGCCGATCTCGCAATGGCGTGGACGCCGCGGCTCATCGCGTCCGAGCCACTCCGGCAGGCAGCAGCCGAGCAGCTTCGCACCGCCCGGCGCGCGCATGAGCCGCCGCGCGACGAAGCTTCCGCGATACGGCGTGCCGATCAACACCGTGCGCCCGACCGGAAACGCCCGTTCCGTCCCGAGCATGCGCAGGATGACGAGCCCGCCCATGCTGTGGCCGATGAAATGGAGCTTCGATGCGCGCACGCCTTCGCAGTAGCGCGCGAGGTCTTCGGCATTCTCGGTCAGCGTGCGGCGCATGGAAGGATAGGAATAGCAGGAGGCGCGGTAGCCGTGGCGCGCGATGCGCCGTTGCATGAGCGACATCACGATGCCGCGCACCCACAAGCCATGGACCAGGATTGCGGCCTCGGGTTCGGCCATGCCGGAGAAATTTCAGACGCCGCGCACGTCGAAGCGCGTGACCGCCACCGACTCGAGATGCGCGACATCGCCCCAGAAACTCATGCGCCATACGCGATCGCGATAGCCGAAGCCGTTCAAGCTCGCGTTGAGGAGCGGCACCGGGCGCGGCACCTCGGGCGTGAGGCCGTGCGCGGCGCGGTAGAGCGCATCGAGCACGAGGCCGTGCGTCACGACCGCGACCTGCTCGCCTTCGTGGCGCTCCGCGATCTCGGTCAGGCACGCGAGCGAGCGCAGGTGGAATTCGCGCGCGCATTCCCCGCCCGGAATCACGTAATCCGGATCGCGGCTCTGGAAACGCTGGAACGCCTCGGGATGGCGCTCGCTCATCTCCGCGTAAGTGAGGCCCTCGAAAATGCCGAAGCGCCGCTCGCGCAGCCTCGCATCGAGGACGATGTCGCGCCCAATGCGCTGCGCGATCGCGTGGGCGGTATCGCGGGCGCGCACGAGATCGCTGCTGTAGAGTGCAACGAACGGAGAGCCGGCGAGCCGTTCGCCGAGCGCCGCCGCCTGCGCGCGGCCCGTGTCCGAGAGCGCCGTGTCGGTCTGGCCCTGCATGCGCCGCTCGCGGTTCCACAGCGTTTCGCCGTGGCGGATCAGGACGATGTCGGTCATCTCTCCTGCTGCTTCGCCGCCCGATACGGGTAATCCATCTGCTTCGCGATGCGCGCGCGGGCCTCCGCGCCGGCGTAGCGCTCCACGAGATGCAGCCCGAGATCGATGCCGGAGGTCACGCCGCCCGCGGTGACGACGTCTCCCTCGTCCACCAGGCGGTCCGTCACGACGCGCGCGCAGTAGGGCTTCAACTCCTCCAGCGCATTCGGATGCGTCGTCGCACGCCTGCCCTTGAGGTATCCCGCGGCGCCGAGGATCAGCGCTCCGGTACAGACGGAAGCCTTGAGCGGCGTCGCGTCGGCGCCCCGGATCCAGTCAATGAAACGGCTGTCATGCTGCAGGCTGCGCGTTGCCATGCCGCCCGGGACGACGAGGAGATCGTATCCCGCAAGCGACTCTCCGACCGCATCGGCCTTGACGCGCAAGCCCCTGTCGTCCGCCACTTCGGCATCGAGCGCGCAGACGTTCCATTCGAAGTCCGGCAGGATGTTCATGGTCTTCAAGCGCGTGAGCGGATCGTAGATGCCCACGAAATCCATCACGGTCATGCCGTCGAAGATCACAAAGGCGGTTTTCATCTCTTTTCCGTTTCCTTACTTAGCGCGGCGCGGAAAACCCGCGGCACGCCTCCGCTGAACACGCCGAGCAGGACTGTATCGCGGCGTTAGGCATCGCGGAAAGCGGAGCGGCCAGCCGGATACTGCTTTTCCCATTCCCGGCCGTTGATCTTCTCGACCGTCATGGACGTGACTGTCCCTTCGTCGAGGCAGCGCGCGTTCACGCTGTAGCCGTCGGGATGCGAGCGCGGCACGTAGAACGATTTGACGCCGCACACCGAGCAGAAGAGGTGGCGCGCGGTGCCGGTATTGAAAGTGTAGGTCGTGAGCGCTTCACGGCCGCTCAGAAGCCTGAAGCGGTCGGCCGGCACGATGAGATGGAGATAGCCCGATTTGCCGCATATCGAGCAGTTGCATTCGTCGACGTGGACCGCCGCCGGGGCGAGCACTTCGAAGCGCACGCGCCCGCAATGGCAGCCGCCGGTATGCCTGATCAGGCCCTCAGTCGAATCCAAGATCGTCCGGGAAATCGGAAAGCCGACAGTTTAATCGTTACAGCGCGGTCGTGACATCGACACGCACATCGGGCGTCGCAACTGCGACGCTGCCGTAGAGCGGTCAGCGCCCCTTGAAGCGGTCGATCAACTGCGTGCCCTGCGCCTCCGTGACGCCCGTCAATTCGAACTTGAGGTGCACGGAATTGAGCACGGACACGTCCTTGCGCACCGGATTGCCGCGATCGAGCATCCCGGAGATGTCGACTTTCACGCTTCGGAGCGGAATCTGGTCCGCTCTGGCAAACGACTGCAGCAACTCCACGCCGCAGGCCGCGACGCCGGTCAGAAACAGCTCTGCCGGCGTCACTTCTTCGCCCGGCGCCCCGTTCTGGACCGGCCCGTCCACGATGAAATGGTGGTTGCGCACGTTGCACAGCACCCGTCCGAAGGTGTCGGTCGAGCGCGCGTGCACGGCGTAGTTGCGGATTTCACCTTGCGCCATGGGTCTCTCCTAGTAAGACGTGCCATCCTTGTGAGTGAAGCGCCACTGGCCTTCGACGAGGACGGCCTCGATATCGTCGTCGGGATAAGTCGCAGCATCGCCCGGCGTGCGATCGCCGATTTCGAGGTACACGACTTCTTTCGCCGTGCGGTTCACGAGATGATGCGCATCACCGGTGCCGGCCTTGAAGCCGGCGCACATACCGGGCGCGAGCTCGGTCTCGCCGGCATTGGTGCGCAGCGTCGGGCGTCCGCTCAGGATATAGACGAACTCGTCCTGTCGCGAATGGGCGTGGCGCAGCGCCGAGATCGCGCCCGGCGCGAGCCGCGTCAGGTTGACGCCGAAATTCGTAAGCCCGAAGAGGTCACCGAGCGGCCGCTTCTCGCGCCCCGCCATGCGCGAAGCGAACGGTTCCGGGTAGTTGCTCGGCCTGGTGCGCAGCGGTGCGTCGGCCGCGACGATCGCAACGGGAATCGGCTTTGTAGTCATGGCACAGGGAAAATTACCGGGCGCGGAGGAAAGCGTCGATGCGCCGCACGCCCTCCTGCAGCCGCGCGAGCGCATTGGTATAGGCGAAACGCACGTGCCGCTCGGGCGCGTGGGCACCGAAGTCCACGCCCGGCGTGATGGCGACGCCCGCCTCCTCGAGCAGATCACGCGCGAAGCCGAAGCTGTCGCGCGTGAGCCGGCTGCACTCCGCGTAGATATAGAACGCGCCCTGCGGTGACTGCGGAATGTCGAAACCGAGCGCGCGCAGCGCCGGCACGAGATAGTCGCGGCGCGCCTTGAATTCGGCCCGGCGCGCTTCGAGGATTTCGAGGGTTCGCGGCTCGAATGCGGCGAGCGCGGCGTACTGTGCCGGCGTCGGCGCGGCGAGAAACACGTTCTGCGCGAGCTTGTCGATCTCCGCGACGCAAGCTTCGGGCACCACCATCCATCCCAGGCGCCAGCCGGTCATGTTGAAGTACTTCGAGAAGCTGTTGATGACGAAGACCTCATCGCTCAGCGCGAGCGCCGTGGTGATGTCGCCTTCGTACACCAGACCGTGATAGATCTCGTCCACGATCAGTGTGCCGCCGCGCGCGCGCGCAAGCTCCGCCATCGCCTTGATTTGTTGCGCCGGCACGATCGTGCCCGTGGGATTGGAAGGCGAGGCGACCAGCGCGGCGACCGTCCGGTTGTCCCAGCAGCGCTCTAGGAGCTCCGCGGTGAGCTGGTAGTTGCTGTCGGGACCGACGGGAATCGACACCGGCTCGCCTTCCGCGAGTCGCACGAAGTGGCGATTGCACGGGTAGCCGGGATCGGCGAGCAGCACGCGGTCGCCGGGATCGACCAGCGCGGATACCGCCAGCAGCAGCGCGCCGGACGAGCCGGTGGTGACGATGATGCGCGAAGCCGGCACGTCGATCCCGTAGCGCGTCCGATAGTAGCGTGCGATCGCTTCGCGCAACGCCGGCAACCCTTGGGCCGGCGTGTAGTAAAGCTCGCCCTTTTCCAGTGCCGCGATGCCCGCTTCGCAGATCGGCTTCGGCGTGGGGAAATCGGGCTCGCCGATCTCCATGTGCACGACGGAGCGCCCCGCGCGCTCGAGCTCGCGCGCGCGCGCGAGGATCTCCATCACACGGAAGGGCGCGATGTCCGCGAGGCGGGAAGCGGTAGCAGCACCCTCCCCGCCCCTTCCCTTCTTCAAGGCGGCGGGAAACTTATTCTCGGGAAAGGGTCCAGGCACGATTCAGGCTGCGGCTATTTCACTTTGATGCCGCGCTCGGCGAAGTACTTCACCGCGCCCGGATGCCAGGGCACCGCGGTCGCGCCGATCGTCTGGTTCTCGAGCGTCATGTTCTCGGCCTCGCGGTGCGCGATGACGAGTTCCTTGTGGTGCTCGAAGAGCGTCTTCACGACGTCGTAGGCGAGCTTTTCATTCATCGATTCGTGCACGAAGAGCACGCCCCACACGTTGATCGTCTGATTTTCACGGGTCTGCCCCGGATACGCGCCCGCCGGAATCTTTCCCGCCGCGTAGATCGGACCATATTTCTTGCGCATCGCCTCCAGCGCATCGGCGTGGTCGATCAGCTTCACCCGGATGCCGGGCGTCGCGGCGACGTCCGTCACCGAGGGCAGCGGCACGCCGGCCGCGTGCATGAAGGCGTCGATCTTGCGGTCCTTGAGCGCGTTCGCCGCTTCCGCGACGCTCAGGCGTTCGCGCACCACGTCCCTGTCCGGATTGATGCCATAAGCCTCCAGAATGCGCAGCGCCATCACTTCGGTGCCGCTGCCGGGAGAGCCGGTCGAGATGCGACGGCCCTTGAAGTCGGTGATTCTCTCGATGCCGCGGCCTTCGGCGGTGACGACGTGCATGACGAGCGGGTGCACCACCGCGAGCGTGCGCATCGGCACCTTGGTGCCCTTGAACTTGCCCGCGCCGTTCATCGCATCCCACGCGGTATCCACCATCGAGAAGCCCAGATCCGTCTTGCGGGCGTCGATCAACTTCAGGTTGTCCACGCTCGCGCCGGTCACTTCCGCGGTCGCAGAAGTGTTCGGCATGTATTTCGACAGCACATTCGCCATGGCGCCGCCCATGGGATACCACACCCCGCCGGTGCCGCCCGTCGAGATCGTGAGCCGCTGCTGCGCCTGAGCACCCGTTGCGAACACCAGCGCCGCCGCAGCGGTGGCCAGTATGCGTTTCATGAGATTCCTCCTCTGTCGAGATTGCTCTCGGACCGCGCCATGATGCACCAACTTGCCGCCGGAAAACAAATGGCGCGGCCGTTTCCGACCACGCCATTGCACCGGGTTGAGGTGGATAGATGTGGCCCGGGCTTCACGATGGACACCTGCTGCCGTTTTATTCCGCGCACCGCGGCACCGCTCAACGCGTGGCCCCACGGGCGGACTTGCGGACGGGGCGTGGCGGCAGCGGCAGCGCCGTTTTGTACTTCACCTGCTTCAGCGCGAAGCTCGACTTGATGCTGGCGACCCCCGGAATGCGCGCGAGGTGGTCCACGATGAAGCGCTCGAGAGACTGCACGTCCGGCACCACGACCCGCAGCAGATAATCCGCGTCGCCGGTCATGAGGTAGCACTCCATCACTTCGTCGCGCGCCAGCACCGAGCTTTCGAAGGTGTCGAGCGCATTGCGCATCTGCTTCTCGAGGCTCACCTGGATGAACACGCTCACCGTGAGCCCGAGCTTGAGCGGATCGAGCAGCGTGACGTAACGGCTCACGATGCCGCTCGCTTCCAGCGCGCGCACACGATTGAGGCACGGCGAGGGCGAGAGGTGCACGGCGCGCGCGAGTTCCACGTTGGAAATGCGCGCGTCCTCCTGCAGCCGGGCGAGAATCCGCCAGTCGGTGTCGTCGAGCTTCAGTTCCGGCATATTATATTTTCTGCTCCGGTATTTTCAGCATTAAATGCTGCAGAGAGCGCTACCGTCAAGCGCGACCGCAACCCCATGCTGCGGCGTCAGCGCTACCATTTGTGCGTGCGAAACCGGGAGCAAGCCATGACCGACCTCTCTCAGCCGTCCTATCCCGCGCTGTGGCGCGTGCTGCCCAGGGATGCCGATCCGATCGAAACACGCGAATGGCTGGAAGCCTTCGATGCCGTGGTCGAATCCGAGGGCCGCGAGCGCGCGACGTTCCTGCTGAGGAAGCTGCTCGACCACGCGCGCGCGCGCCGCGTGCCGCTGCCGCCGGTGCTGCACACGCCCTACACCAACACCATCCCCCTCGCCGAGCAGCCGCAATATCCCGGCAACCTCGACATCGAGAACCGCGTGCTCGCGATCGTGCGCTGGAACGCGCTCGCGATGGTGGTGCGCGCGAACCGCGAGCATCCCGAGCTGGGCGGGCATATCGCGACCTACGCCTCGATCGCGGATCTGTTCGAGGTGGGCTTCAACCATTTCTTCCGCGCGCCGCACGGGGACCGCGTTGGCACCCGCGGCGGCGATCTCGTGTACTTCCAGCCGCACGCGGCTCCGGGCGTTTATGCGCGGGCGTTTCTCGAGGGCCGGCTCACCGAAGTACATCTTGCGAACTACCGGCGCGAGACGGGCGGCAAAGGCCTTTCATCCTACTGCCATCCGTATCTCATGCCCGAGTTCTGGCAGTTTCCGAATGCCTCCATGGGCATCGGCCCGATCACGGCGATCTACCAGGCACGCTTCATGCGCTATCTCGAGCACCGCGGCATCCTCGAGACCTCGGGGCGCAAGGTGTGGGCGTTCGTCGGCGACGGCGAGATGGACGAGCCCGAATCGCTTGCCGGGCTTTCGGTGGCGGCGCGCGAGGGACTGGACAACCTGATCTTCGTCGTGAACTGCAATCTGCAGCGGCTCGACGGGCCGGTGCGCGGCAACGGCTCGATCATCCAGGAGCTCGAGGGTCTTTTCGCCGGCGCCGGGTGGAACGTGATCAAGGTGCTGTGGGGCTCGGACTGGGATCCGCTCTTCGCGCGCGACGAGGAGCACGTGATCCTGAAGCGCCTGCACGAGACCGTGGACGGCGAATTCCAGAAGTACGCCGCGACCGATGGGCGCTTCAACCGCGAGCACTTCTTCAACAAGTATCCCGAGCTGCAGGCGCTCGTCGCGCACCTGTCCGACGCCGATATCGATCGGCTGCATCGCGGCGGCCACGATCCGATCAAGATTCATGCGGCCTATCACGCCGCGGTGAGGCACACCGGCCAGCCGACCGTCATCCTGGCACAGACGAAGAAAGGCTACGGCATGGGCCAGTGGGCGCAGGGCCGCATGGGCGCGCACCAGGCGAAGAAGCTCGAGGACGACGCGCTGCTCGCCTTCCGCGACCGCTTCGCGCTGCCGATTTCCGACGACGACGTCCATCATCTGCGCTTCCATCAGCCCGCGCCCGACAGCCCGGAAATGCGTTATGTGCGGGCGCGGCGCAGCGAGCTGGGCGGCGCGCTGCCGGTGCGGCTCAGTCGCGCGCCGGCCCTGCCGGCTCCGCCGCGCGAGAGCTTTGCGCGGCTCCTCGAAGGCTCCAGCGGGCGCGAGGAATCGACGACGATGGTCTTCGTGCGCGCGCTCTCGCAACTCCTGCGCGATCCGCGCATCGGCAGGCACATCGTGCCGATCGTCGCCGACGAAGCGCGCACCTTCGGCATGCAATCGCTCTTCCGCCAGGTGGCGATCTATTCGCCGTTCGGCCAGCTCTACGAGCCGGAGGATCGCGACGAGCTGCTGTATTACAAGGAAACGAAGGACGGACAGATCATCGAGGAAGGCATCACCGAAGCGGGCGCGATGTCGTCGTGGATCGCGGCGGCCACCTCGTACAGCACGCACGGCGTGCCGATGCTGCCGTTCTACATTTTCTACTCGATGTTCGGCTTTCAGCGCGTGGGCGACTTCATCTGGGCGGCGGCGGACTCGCGCGCCCGCGGCTTTCTCATCGGCGCCACTGCGGGCCGCACCACCCTCTCGGGCGAGGGGCTCCAGCATCAGGACGGCACGAGCCAGCTCATCGCCTCGACGATTCCCAACTGCCGCTCGTACGATCCGTGCTTCGGCTACGAGCTTGCCGTGATCCTGCAGGACGGCACGCGGCGCATGCTCGAAGCGCAGGAGGACGTGTTCTACTACGTCACGGTGATGAACGAGAACTACGCGCAGCCGCCGCTGCCCGATGAGTCGGCGGTCGAAGGCATCCTGCGCGGCATGTACCTCCTCCGCCCCTCGCCGCTGGACTCTGGAAGCTCGCAGAGCGAGGGTTCGCGGAGAAACACCCTCCCGCGCGGCGCGGGGGAGGGTGAGGGAGGGGGCACGCGCCGCGTCCAGCTTCTCGGCAGCGGCACGATCCTGCGCGAAGTGCTCGCCGCCGCCGAGCTGCTCGAGCGCGAACACGGCATCGCCGCCGACGTGTGGAGCGTCACGAGCTTCACCGAGCTCGCGCGCGACGGCATGGAGACGGAGCGCTGGAACCGGCTGCATCCAACGGCCGCGCCGCGCGAAACGTGGGTCGAGCGCTGCCTGAAGGATCATGCGGGGCCCGCCATCGCCGCGACCGACTACGTGCGCAACTACGCCGAGCAGATCCGCGGCCTCGTGAAACGCCCGTACACCGTCCTCGGCACCGACGGCATCGGCCGCAGCGACACCCGGGCCGCATTGCGTGCGTTCTTCGAAGTCGATCGGCGCCACATCGCGGTCGCGGCGCTGAAGGCGCTCGCCGAGCGCGAAGCGCTGCCGCCGGCCGCAGCCGCCGACGCGATCACCCATCTAAGCATCGATCCGGAGCTTCCCGAGCCCTGGCACCGCTAGTCCTTGGGCCGAACGGCGTCGCACCAATCCCGGAATACGCTGTCTCACCAAGCGGCCATCCGGCCTTCCGCCAGGCCGGCCCTGAAAGCCGCGGCGCCGGGAGTGAACTCGCCCGGCCGCCTCTTCGCTGGAATCAAAGGATGGATCAGGTCACGCGTGAGACACCGCGCGCCGCCGCGCGCGTTCTCGTGCCCGGCCGCAACTGCTGGCGGGTCGAGCGCGCGCACCGCTTCCGTTTTCTGGTGGACGGGGCGGAGTACTTCGGCGCCGTGCGCAAGGCGATCGCACGCGCGCGGCGCACGATCTTCATCCTCGGCTGGGATATCGACAGCCGCATGCGGCTCGTGCCGCAGGGGGCGCACGACGGTTTCCCGGAGGGGCTGTGCGAATTCATCAACGCGGTCGTCACGAATACGCGCGGGCTGCGCGCCTACATCCTCACCTGGGACTTCGCGATGCTGTTCGCGCTGGAGCGCGAATGGCTGCCGGTGTACAAGCTCGACTGGCGCACCCACCGGCGCCTGAGCTTCCGGCTGGACGCGAAGCACCCGGTCGGCGCGTCCCACCACCAGAAGATCGTGGTGATCGACGATGCGCTCGCGTTCGTCGGCGGCTTCGATCTCACGCAGCGGCGCTGGGACACGAGCGAGCACGCCGTGCATTCGCCGTGGCGCGTCGATCCCGATGGCGAACCCTACGGACCGTTTCACGACATCCAGGCGATGGTGGACGGCGACGTTGCGCGCGCGCTGGGCGAGCTTGCGCGCAGCCGCTGGCACCGCGCGGTCGGGCGCCGTCCGCGTGCAGTCGCTCAGCGCGCCGACAGCGATCCGTGGCCCGAGGACTATCGCGCCGACATCGAAGACGTCGAGGTCGCCATTGCACGTACCGCGCCGCCGCTCGGCAGCGCCTCCGGCGTGTACGAAGTGCGCCAGCTCCACATGGATGCGATCGCGGCGGCACAGCGCCACCTCTATATGGAGAATCAGTATTTCAGCTCGAGCGTCATCGGCAATTGCATCGCACAGCGCTTGAGTGAGACGAATGGACCCGAAGCGGTCGTCGTCGTGCCGCGTCGCGAAAGCGGGTGGCTCGAGGAGACGACGATGGGTGTGCTGCGGGCGCGACTGCACCAGCGGCTGAAGAGCGCGGACGCGCACGGGCGCTATCGCATGTACTGCCCGCATCTTCCCGAGCTCGCAGCCGGATGTCTCAACCTGCACAGCAAGCTTCTCGTCGCCGATGACGATTTCGTGACGGTCGGCTCCGCGAACCTCTCCAACCGCTCGATGGGATTCGACACCGAATGCAACCTTGCCATCGAGTCGCGCGGCAGCCCGCGCGTGCGCGCCGCCATCGCAGGCATCCGCAACCGGCTGCTCGCCGAGCATCTCGGCGTCGAGGCCGAGCGCGTGAGTGCCGAAATCGCGCGGCACGGCAGCCTGCTCGAGGCGATCGAGGCGCTGCGCGGCGGGGGGCGCACACTGCAGCCGATGGAGCCCGCGGTCGCGCCCGACATCGATGCACTGGTTCCGGACGAAGCGGTGATCGACCCCGAGCGCCCGGTCGACCCGAACGAGCTGGTCGCGGAACTCGTTCCCCCGGAAGAGACGCGCCCCGCGGCCAACCGCATGGCGCGCATCGCGGCGCTCGTCGTCCTTTTCGCCGCGCTCGCAGCAGCGTGGCGCTGGACCCCGCTGCGCGAGTGGCTCGATCTCAACCATCTGGTGAGCGTGGCCGACCGGCTCGAAGACCTGCCCTTCACGCCCGTTGCGGTCGTCGGCGCGTACGTCGTCGCGGGCCTCGTCGTCATGCCGGTCACAGTGCTGATCGCCGTCACCGGCATGGTGTTCGGGCCGTTCTTCGGCGCGATCTACGCGCTCGCGGGCGCGATTGCGAGCGCGATCGTCGCTTACGGCATCGGGCGCGGACTCGGCCGCGAGACGGTGCGGCGGCTCGCGGGCTCGCGTCTGAACCGCATCAGCAGGCAGCTCGGACGCCGCGGCATCGTTGCGATCGCGATCGTGCGCATGCTGCCGCTCGCGCCGTACACCCTCGTCAATATCATCGCCGGCGCCTCGCACATCGGCCTGAGGGACTTCGTGATCGGCACCGCGATCGGCATGCTGCCCGGGATACTCGCGACGGTAGTGTTCGTCGATCGCATCGTCGAGGCGGTGCGCAATCCGGGCGCGGTGGCGTATCTCTCGCTGGCGGTGGTGGTGGCGCTGCTCGTCGCAGCGGTGATCCTGCTCAAGCGCCGGCTTGCGGGCCTCGCCGAAGGCGCGCAACGCCCGGCATGGAAGCGCGAGGTTGCGTGAGGGCGGGCCGGATCAGGATCGCGTCGTACAACATCCACGGCGGCCTGGGTTGCGACGGCCATGTCGTGCCGAAGCGCATCGCGCGCGTGATCGCGGAAATGGACGCGGATGTGATCGCGCTGCAGGAAGTGGAATCGAAGGCGACCGGCTTCGACATGCTCGGTTATCTCAGCAACGAAACCGGCATGGAAGGCATCGCGGGCCCGACGCTGCTCAAGGCGACCGGCGACTACGGCAACGGCATGCTGACGCGCTTCCGGCCGGTCAACGTGCGGCGCCTCGATCTGAGCGTCGACAGTCACGAGCCGCGCGGCGCGCTCGACGTGGAGCTCGACTGCGCAGGCTGGCCGCTGCGCGTGCTCGCCACCCACTTCGGGCTCTTTCCCGATGAACGCCGCCGGCAGACGCGCCTCCTCCTCCGCGAGCTCGAAGACCAGCGGCCCGTCGCCACCGTGCTGATGGGAGACCTCAACGAGTGGTGGCTGTGGGGCCGGCCGCTGCGCTGGCTGCACGCGCACTTCCAGGAGACGCCGTCGCCCGCCACTTTTCCCAGCCGCTTCCCCTGCTTCGCGCTCGATCGCATCTGGATCAAGCCGCGGCGGCTCCTCGCGCGGCTTGCGGTGCACCGCACGCCGCTCGCACGCATCGCATCCGATCATCTTCCCGTGACGGCCGAAATCGAATGCGGGCCGGTCGCGGCGGAAGAAATCGACAGCCGGCTGCATCTCGCCGCACAATAGCGCAGCGCCGCCCCGCGGAAAACAGTGACCATGACGACGAAGCTCTATGACGACGTGCTGATGGAGCACATCCGGAACGCGCGCAACTACTGCGTGCTTCAGGATCCGGATCGGGAAGCCTCGGGCACGAACCCGCTGTGCGGCGACGACATGACCATATACATAAGGCTGGCAGGCGACCGCGTGCAGCAGGTCGCGTTCCAGTGCACGTGCTGCGGCGTTTCGATGGCTTCCGCGTCGATGATGACGGAAGCCGTCAGCGGGATGCCGGCCCTGGAAGTGCTCGAGAACGTTCGCGCGTTTGCCGCTCTTTTGTCAGGCAGTGAAGTGCCGACGACCGGGGACGTCAACCGCCGCGCGCTCCTCGACACCGTGCGGCGGTTTCCGGCCCGGCTGCGCTGTGCGCTGCTGCCGTGGCTCACGCTGGAAGCCGCGCTCCTGGGCCGCGAGCACGCGCGGTTCACCTCCTAGAATCTCCGGTTACGGCATAGGCATAGAAAGATGCGACGCACAGCGGGTTGCCAAGTGTCGTCGACGTGATTCCCATGCTGCCGGAATAGGCGTATAAAACGCAATCGGAGGAGTCTCGTGTAGCGGGAGTCGGGAAGGCTCGAGCCGTTTTGCGAGTTTCCTTTTTGCGGAGGGAGCCCAAATGAGCAGTAAGGACCGCGTCCGTTCTTGGCCGGCCTCGCGGGAGCGCGTTCGACTGGCTGTCGGTGCAATTCTTCTTTCGTGGAGCGCCATCGCCGGAGCGGCTCAACCGGTTTACGAGCCTGCCCCGTGGGACAGGCAATTCCTGATTTTCGGGGGGAACGTGCTCCGGTTTTCGGAGCTTCCATGGCCTGGAGCGGCGTTTCAGGTGACGAAGCGCCCGGGGGATCCTACCCCCATCCCCTCGTGGAACGATCCACGAACCGGAAACTTCCCTTCGTGGCCTGCCGCTCTTCCGCCCGCGACGCAGGAGTACTCGAACAGTCTCAACGTCATGAACACCGGCGCGCAATGGGCGCACGTGGTCGGCGCCATGGGCAGTGGCGTCGGTGTCGGCGTCGTCGACAGCGGCATTTTCCTTCACCCGGAATTCGCGGCTCGCGTGAAACCCGGCGTCGACGGCGTGCCCGATGGCTTCAGCAGCAGCGGCCTCAAGGATGGGAGGTACGATCCCGATGGCCACGGGACTCATGTCGCTGGCATCATCGGGTCCGGTGTGGACAGCACAAGCAATAATATCCCCGGCACGACGTCACCTTGCACGTCCTCGAAGTGCAACGTCGGTGTCGCGCCGATCGTCGATCTCTATCCGGTGCGCGTGCTCGACCAGAACGGCTCGGGATACTCGTCGCAGATCAGCGCGACCGTTCGCAGCACTGGGGAACTGCCGATACGGATCTACAACATGAGCTTCGGCGGCCGGTTCGGGAGTTCCTCCGACCTGCAGATGCTGCAATGGATCAATCAGCAAGGTCGCATCGCTGTCGTCGCGTCGGGAAACGAAAGCCAGAAGAATCCATCCTATCCCGCGCGCTATGCGACGGATGCATCGGTCGCGGGATCGGTGGTCGTCGTCGGCGCGGTGGACGCCAACAACGTGATGCCGACCTGGTCGAACAAGGCGGGCTCGACACGCAACTACTACCTCGTCGCACCCGGCGTCGGCGTGCTTTCCACAGTCCCCGACGCCGCGTGCTCCGCTCCGCCGTGTTACGCCGCGTGGAGCGGGACATCGATGGCGACACCGGCGGTCTCCGGTGCCGCTGCGCTGGTATGGGGCCACTGGCCCTGGCTCGTCAACAAGGACGTGGTACAGATCCTCTTGCGGTCGGCAAGGGACCTGGGCCCCGCAGGGGTCGACTCGACGTACGGCTGGGGGCTGCTGGATGTCAAGGCGGCCATGTCACCGATCGGCACCCTGACGACGACGACTACTTCGGGCGCGACGCTGACGCTTGGCCAGTCGCTCATGGCGGCGCCGGCGGCAGCCGGAAATGCGTCGGCCGCGGCGAGCGCGCAGGTCGTCTATTTCGACAGTTTTACGCGCAGCTTCTCGGTCAACGCGTCCACTCTCGTCGCACCCGCCAGAGTGAGCGTCGCCACCGCGCTGCCGGTCTGGCTCGAGTCCGCCGTGCCGGTGCGGCAGACGACGCGCATCGACGGGATACGCCTCGCGTATCAGGATTCCGGTGCGCCGTCAGGCGGCAACTACTCCATTCGCAGCGGCAGCGACCATTCCTACATCGTCATGTTCCGCGGGTCGGGACTGGTGCCTTTCGGACCTTCGCAGAGCTATCCCTTCGGCGCTGCGTTCGCCGGCACCGATACGCTCAAGAATCCATACTTCGCACTGATGGAATCTCCCGCGGGATTCGCCGTGGCATCCGAATGGGCGCCCGGTCTCAGCCTGAAACTCGGATTCATCGGCGGAGAGAAAGCCGGCGTGTCATCGAGCGCTGCCGGGATTGCCGAAGCGGCATGGCGCGGCGGATATCTCGACGTAGCGGTTACCGGCGGTTTCGTCAATGAACAGGATGCTTTCCTCGGTGGAGCTGGGCTCGCCTTGCCTTCTGGCAATACCCGTTTCCTTTCGCTCTCCGCCAGCTACGCATTGGGAAGCAACCTCTACGCGGTCGCCACGGCGACGCGCGGGCGGAGCGAGGGCGCGACCTTCTATGGCGATGCACGGCTATCGGCCCACACCGACGCTTTCTCCGCCGGTTTCGTGAAGGAAGGCGCTTTCAGCCGAAATGACCGCATCGGGCTCGCCTATTCGCTTCCCATGCGCGTGCAGTCAGGCAATGCGACGCTGATCATGCCAGTCTCGGTGGTGCCGGAGACGGGCGCACCGGTATTCGGTACGGTGCCCATCGGCCTCGCACCCGAGGGTCGCGAGCGGCGACTCGAACTGACATGGGCGACCCCCTTGCGCAACGGCAGCCTGGGATTGAGCGTAATGCGGCGCTTCGAGCCGGGACACGACCGGACCGCCCCGCCGGAAACGGTCTATGGCGCACGTTTCTCCAGGCGTTTCTGAGCGAGCTGGCCGGTGGATCGGAACGCGCGCGTCCCTGCCATCCCTTGCGCAAGCCGGAATACGCGGTCAGAATTCCTCTCCGATTTCTGATCCGAGATGAAGGAGAGCGCATGAAATTCGGTGGCTTCTTGCATTTGAACATCCGGTGCTCCGAAAGCGATCTGCCGGCGATCGAGAAGTTCTACGGCGAGGTGCTGGGGCTCAAGAAAGGCTACCGTCCGGATTTCAAGTTCGGCGGCATCTGGCTCTATGACGGCGACGATCCCATCGTCCACGTGTCGGCGCGCTTTCCGGAAGGCTACGTCGCGAAAAGCGAACGCCACAGCGGCAGCGTCGATCACATCGCGTTCAAGGCGTCCGGTGCGGCGGAATTCCGCAAGCTCCTGAAGAAGCTCGGCGTCACGTTCGAGGAGCAGAACATCCCGAACGCCGGCTACCAGGTGTTCCTGCACGATCCGGTGGGGACCAAGCTCGAGTTCAACTTCCTCGACGAGCAGGTGCCCGACGCGGTGCCTTCCGGCACGACCGCCCAGACCAATCTCGTCCTCTGAAGAGATCCGTTCGCCTCTCGCGCGGCCTGGGCGAACGGTGTTGCGAGGGCAACCGCAGGGCGCCGGACGGACGGCGTCACCCCGTACGGCGCGCGCCGCTTACGCCGCGCTTGTGCTGCGCGCGCAGGCACTGCAGGACGTGGCCGGCGAAAAGCTCGGCCTCGCGCTGCAGCCCCGCTTCGCGTCGCATGGCGAGCGCGATGGTGCGCGAAGGCACGTCCTTCGCGAACGGCCGCGCCACGAGCCGCGTGCCGTTGAGGATTCCGGCCTTCAGCGTCATCTCGGGGAGCAGCGTCGCGCCCATGCCGCCTTCCACCATCTGCAGCAGCGTCGTGAGGCTCGTCGCTTCGAGCATCGCGCCTTTCGGCTCGCGCCGCCCGCATGCGCGGATCGCGTGATCGCGCAGGCAGTGTCCCTCCTCCAGCAGCAGCACCGATTCGGGCTTCAACTTGCGCACGTCCACGGCTCGCGCGGCGGCGAGCGGATCGTCCTCGCGCGCGACGAACCAGAACGGATCCTCGAATAGCGGCCGCACTTCCAGCTCGCCGGTGTCGTAAGGCAGCGCGATCAACGCGAAGTCGAGCGTCCCGCGGCGCAGCCGCTCGAGCAGATTCGCGGTGAGGTCTTCCCTCAGGAAGGGCTTCAGCTCCGGATAGCGCTGGCGCAGCGCCGCGAGCACCGCCGGCAGCAGGAACGGCGCGATCGTCGGAATGACGCCCAGACGCAGCGGCCCGGAGAACGGCTCGCGCGCGCCCTTGGCGAACTTGGCGAGGTCCTCCGCGGCCGCGATGATGGCGCGGGCCCGCGTGACGACCTCCTCACCGGCGGGCGTAAGACGCATGGTGCGCCTCCCGCGCTCCACGAGCCGGGTGCCGAGCGTCGCCTCCAGCTCCTTGATGCCGGCGGAGAGCGTGGATTGCGTGACGAAGCACGCGTCCGCCGCCTGCCGGAAGTTGCGCCGCTCCGCGAGCTCCACCAGGTATTGCAGTTGCCGCAGAGAAGGCAGCGCGCTCGCTTCCACCTTTGATCGATTCATTCGATCATTATAAACGAAAACATTCGTTTGATCGATCAGAAGCGCGCGCCCACAATGCGTCTCGAGCCAACTCAACCGACGCAAAGGAGACCGATATGCTGACAGTAGGCGACAGGATGCCGCAATTCGACGTTCAGGCGGTGGTGTCCACCGACCCCGAGCGCGCGTTCGACCGCGTGACCGCGGAGAGCAACCAGGGCAAGTGGAAGATCGTGTTCTTCTGGCCCAAGGACTTCACCTTCGTGTGCCCGACCGAGATCGCGGCGTTCGGCAAGCTCAACGCCGACTTCAACGATCGCGACGCCGTGATCTACGGCGTTTCGACCGACTCGGAGTACGTGCACCTCGCATGGCGGCGCTCGCACCCGGATCTCAGGGACCTGCCCTTCCCGATGCTGGCGGACGTGAAGCGCGAGATTTCGACTGCATTCGGCGTCCTCGACCGCAAGGAGGGCGTGGCGCTGCGGGCGACGTTCATCATCGACCCGGACAACGTGATCCGGTTCGTCGCGGTGAACGACCTCAACGTCGGCCGCAATCCCGAGGAGGTGCTGCGCGTGCTCGATGCGCTGCAGACCGATGAGCTGTGCCCCTGCAACTGGCAGAAGGGCGACGCGTTCCTCAAGGCGGCGTAAGGAGAAAGATCATGTCGATCCAGATGCTGAAGGAGCGGCTGCCCGAGTATGCGCGCGATCTCAGGTTGAACCTGGGGTCGCTCGCCGCCGAGCAGGTGCTGAACGACGAGCAGAAGGCGGGAGTCTTCATCGCCTCCGCCATCGCATCGCGTAACCCGGAAGTGCTCGAAGCGGTCATCGCCGAGTTCGCGCCGCGCGTCGCGCCGCAGACCGTCGCGGCTGCGAAAGCGGCGGCGGCGGTCATGGCGATGAACAACGTCTATTACCGCTTCACGCACCTCGTCGAAAGCGCCGACTATCAGAAATTGCCGGCGCGGCTCAGGATGAACGTGATGGCGAATCCGGGCACCGCGAAGGAAAACTTCGAGCTGTGGTCGCTCGCGGTTTCGGCGGTCAACGGCTGCGGCAAGTGCATCGTCGCGCATGAAAAAGTGCTGCGCGAAGCCGGCGTGACGGCGGAGCAGGTGCAGGCTGCGGTGCGCATCGCCGCGGTGGTACACGCGGTCGCGGTGACGCTCGAAACGGAGCGCGACGCCGCGCAGGCGCCAATCGCCCGGGCGGCATAATCTATTCGGGGACAGACAGCCCTATTAGTCCCCGATTCTTTTATTCGAGGTTGACGGGCTTGCCCCAGCCGCCTTCGAAGAAGCGCTCGGCCAAGGGCTTCCGCGTGCGCGGGCGCAGTTCCTTCGCCTTCGTTTCCTCGTCGAGGATCTCCGGCCCGGTCTGATACCCGACGGCAATCATCGCCATCGGCGTGTACTCGGGCGGAATGGAAAAGGCCGCGCGCACTTTCTCCACGTCGTAGCCGCCCATCTGATGGATGGCGAGCCCCAGCGCGACTGCCTGCAGCGCCATGGTGACGCTCGCCGCGCCGGTATCGTGCTGCGTCCAGCGGTTGGGCTTGCCGGTCGCCGCGAAGTTGCTCCCGGCGCACGAGAGCATCAGCACCGGAACGTTCTTCACCCACTTCCGGTTGCTCTCGCTCAGGCAATCGAAGGCTTTCTGCCAGCCCTCGGGATCACGCGCGCGGTCCCAGACGAGGTAGCGCCACGGCTCATCGCCGTTGCAAGAAGGCGCCCAGCGCCCGGCTTCCATGATGGTCACGAGATCCCTGCGCGCGACCCGCCGATCGGGATCGAAGGCGCGCGTGCTGAAGCGGCGCGCGATGACATCGTGGATCGGCGCGCTGGTGATTGCTCTTCTTTCTTCCATACCTCATCTCCTCATCGGGGCATGCCCGAATGATGACCCAGTACGGCGGCCGCGAAAAGCCCACCCGTCAGCCCAGGCGCTGCGCCGGGGCGTGCGATGGCGGCGCACCGCCCGACGCCGCAGGCTCGACGGCGTCATCGGCAAAGCGCGGCCGATCACCCACGATGTAGGTATAGGCGACCGGGATCACGAACAGCGTGAACAGCGTCCCGAGCGTCATGCCGCCGATGATCACCCAGCCGATCGCCGAGCGCGACTCCGCGCCGGCGCCCGCCGCGATCGCCAGCGGCACCGAGCCCAGCACCGTCGCGGCCGAGGTCATCAGGATCGGCCGCAGGCGCAGCGCGGAGGCCTCGATCACCGCCTCGATCTTGGCGAGCCCGCGGTCGCGCAACTGATTCGAAAACTCGACGATCAGAATGCCATTCTTGGTGATGAGGCCGATCAGCATGACGAGCCCGATCTGGCTGTAGACGTTGAGGGTGATGCCCTTGAGATACATCGCGAGCAGTGCGCCCGTCACCGCGAGCGGCACGGTCAGCATGATGACGAGCGGGCCGCGGAAGCTTTCGAACTGCGCGGAGAGCACGAGGTAAATGAAGGCGAGCGCCAGCACGAACACGAAGTACAGCTGCTGTCCCGCCTCGCGGAATTCCCGCGACTGGCCGTCGAGCGCCGTCTGGTACTCGGGCGGCAGCACTTCGGCTGCAGCGCGCTCCATGTAGTCGAGCGCCTCCGACAGAGTGTAGCCCGGCGCGATGTTGGCGGAGATGATCGCGGCGCGCAGCCGGTTGAAGTGGTTCAACTCCTTGGGCGCGACCGTCTCGTGCACCGTCACGAGATTGGAGAGTTGCGTGATCTGCCCGCCCGCGCCACGCACGTAGATCGATGTGAGGTCGGTCGGCTGGCGGCGGTCCTTGTCTTCCAGCTTCACGATCACGTCGTACTGCTTGCCTTCGCGCTTGAAGCGCGTCACCTGGCGACCGCCGAGCAGCGTCTCGAGCGTGCGCCCGATCGTCTCGATCTGGATTCCCAGGTTGGCCGCCTTCTCGCGGTTGATCTCGATCTTGAGCTGCGGCTTGTTGAGCTTGAGGTCGCTGTCCACGTTGGCGAGGCCGGGAAACGCCCGTGCCTTCTGCATCAGCGCGTCCACGACCTTGTCCAGCTCGTCGTAGGAATTGCCCTGCACCACGAACTGCACCGGCGGATTGCGGAAGCTCTGGCCGAGCGAGGGCGGATTCACCGGAAAGGCCAGCACCCCGGGCATGGAGGAGAACATCTTCGGCGCGAGCGACGCCGTGATCTGCTGCGAGGAACGGTCGCGTTCCTCCCAGTCCTTGAAGCGCACGAAGGACAGCGCGAAGTTGACCGGATTCGGCCGCTCAAGCCCCGGCGCGACCACGACGAAGTAGGAGGTGATTTCCGGCACTTCGCTGTAAATCTTCTCCCACTGCCGCGCATAGGCATCGGTGTACTCCATGGTCGCGCCTTCGGGGGCCACCATGACGCCGATGAAGAAGCCGCGATCCTCGAGCGGCGAAAGCTCCGACTTGAGCTGGCTGAAGAGCAGGCCGCCTGCGGCCGCGACCACCGCAAACACCGCGATCACCGCCGCCCGGTGACGCAGGCACGCCGCGAGCGAGCGTCGGTAGGCCGCGAAAAGCCGCTGGAAGAAGCGCTCGAGGGCGTTGTACAAGGGGTGATGCGAGCTCTGGTGACGCAGCAGCTTCGAGCACATCATCGGCGTCAGCGTGAGCGCAACGAATCCCGAGACCACCACCGCCGCCGCCACGGTCAGTGCGAACTCCATGAAAAGGCGCCCGGTGTTGCCGGTGGAGAACGCGAGCGGGGCGAACACCGAGGCGAGCGTGATGGTCATCGCGACCACCGCGAAGGCGATCTCGCGGCTGCCCTGGATCGCGGCGCGGAAGGGCGGCATGCCTTCCTCGACATGGCGGTGGATGTTCTCCAGCACGACGATCGCATCGTCCACCACGAGGCCGATGGCGAGCACGATGCCGAGCAGCGTCAGCACGTTGATCGAGAAGCCCATGAGCCATACCAGGAAGAAGGCGCCGATCAGCGACACCGGTATGGTCACGAAGGGAATGAGCGTCGCGCGCAACGAGCGCAGGAAGAAATAGATGACGAGCACCACCAAGACGAGCGCTTCGGCCATCACCTCGTACACCGACTCGATCGACTTCTCGATGAAGATCGAGGTGTCGAAGGCGATGCCCACCTGCATCCCCGGCGGAAGCGCCGCGGCGATCTTCGGCAATTCCGTCTTCACCGCCTGCGCGACGGCGAGCGTGTTGGCGGTGGACTGCTTGACGATGCCCATGCCGACTGCCGGCCGGCCGTTCACGCGCACGATGTTGCGCTCGTCCTGCGGCCCGAGCTCGGCGCGTCCCACGTCGGAAAGCCGCACGGGATAGCCCTTCACCTCGCGGAGGATGAGGCGGTTGAACTGTTCCGGGGTGCGCAGATCGGTTTCCGAGAGCACGGTGAACTCGCGGCTGCGGCTCTCGATGCGCCCGGACGGCACTTCGATGTTCTGACGGCGCAGCGCCTCCTCCACGTCCTGCGGCGTGAGGCCGTAGGCGGCGAGCCGCTCGCGGTCGAGCCAGATGCGCATCGCGTAGCGCCGCTCGCCGCCGATGATGACCGAAGCCACGCCGGGGAGCGTCTTGAGGCGATCGGCGATGTAGCGATCGGCGTAGTCCGAGATCTCGAGCGCGTCGTGCTGATCGGAATTGAGGCGCAGCCACATGATCGCCTGCGCGTCCGCTTCGACTTTCGCGATGATCGGCTCGTCCACTTCGTCGGGCAGCCGGCCGCGCACGCGTGCGACGCGGTCGCGCACGTCGTTCGCCGCGGCGTCCGGATCGCGATCGGAGAGGAACTCGACCGTGATCTGGCTCGTCTCCTCGCGGCTGACGGACTTCAGCGTCTTCACGCCCTCGATGCCCGAGATGCTGTCTTCCAGCACCTGCGTCACCTGGCTCTCGATCACCTGCGCGCTCGCGCCCTGGTACACGGTGCGCACGGACACGACCGGGGTGTCGATCTTCGGATATTCGCGCACGGTAAGACGCAGGAACGAGATCACGCCCACGAGGATGATGAGCAGACTCATCACCGAGGCGAGTACGGGGCGGCGGATCGAAAGCTCCGGCAGGAACACCTATTTCACCTCGACCGCCTTCGGGCCTTCCGCGGTCGCGGCCGGCGGTTTTTCGGCGAATACGCTGACGGGACTGCCGTCCTGCAGGCGCAATTGGCCATCGACCACGATCGCGTCGCCCGCGGAAAGCCCGCGCACGATCTCGACTTCGCCCGGCCGCCGCAAGCCGGTCTCGACCCTGGTCAGCACGGCCTTGCCCTCGACGATGCGAAACACGTAGCGCTCCTGCCCGCGCGGCACGAGCGCCTGCTCGGGCACGAGCAGGGCTCTCTCCCGCGTATCGAGCACGAGCGTCACGCGCGCGAACATCCCGGGCTTGAGCCGCACGCCGGGATTCGGAACGCGCGCGCGCAGCAGCACCGTGCGCGTCTGCTCATCCACGGCGGGCTCGATCGCGTAGATCGTCCCGCGGAACGTTTCGCCGGGAAACGCATCGACGGCGACCGCCGCCTCCTGGTTGACGCGGATGCGGCCGAGATAGATCTCCGGCACCCGGAAATCGAGCTTGAGCGTGCCGATGCCTTCGAGCCGCGCGATGTCCTGCCCCGCCTTCACGTACGCACCCGGACTCACCTGGCGCAGTCCCGCGATGCCCTCGAACGGCGCCTTGATCGTCATCTTGTCGAGCTTCGCCCGGATCTCGGCCTGGCGCGCGATCGACTGATTGAGATTCTCGCGCGCGACATCGAGCGCCTCGGCGCTGATGAAGTTCTTCGCCTGCAGCTCCTCCGCCCGCCGCATGCGGCTGCGGTTGAGATTGAGCTCGGCCGTCACCGCCTGGAGCTGCGCTTCGATCTCGGAGGAATCCAGCGAGACCAGCTTCGCCCCCTGGCGCACGAGCTGACCTTCCGCGAAATGGATCGCGCTGATGCGCCCTTCCACTTCGGGCCGGATCATCACCGATTCGTTGGCGAGCAGCGTGCCGACCGCGCTCACCTCCTCGCTGATGCGGCCGGTCGCGACTTTGCCGGCCTTGACCGGCAGCGCGCGCGGAGTACTCGCCGGACCCGGCTTCGCAGTCTTCGTCGCGGTGACGGTATGCGCGCGATTCCAGTAATAGCCGCCCGCCGCGAGGACGCCCAGCGCAATCAGCAAAATCAGGAGCTTCTTCACGAACGGGAAAACGCGAAAGGAAGGTGTCGCATTCTACTTCGTATGGCAGGCGCTGTCAGTGTGCGGAGCGCCTCGCGCAAGGCGTCGCGCGCTCAATGAAGCTTGATGCGCGGCTCGGTGCGCCGCGTGATCATGCGCGCCACCGTGTCGAGCAACACTTTCGCGAAGCCGTGCAGCGCATAGAGATGCATGCGGTAGAGCAAGACGTACATGAAGCGCGCGAAGAGTCCCTCGATGAAGATGCTGCCGCCGACGAGCGCGCCCATCAGCGTTCCGACCGTCGAATACTCGCCGAGCGACACGAGCGAGCCGAAATCGCGATAGACGAAGGGCTTGAGCGGGCGCCCGGCGAGCCGTCGCGTCAGCATCCGCGCGAGGTGCGAGGCCTGCTGGTGCGCGGCCTGCGCGCGCGGCGGCACGCAGCCGGAATGCCCGGGCCACGGACAACACGCGCAGTCGCCCAAGCCGAAGATGTCGGCATCGCGCGTGGTCTCGAGGGTTTGCTTCACCACGAGCTGGTTCAGGCGATTGGTTTCGAGCCCGCCGAGGTCCTTCAGGAAATCCGGCGCCTTCACGCCCGCCGCCCACACGGTCAACTCGGCCGCGATGCGCCGGCCGCTCGCCGTGATCACGCCGTCGCGGGTCACTTCGGTCACGCGCTCGTTGGTGAGGATCTCGACCTTGAGATTGCGCAGAAGCTCGGCCGTCGCCCGCGACAGGCGCTCGGGCAGGACCGGCAGAATGCGCGGCGCCGCCTCGACGATGGTGAGCTTCACATCGCGCTCGGGGTCGATCTTGTCGAAGCCGTAGGCCACCAGCTCGCGCGTCGTCTTGTGGAGCTCGGCGGCCAGCTCGACGCCAGTGGCGCCGGCACCGATGATCGCAACGTTGAGCTGCTCCGGGCGCAGCGGCTCGCTTTGCGCATTCGCGCGGATGCACGCGTTCACGAGCCGCCGATGAAAGCGCTCGGCTTCACCCGGCGTATCGAGGCTGATCGCATGTTCCGCTGCACCGGGCGTATTGAAGTCGTTGGTCGTGCTACCCACCGCGATGACGAGCGTGTCGTAGCGGATCTCGCGCCGCGGAATGAGCACGCGCCCCTCCTCGTCGAGCGTAGGCGCGACCGATACGACGCGCCGCGCGCGGTCGAGACCGTCCATGCTGCCGAGCTGGTAACGGAAGTGGTGCCAGCGCGCCTGCGCGAGATAGTCGAGGTCGTGCTCGTCGAGGTCCAGGCTGCCCGCGGCCACTTCGTGGAGCAGCGGCTTCCACAGGTGCGTGCGCGCGCGTTCGACGAGCGTGACCCGCGCTTTGCCGCGGCGGCCGAGCTTGTCGCCAAGCCGCGTGGCAAGCTCGAGCCCGCCCGCGCCGCCACCCACGATCACGATTTCATGCATAAACGATTGTGAGACGCACTGCCCTCGCTCACCGGACCTCGTATGACAAGGAAATGCCGTAGAATCCCGCGCACGTCTCCTCAACTCCGGGAACCGCGATGCCCTTCATTCGAGCGTCAGCCGCAAGCATACTCCTTGCCTTCGCGATGGCAGCGTCTGCCGCATCTTATCCGGAACGACCGGTGCGGCTGCTCGTGCCTTTCGCCCCCGGAGGCAATGTCGATATTACCGCGCGCACGATTTCGCCGGCGCTGGGAAAAGCACTCGGGCAGCAGGTGATCGTGGAAAACCGTCCCGGCGCCGGCGGCACCATCGCGACCGATGCGGTGGCCAAGGCGCCGCCCGACGGGCACACCCTGCTCATGGCTTCGAGCAGCGTCATGACGAACGGGCCGGCGCTCTATCCGAAGCTCCCGTACGACATCGTGCGCGATTTCGCGCCGGTGGGGCGCGTTGCCGTCGTGCCGCTCGCGATCGTCGTTCATCCTTCCGTGCCGGTGCGCACCACCAAGGAGCTGATCGCGACCGCCAAGGCACAAGGCGGGAAAATGCTGATGGCGAATGCCGGCGTCGGCACCACCAACCACCTGATCGCGGAGCTTTTCATGATCCGCACCGGCGCGCGCATGACGCTCATCCCGTACAAGGGCAGCGGACAAGCGCTCGTCGATCTCATCGCCGGGCACGTGGACGCGCACGTGGACCAGATCTCCTCAGCGCTGCCCTACATCAAGGCGAACCGCATTCGCGCGATCGCGGTCACCACCGCAAAGCGCGCCGCGTTGCTGCCCGATGTGCCGACCCTCGCCGAATCGGGTGTGCCGGGCTTCGATGCGAGCACGGTGACCGGCGTTCTGGCTCCGGCCGCCACGCCGCGCGCGATCGTCACTCAGCTCAACGCGACGCTGCTCAAAGTGCTCGGCGCGTCCGAGGTCCGGGAGCGCTTTGCTTCGCTCGGCGCCGAAGTCCAGCCGAGCACGCCGGAAGAGCTCGCACGATTCATCCGCGACGATCTCGCGCAGTGGGTGAAAGTCGTGAAGCAGGCGGGCATCAAGCTCGAGCCTTGACAGTTTGTTGAAATCGCTGCGGTGGCGACGATACCGTCATGCCGGCGAAAGCCGGCATCCAGTACGAGGTTGATGTGGCTGAGACACGTTTTCTGGACACCGGCCTTCGCCGGTGTGACGAGATCTTTTTCAACGTCTGTCACGCACCGACCCGCGCGACCGCGCTCTGCTGCAGCAGCTTGAGCATCGCCGCGGCCTTGTCGAATGTCTCCTGGTACTCGTCTTCGGCGCGCGAATCGGCGACGATGCCACCCCCCGCCCAGCAGCGGATGACGCCGCGTGAATGGACGAGCGTGCGGATCGCGATGTTGAGATCCATGTTGCCATCGAACCCGATGTAGCCGATCGCGCCGCAGTACACGCCGCGTCGCTGCGGCTCCAGCTCCTCGATGATCTCCATCGCGCGCAGCTTCGGCGCGCCGGTGATCGAGCCTCCCGGAAATGAGCCGCGCAATACGTCGAGCGCATCGCGTCCCGGTGCCAACACCCCGGTCACGGTGCTCACGAGGTGATGCACGGTGGCGTAGCTCTCGACTTCGAACAGCCGGGGCACCTTCACCGATCCCAGCGCACAACTCTTCGAAAGGTCGTTACGCAGCAGATCGACGATCATGACGTTCTCGGCGCGATCCTTCTCGCTCCAGCGCAGCGCTTCGGCGAGTTCGGCGTCGAGCCGCGGATGCCCGGCGCGGGGGCGTGTGCCCTTGATCGGGCGCGTTTCCACGCGACCGTTTTCCACCTTGAGGAAGCGCTCCGGTGAAGCCGACAGCACCTGCGCATGGGGCGTGCCGAGATAGGCCGAGAACGGCGCGGGGTTGATGACGCGCAGCGCCTGATAGGCGAGCCAGGCGTCGCCCGTCGCCTGCGCCGCGAAGCGCTGCGCGAGATTCACCTGGTAGCAGTCGCCTTCGCGGATATAGCGCTGAATGCGCCGGAACGCCGCCATGTACTCCTCGCGCGTCATATTGGAGGCGACCGGCGAGGTGATGCGAAACGGCACGCGCCGTTTCTCCGGCGGCGGCGTCGTGAACAGCGCGACGAGGCGGTCCCACTTCACGTCCGTTTCCGGGTCGCGACCCTGACCGACGAGCCAACTGCGCCGCTCGCAATGATCGACGACGACCGCCCAGTCGTAGATCCCGATCGCCATCTCGGGAATGCGCTCCTCATCGCGTGCGATCGCCGGCAACGCTTCGAGCCGGCGCGCGAGATCGTAGGCGAAGTAGCCGATCGCCCCGCCGCTGAAGGGAAGGGCTGACTCGTCCCCGCGCCTGAAGTCGAGGAAACGCCGCACGAGGACAAACGGATCCTCGCGCGTAAGCTCGACGCCGTCCGACTGGATTTCGGTCAGCGCGCCGCGCGTCACGAGCCGTGCATAGGGCTGCGCCGACAGGATGTCGTAGCGCGACTGGCCGGGATGATGCAGGCCGCTGTCGAGAAAGACCGCCCACGGCAGATCGGCGATCGCCTCGAACAGCGCAATGCTGTCGGCGCGATACGGCAGCTCGGTGAGGAGTGGAGGAGGCACGCTTCTATAATAGCGTGCGATGGACGATTCCGACATCTCGGTGGATCGCGTGCGCTATCGCGGCCGCTTCGCGCCCTCGCCCACCGGCCCGCTTCACTTCGGCTCGCTGGTCGCGGCGCTCGGCAGCTATCTCGAGGCGAGAACCCGCCGCGGAGAGTGGCTCGTGCGCATCGAGGACCTCGACGCCCCGCGCGTCGTAGCGGGTGCGGGCGATGACATCCTGCGCACGCTGGAGAAGTGCGGCATGCAGTGGGATGGAACGGTCGTGTACCAGAGCACGCGCGCCGACGCATATCACGCCGCGCTTCACGCGTTGTACCGGCTCGGGCGAGTCTATCCGTGTGCATGCAGCCGCCGCGAAATCGCCGATTCGGCCGTGGCGGGCATCGAAGGTCCAGTCTATCCAGGTACCTGCCGCGGCGGCCTTCCCGCGGGCCGAAGGGCGCGCGCGCTGCGGGTGGACACCTCAGGTGCGCGCGTCACGCTGCGCGATGGGCTGCAGGGCACGCTCACGCAGCATCTCGACACGGAGATCGGCGACTTCGTGCTCTACCGCGCGGACGCCGTTTTCGCCTATCAGCTCGCGGTCGTGGTGGACGACGCCGAGCAGGGCATCACCGACATCGTGCGCGGCGCCGATCTCCTCGATTCGACGCCGCGTCAGATCTATCTGCAGACGCTGCTCGGGCTGCCACGGCCGCGTTACGCGCATCTGCCCGTCGCCGTCAACGAGCTCGGCGAAAAGCTGAGCAAACAGACGCGCGCGACCCCGGTCCAAGACGAGCATCTTTCCGCCGCGCTCGTCGCCGCCCTCGTCTTTCTCGGCCAGGCACCGGCGGCCGGGCTCGCGCGTGACCGGCCACCCGCGGTGATCGAGTGGGCGCTTGCCCACTGGCGCCTCGATCGCGTGCCGCGCGCGCGGACTCTGCCGGCTTCGGGCTTCGATCCGTGAGCGGCATGACGCGGGGGCGTGGTCGAGCGGGACGCTTTGTCAATGATCCGGCCGGACGCAGCCCCGAAGTAATGGCGGCCATGGCCGGAACGCGATGCGTTGCCATCGCGCGGCAATCGGGACAGAATGGCTTCGCACAAGAGCCCGCTTTCCCGCCCCGGCCGAAGGAGGAGACCCCGTGCTGCGCGAGGCGCACGGCACGGCGCTGATCGCATGACGCTGCGTTCGTATCTGGTGCTGCTCGCGCTCGCGACGCTGCTGCCCGTCGCGATCTTCGCCGTCGTGGTCGGTGCCCTCCTCGTGGACAGCCAGCGCGATACCTTCCGCCGCGGTGCCGAAGAGCGTACGCTCGCCGTCCTCACCGCCCTCGAGAGCGAGCTCAAGAGCTCGATCTCGACGATCGAAGCGCTTGCAGTTTCCCCGACGCTCGAGGCCGAACAGCTCGACGGTTTCCGCGCCATCGCGACCAGCGTGCTGTCCACGCAGCCCTATTGGCGCACCATCAACCTGGCACTGCCCTCGGGACACCAGGTGTTGAGCTTGAGCCGCGCCCCCGGCAGCGAACTTCCCTTGATTCCGCTCGAGGACAGCAGTGTGGCGCGCGTCATCGAAACACAGCGATCAGCCGTGGGGGACCTCGTGCTGGGTCCGACGACCAAACGATGGGCGTTCGCGGTGCGCACTCCGATCGTCCGGGACGGTGCAGTCAAGTACATCCTGTCAGCAGTCGTGGAGCCGGCGTCGATCAATGATCTTCTGAAACGGCAGAATCTTCCGCGCGACTGGATCGGCGTCGTCGTCGATCGCAACAACCGCATCGTGGCGAGGACCGTCGAGGCCGAGAAAAGCGTCGCGCAGCTCGCTTCGCAGAGCCTGCGCGATGCGCTCGCGGTATCGGATGGCGGGTGGTTTCACGGCAGCACGATCGAGGGCACCGAGGTCTACACTCCCTACCGCCGTTCGGAGGTGACCGGCTGGGCTTTTGCCATGGGAATCCCGGCTTACGCCGTAGAGCAGGCCGGAAGGCGCGCGAAGGCGATACTCATGGGCGGTCTTCTTGCGGCACTCACGCTCGCGATCGGACTCGCCGCCATGGTCGGCAGGCGCATCGCCCGGCCGATTCACCTGCTCGCCGAGGCGACCAAGGCGATGGGGCATGGCAGTCCGCTGGTGCTTCCCGATGATCTTGCCGTAAGCGAAGTGCGCACGCTCGCTGCGGCCCTGCGGGAGGCGGAGCAGGCGATCGGCGAGCGTCAGACGCTGATCGAGCGCGAGAAGGAGGCGCTGCAGGCAGCCGATCGCAGCAAGGACGAGTTCATCGCGATGCTGAGCCACGAGTTGCGCACGCCGCTTGCGGCGCTCACCACCGCGGCGCACGTCCTGCGGATGGCAGGGAAAGACGACGAGCGCGCATTGCAGGCGCGCGGGGTGATCGAGCGGCAGACGCGCCACATGGCACGCCTCGTCGAGGATCTGCTCGACGTGTCGCGCATCTCGCTCGGAAAGGCCAAGCTGCAGCGCGAGACGTTCGATTTCGGCGAGGTCGTCGAAAGCCTGGTCGCCGGGTGGCGCGCAGCGGGGCGCTTCGACCGGCACGCGTTCACGCATGCGATCGCGCCGGTGTGGGTCGATGCCGATCGCACGCGCATCGAGCAGATCGTCTCCAACCTGCTCGACAACGCGATCAAGTTCACGCCGCCCGGCGGAAAGATCAATCTCAGCCTCCGCCAGTCGGGCGGCGAGGCGCTGCTGCAGGTGACCGATGAAGGCCAAGGGCTCACGCCCGAGGCCATGAACCGCGTGTTCGATCTTTTCGTGCAGGGCGAGCAGGGACTCGACCGGCGCAAGGGCGGAATGGGGATCGGGCTGGCACTGGTGAAGCGGCTCTCCGAGATGCACGGCGGCAGCGTGTCGGTCGCGAGCAAGGGACCCGGCGCCGGCACGACGTTCACCGCGCGGCTGCCGGCGATGGTACGCGCGCAACGCGAGTCGCTCGATCGGGCCGCGGAGCAGCCGGTGCGCGTGCGGCGCATATTGATCGTCGAGGACAACGACGACACGCGCCAGATGCTGCGCGCCGCGCTCACGCTGAACGGCCATGAAGTGGACGAAGCCGCTGACGGAACGAGCGGGCTGGCCGCGGCGCTCGCCTCCCCGCCCGACATCGCGCTGATCGACATCGGGCTGCCCGACATCGACGGCTGTGAGGTCGCGCGCCGCCTGCGAGCAAACCCCTCGAGACGGCGGATTCCGCTGATCGCCCTGAGCCAAGTAAGCCCCGGTAGGGGCAAGGCGTAATGAAGAAACAGGGGGGCTTTGGTATAAAGCGGGATGCCATGCTGGCGAAGACCGAATACGCACTGGTGCTTTGGGCCCGTTCTCTGAGCCT
>Ga0209172_10000290_pt1 | contig 143651 bp, 139 predicted proteins | sample LarsenN4metaG_FD_184113 | JGI IMG/M metagenome (GOLD analysis project Ga0209172, IMG submission 184113) | Hot spring sediment bacterial and archeal communities from British Columbia, Canada, to study Microbial Dark Matter (Phase II) - Larsen... ...
AAAGAAGCAGGCCGCCTGAAGCCTTTGCGGACCCGGGGCGCCCCAGCTTCCGCCCCGGCCCATCCGCCACAAGGAAGCTGACAGTTGACGAGCTACAAAAACACGACAACTTCACGCGCTAGCAACAGGCCCGATGCGCAGCGCGCCGCCCGGCGGCGTGCTAGGCTTGCCGGCATGATCGCCGTGCTCGGGTCGGTCAATTTCGATCTCACGTTCCGGCTGCCGCACCTGCCCGCTGCCGGCGAGACGGTGCTGACCCCGTCGGTGTCCATGGCCGTTGGCGGCAAGGGCGCCAATCAGGCGGCGGCGGCGGCGCGCGACGGCGCCGCCGTGTCGTTCCTCGGCTGCGTCGGCAGCGACCCCTTCGCCGGGACGGCACGCGCCGCGCTGGGTGAGGCCGGCGTCGACACGCGCGGGCTTGCTTCCATGCCGGGCGCCACCGGCCTTGCCGCGGTCCTCATCGACGCCCAGGGCCGCAACCAGATCGCCGTCGCCTCGGGCGCCAACGCCCACGTGCGCGCCGCCGCGCTCGAAGGGTGCCCGCTGGCGGCCGGCGCGCTGCTCGTGCTGCAGATGGAAATCCCGCTGCGCGAGATCGAGCGGGCGATAGCGCTCGGCCGCAGCGCCGGGGCCTGCATCGTCCTCAACCTGGCGCCCGCCCTGCCGCTCCCCGCCGCGCTCCTGTCCGCCGTCGACGTGCTGGTGGTGAACGAGCACGAGGCCGCCGCCCTGTGTGCGGCCCTGCAGCTGCCCGCGACCGCCCCGCCTGCCCAGCTTGCCGTCCTCGCCGGCGCGCTCGGCAACGCCGTGATCCTCACGCTCGGGGCGCAGGGGGCGATCGGGGCCCGCGGCGAGGCGCGCTGGCAGGCTCCCCCCCTGCCGGTGACGGCCGTCGACACCACGGGTGCCGGAGACTGCTTCGTTGGCGTCCTGGCGGCGGCGCTCGACCGCGGCGAGGACATGCCGCAGGCCATGCGGCGGGCGGCCGTGGCCGCGAGCCTCGCCTGCACACGGGTCGGCGCCCTGCCGAGCTTCCCCGCCCGCGCGGCGATCGACGCCGCGCTCGCCGGCCTTGGCCCGGGACCCGGGGGAGAACGATCATGAGCAGGCGCAAGATCCTCATCGACTGCGATCCGGGCCACGACGACGCGGTGGCAATCCTGTTCGCCGCCCGCCACCTCGACCTCGTCGCCATCACCACCGTCGCCGGCAACAACAGCCTCGAGAACACCACCCGCAACGCACTCGCCGTGCTCGAGCTGGCCGGCCTCGACGTGCCGCTCGCCATGGGCTGCGCCCATCCGCTGGCTCAGCCCCCCGCCGCCGCGGCGGCCGTGCACGGCAAGAGCGGGCTCGACGGGGCGGAGCTGCCCGAGCCCGCGCGCCGCCCGGTCGCCGCCCACGCCGTCGACCTCATCGTCGAGACCGCCGCCCGCCACCGGGGAGAGCTGATCCTTGCGGCTGTCGGCCCGCAGACCAATGTCGCCCTGGCGCTGCGGCGCGAGCCCAGGCTCAAGGACTGGCTCGCCGAGATCACGGTCATGGGCGGCTCGACCGGCGCGGGCAACGTCACGCCGGCAGCCGAGTTCAACATCCACAGCGATCCCGAAGCGGCCTGGGCGGTCTTCAACAGCGGCGCCCGGCTGCGCATGGTGGGGCTCAACGTCACCCAGCGCACCGGGCTCGGCGCCGAGGACATCGCCGGCCTGCGCGCCTCGGGGCGGAGGGTGGCGGCGGTGGTCGGCGACCTCCTCGGCTTCTATCTGGCTCGCCAGCGCGAGCGGCGGGGCGCAAGCGTGGCGCCCATGCACGACGTGTGCGCCATCGTCCCCCATGTCGATGCCGGCCTCATCGACTACGAGGAGGCGCGCGTCGACATCGAGCTCGCCGGCACGCACACGCGCGGCATGACGGTGTGCGACCTGCTGCCGGCACCCTACCGGGCGGCGCTCGGGCGGCCGCCCGCCAATGCCCTGGTGGCCGTCGAGGCGAGGAGCCGCGCCCTCGTCGAGCGCGTCGTCGAGACCCTGCTCTCCTACGCATGATGCCGCGTCAGTGGGCCGGCTCGGTCTGGCTGCCGGCGCGCAACGCCTCGCGCACCGCCTTGGCCAGCCCCTCGCGCCGGTATGGCTTGGTGAGCATGGGGATGCCGGCGAGCGGCCCGGCGCTCAGCGCCATGAAGCGCTCCGAGTAGCCGGAGGTGAGGAGCGCCCTGATGCCCGGGCGCAGGCGGCGCGCGGCCCGCGCCACGTCCTCGCCGCTCACGGCGTTGGGCATCACCATGTCGCTGAGGACGAGGTCGATGTGCTCGGCCCCCTCGAGGACCCGGATGGCCGCGGCGCCGTCGCTCGCCTGGAGCACGCGATAGCCGAGCCCCTCGAGCGCGGCCACCGCGGTGCCGCGCACGAGATCGTTGTCCTCCACCACCAGGATGGTCTCCGAGCCGGTGGGGAGGGCGGCGGCCGGCCGCGCCGGGCGGGCCTCCTCGCGCGCCGTCCCCTCCGCCCTGGGGAAATAGAGCTTCACGCTCGTGCCGTGCCCGACCTCGCTGTAGATCTTCACGTGCCCCTGCGACTGCTTGACGAAGGCGTAGACCATGCTGAGGCCGAGGCCGGTGCCCTTGCCGGTGTCCTTGGTGGTGAAGAACGGCTCGAACACCCGCTCGACCAGCTCCGGCGCGATGCCCGTGCCGGAGTCGGAGACGGACACGGCCACGTACTCCCCGGGCCGCACGCCGGCGTTCTGTGCGGCATAGTCCTCGTCCAGCACCACGTTGGCGGTCTCGATCATCAGCCTGCCGCCCGCGGGCATGGCGTCGCGCGCGTTGACGGCGAGGTTGAGGATGGCGTCCTCGAGCTGGTAGGGATCGAGAAGCGTCGGCCAGGGTGCCGCCTCGAGCCCCGTGCGCAGGTCGATGTTTTCGCCGATGGTGCGCTCGAGCAGGGCGCCCACCCGCCGCACGGCCTCGTTGACGTCGAGCAGGCAGGGCTCCACCGGCTTCCTGCGCGCCGCCGTCAGCATGCGCCGCACGAGCTGCGCGCCGCGCTCGGCGGCCTCGTCGATCTGGCTCACCAGCGCCGACAGCTGCGCGTCGCCGCGCGTGCGCTCCGCCACCATCTCGGTGGTGCCGATGATGACCGACAGGATGTTGTTGAAGTCGTGAGCGATGCCCCCGGTCAGCCAGGGCCGACTGGTAGATCGGAATGAAGGCCCATACCGGCGCCAGCTGCACCCGTGCGAAGGGGGCGATGAGCAGGAAGGCGACGGCGGAGATGAGCACGACGCCGAACGCGAGCCGCCGCTCCGCCGCACTCGGCGGCGCGGTGGCAGGAAACACGGCCGCGGCCTCGCTGTCGTCCTGCTCCTCGAGGGGCTCGGCCGGCACCGCGGCGCCGGGGGGCCGAGGCCCCCGCAGCAGGGATGCGTGGAGCGGACTGTAGCCCTGCATCGTGCTCGCCCGTGCGAATGGCCGGATCGGGGCCGATCGGCGACGCGGAACTGCAATGGCCAGAGAGAGTGCGCGTCCGGAATGACCAACGCGTAAACGCCGCCGGCAACCGGTTCAGCCATAGGACGACCGCTGCAGGGCAGCGCGCCGGCCTCGCTTGCGCTCAGATGTCCAGCACCTGCACCACGCCGGGCACGGCCGAGAGCGCGCCCTTCTGCGCGGGCGAGACGTCGAACCGCCCCGGCACCGAGAGCTCTACCTCGCGCCCGGCGTCGTCGAGCAGAATGCTGAGGCACACCACACCTTTGCCGCCCGGCCTCAAGCACGCCTTGAGCTCGTCGAGCCGGCGCCCGTCGCCGCACAGGCTGCGCCCGTCCAGCACCACCTTGAAGCCGCGCTGCAGCCCGCTCGCCGCCTCGTCGAGCGACTGGATCGCCGCCGCGCGCAGCTTCAGCGCTTCCCCGTCGCGCTCGCCCTCGACCGTGAGCAGCACGGGGGTGCCCGGCTCCAGCAGGTGGCGGCTGGCCGCGAGCGTCTCGGAGAAGATGACCGCCTCGAACTGTCCGGTCGGCTCCGAGAACAGGGCGAAAGCGAACTTGTTGCCCTTCTGGGAGCGGCGCTCGCGCGCCGAGACGACGATGCCGGCGAGCCTGCCCGCCACGCTGCCGCGCTCGGCGCGCGCCTCGAGCTCGGCATAGCTCACCGTGCCGAGCCTGGCGAGTGCACCCGCGTAGGCCTCGAGCGGATGCCCGGAGAGGAAGAAGCCCACGGCCTCGAACTCGTGCTGCAGGCGCTCCATGGGCGTCCATGGCTTGGTGGCGCGCATGTCGATCTGCGGCCTCGCTGCGCCCGCGCCGGCGGCCGCGAAGAGGTCGCCCGTGCCCTGGGCGGCGTCGCTGGCCAGCCGGTTGGCGAAGGCCAGCATCTGCTCGACGTTGCCGTGCACGCGCGCGCGGTCCGCCTCCAGCGCGTCGAAGGCGCCGGCGGCCGCGAGCGTCTCGAGCGCGCGCTTGTTGAGCGCCTTGCCGTTGACGCGGGCGGCGAAGTCGGAGAGGTCGGCGAAGGGCCCGCGGGCGGAGCGCTCGGCGACGATGGTCTCGACCGCCTGCGCGCCGATGTTCTTGAGGGCGGCGAGCGAGTAGCGGATGCTGCGCTCCCCGGCCAGGAAGTCCACCTCCGAGGCGTTGACGCACGGCGGCAGGATGGCGATGCCCGACCTCGCCGCCTCGGCGGTGTACATGGCGAGCTTGTCGGTGTTGCCCATGTCGAGCGTCATCGACGCGGCCAGGAACTCCTCGCGATAGTTGGCCTTGAGGTAGGCCGTGTGATAGCTGACGAGGGCATAGGCGGCGGCGTGGCTCTTGTTGAAGCCGTAGCCCGCGAACTTGTCGACCAGCTCGAAGATGTACTCGGCGTCGCCCTTCCTGACGCCGTTCTTCATCGCCCCCTCGACGAAGCGCGACTGCTGGCGCGCCATCTCCCGCTTGTCCTTCTTGCCCATGGCGCGGCGCAGAAGGTCGGCCTCGCCCAGCGAGAAGCCCGCCAGCGCCTGGGCGATCTGCATCACCTGCTCCTGGTAGATGATGACGCCGTAGGTCTCCTTGAGGATCGGCTCCAGCATCGGGTGCAGGTAGTCGACCTCCTCCTCCTTGTGCTTGCGGTTGATGTAGGTGGGGATGTTGTCCATGGGGCCCGGCCGGTAGAGCGCGACCATGGCGATGATGTCCTCGAAGCGGTCGGGCTTGAGGCGCTTGAGGCTCTCGCGCATGCCCGTGCCTTCGAGCTGGAACACGCCGACGGTGTCGGCGCGGGCAAGCAGCTCGTAGGCCTTGCGGTCGTCGAGCGGCACCTTGGCGAGGTCGATGGAGATGCCGCGCCCGCGGCGCACGAGCTCCACCGCCTTCTGCAGCACGGTGAGCGTCTTGAGGCCGAGGAAATCGAACTTGACCAGGCCGGCCGCCTCCACCAGCTTCCAGTTGTACTGGGTGATGGGAAAGCTCGACCTCGGATCGCGATAGAGCGGCACCAGCTCGTCGAGCGGCCGGTCCGCGATCACCATGCCGGCAGCGTGCGTGGAGGCGTGGCGGTAGAGCCCCTCGAGCTTGCCCGCGATCTCGAGCAGGCGCGCCACCACCGGCTCCGCATCGCGCGCCTCCTGCAGCCGGGGCTCGCCCTCGATGGCCTGCGCGAGCGTCACCGGGTTCGCCGGGTTGTTGGGCACGAGCTTGCACAGCTTGTCGACCTGCCCGTAGGGCATCTGCAGGACGCGGCCCACGTCGCGCAGCACCGCGCGCGCTTGCAGCTTGCCGTGGGTGATGATCTGCGCCACGCGGTCCGCCCCGTACTTCCTCTGCACGTACCGGATGACCTCGTCGCGCCGATCCTGGCAGAAGTCGATGTCGAAGTCCGGCATCGACACGCGCTCGGGGTTGAGGAAGCGCTCGAACAGCAGGCCGAAGCGCAAGGGGTCGAGGTCGGTGATGGTGAGCGCCCAGGCGACGAGGGAGCCGGCGCCGGAGCCCCGCCCCGGCCCCACCGGGATGCCGTTGGCCTTGGCCCACTTGATGAAGTCGGCGACGATCAGGAAGTAGCCGGGGTACTTCATGCGCGAGATGACGTCGACCTCGAAGGTCAGGCGCTTGCGGTAATCCTCGGCCGTGAAGCCCGGCGCCGGCGGCGCGGCCGCCAGCCGCGCCTCGAGGCCGGCCTCGGCCTGGGCCCTGAGCTCGGTGGTCTCCAGGGCGAGCAGCTCCTCCTCGCCGGTGCCGGCGGCGGCAGCCACGAAGCGGGGCAGGATCGGCTTGCGTCCCCGGGGCCTGAAGGCGCAGCGCCGGGCGATCTCCACCGTGTTGGCGAGCGCCTCCGGCAGGTCCTCGAACAGGGCGCACATGTCCTGCGCCGACTTGAAGTAGTGCTCCCGCGACAGGCGCCGGCGGTTGTCCTCCGTGACGTAGGCGCCTTCGGCGATGCACAGCAGCACATCGTGCGCCTCGTAGTCGTCGGGGGCGGCGAAGTAGACCTCGTTGGTGGCCACGATCGGCACCCCGCCGGCGTAGGCCAGGTCGAGCAGCACCGGCTCGGCCGCCCTTTCGTGCGCCAGGCCGTGGCGCTGCAGCTCCACGTAGAGGCGGTCGCCGAAGATGCGGGCGAGCCGTGCGAGGCGCTCGGCGGCAATCTCGCGCTGGCCCTCGCGCAGGGCGCGGTCGACGGGCCCGTCCGGCCCGCCGGTGAGGACGATGAGCCCGCCGGCGTGCTTCTCCAGCCGCTCGATCTCGATGTGGGGCGGCTCGCCCTCGGCGGGATCGAAGTAGGCGCACGAGGCGAGCTTCATGAGGTTCTGCCAGCCGGCCGCGTCGCTGGCGAGGAGGGCGATGGCGCCGGCAGGCTGCGGCCGCGGCTGCGCGGCGGTGGACCGGACGGCGCTGCCGGACTTGGCGCGGTCGCCGAAATCGACCGCCAGCGTGCAGCCGACGATGGGCTGGATGCCGGCCTCGGCCAGCTTGTCGGAGAACTCGAGAGCGCCGAACAGGTTGCCGGTGTCGGTGAGGCCCAGCGCCGGCATCGCCTGTGCCGCCGCCAGCTTGGCGAGCCTCGGGATGGTGATGGCGCCTTCCAGCAGCGAGTAGGCGGAATGCACCTTGAGGTGGATGAAGCGCGGCCCTATCTGGGAGGACGCCGCGCTCTTGGCGGCGGCGGGGCCGGGAGAGGAAGTGCTGGACGTGGTGGGCATGCCCGGTGACTAGAACGATTCGCAGCGGCGGTGGGCGCCTCCGGGCGGGCAGCCTGAGCCGTAAGCGGGGAAAATAGCGGTGGTACACGGCCCCCCGCGAATCAGGCTGGCGAGATGGCATCCATGGATACCCTGCGGGAAGCGCTGGCGGCCGACGCCGCGCTCTATCTGGCGCTCGGCGGGCTCGCCGTCGGCTTCCTCTTCGGCGCCGTGGTGCTCGCCACCAACTTCTGCGCCATGGGCTCGCTCGGCGACATCCGCAACTTCGGCGACTGGCGCCGGTTCCGGGCCTGGGTGCTGGCCGGGGCCACGGCGCTCGTCGGCGCGCAGCTCTTGCAGGCGGCCGGCATCGTCGCGCTCGACAAGTCGATGTACCTCGCTGGCGGCGGCCTCAACTGGGCGGGCCATGTGCTGGGCGGGCTGATGCTGGGCTTCGGCATGGTCTTCGCGGGCGGCTGCCCCAGCCGCAACCTCGCCCGGGCCGGCGCCGGCGACCTGCGCGCGCTCCTGACCCTGATCGTGCTCGGGCTCACCGCGCACATGGCGATTGGCGGTATCCTGGCCCCGGCCCGCGCCGCGCTCGAGCAGGCGACGAGCCTGCCGGCGGGGGTGACCACGGAGAGCCTGGGCGGCCTCGCCGCCCGCGCGGCCGGTGTCGCGCCCGGCACGGGGGCGCTCCTCGCCGCGCTCCCCATCGCCGCCGCCGCCCTCCTCTTCTGCTTCCTCGACCGCAAGTTTCGCGCCTCGCCCGTGCACATCGTCTCCGGCCTCGGCATCGGCCTCGCCGTCACCGCCGGCTGGGCGCTCTCCGGCCTCGCCTACGACGATATGGCGACGCGGCCGGTCCCGCCCGTTTCCCTCACCTACGTACGCCCCGCCGGCGACACCCTGCAGTGGCTCGCGCTCTACACGGCTGCACCGGTGCCAGGCTTCGGCGTGGCGAGCGTGATCGGCGCGCTGCTCGGGGCGCTGGCTGCCGCGCTCGTCATGGGCCGCTTCCGCGTCTCGACCTTCTCCGATGCGGGCGACACCTTGCGCAACCTGGGCGGGGCCGCGCTCATGGGCGTCGGCGGGGTGATGGCGCTCGGCTGCACCATCGGCCAGGCCATCACCGGCGTGTCGACGCTCGCCATCGGCTCCTATCTCACCTTCGCCGCCATCGTCGCCGGGGGCCTCTGGGGCCATGCCGTGCTCGAGCGGCGCGTCATGGCCGGGGGCTGAAGCCGCCCCGGAAAGCCGCGGAAAATCCGAGCCAGAAGCGGAAAACCCCGAGGATGGGCTTCCGCCGGCCGGTGCCGTACCCGCCGGGCATCGACCGGCGCACCTCGGGATGGCACCGATGACCCTCGCAGACATCACCCTCGCGCTCTTCACGCTGTGCAACAGCGTGCGCGTGCTGGCCTACTTGCCCTAGATCGTGAAGGCGGCCACGGACGACAGCGGCGCCAAGGCCATCTCCGCCACCACCTGGGGCCTGTTCCTTGTCTCCCACCTCACCACCGCCGCCTACGCTCTGGTCAACCGCGGCGACTGGGCCATGGCCGCGATCTTCCTCGGCAATGCCGCGGGCTGCCTTGCCATCCTGGGCTTCGCGGCGTGGCGGCGGTCGCAGTTCCGCGGGCGGCAGCGGGACAGGGGGCGGGGGGTAACGTCGTCCCCTTCCTGCGCCGACGGGCCGCGTGAGAGCAGGCCGCGGAATGGCATGCTTCGGCTACGGCAGATCGAACACGAGGCAGGTGGTGGTGGCGTGGGCCAGCAGGCTGCCGGCGGCGTCGAGGATCTTGCCCTCGGCCGTGGCCGAGCGCCGGCCGACGTAGAGCGACCGGCCCTCGGCCCTGATCGGCCCCGTCCGGTCGGTGATGGCGCGCACGAAGTTCACCTTGATCTCGAGCGTGGTGTAGCCGGTGCCCGCCTTGAAGTTGGTCTGCACGGCGCAGCTCATGCAGGAATCGAGGAGCGTCGCCGCCACGCCCCCGTGCACCACCCCGATCGGGTTGTAGTGGCGGAAGGCGGGGGTCATGGTGAACAGGGCAAAGCCCGGTCCCACCTCCGACAGCGCGAAGCCGAGGGTCTCTGTGATCGGCGGGGCGGGAAGGCGGCCGTCGACGATCGCCTGCAGGAAGGCGAGCCCGCTCATGCCCTTCAGGGCCTCGGGCGGCGGCACGCCGACGGTGGGGCTGGCAGCAGCCATGTCGTGGAGCTCCGGGGCTTGGTGGGGCGTGCGGGGTCAGGCGCGCGCTTTCCTGCCTGCCCCGCGCCGCTCCGGGGCGGGCAGGGCGAAGTCGAGCGGCAGGGCGGTCGTGTACTTGATCTGCTCCATGGCGAAGGCGGACGACACCTTCGAGATCTCGATGCGTGAGATCAGCTTCTTGTAGAAGGCGTCGTAGGCGGCAATGTCGGGCACCACCACGCGCAAGAGATAGTCGACCTCCCCGCTCATTCGGTAGAACTCGACCACCTCCGGAAAGTCCACCACGGCCGCGTGGAAGCGCTCGAGCCACTGGAGCGAATGCTCGTCCGTCTTGATGGAGACGAACACCGTGACGCCGGCATTGACGGCCGGCGCGTCGAGGATGGCGACGCGGCGCTGGATCACGCCGGCCTCCTCGAGCTTCTGGATGCGGCGCCAGCAGGGGGTGGTGGAGAGGCCCACCTCCTTGCCGATGTCGGCCACCGAGCGCGTGCAGTCCTGCTGCAGGATCCTCAGGATCTTGACGTCCATCTCGTCGAGCATGGGGGCGTCCGCCTCGGAACGGCGCTCGCGCGGCTGCGCTGTCAGCTGGAACATTTTTCTATCTACCCTCGGCAGCATTGCGTATAGGAGTGCTTTTATTGCGTCAAGCGCCTCTTGGCCATTGCGTTTTTCTCATGCTCTGCACTATGCTCGCTCATCCGTGCCGAGACTTGGCGGCCAGCTGCAACCCCCCGAAGCCCATGATCGAGCCCGTTCGCATCACCCCCAACTTCGCGGTGACCGGCGCCATGCTCCCGGCCGACTTCGCGCGGGCCGCCGCCCTCGGCTTCCGCTCCATCGTCTCCAACCGCCCCGACGGGGAGGCGGGGGCCCTCCTCACCGCCCAGGACGAGGCCATGCTGGCAGCCGGCGCCGGCCTCGCCTTCCGCCACATCCCCGCAACCAAGCACGACCTGCTCAGCGATCGGGTCACCGCCGCGTTCGCCCGCGCCCTGCGCGAGCTGCCGCGGCCGGTGCTGGCGCACTGCGCCTCGGGCCTGCGCTCCGCCGCCCTCTGGGCCGCCGCCGCGGCCTTGAGCCAGCCCGCCGACTGCGTGCTCGAGCGGCTGGCCCAGGCCGGGCTCGATCTGGCGAGCCTGCGCGAGGAGATCGCGGGTCGGCGCCGGCCCCTGCCGAGGCACGAGACGCCGCCGGCGCTCGATGCCGGCTGTGCCGGCCTCTGACCTTCGATCGGCGTTCAGCCGGCGAGCCGGGCACCCGGGCCGGCGAGGGGCGAGGACAGGCCCGCGCGCTTGAGATGGCCCTCGAGCTTGCCCCTGATGGCGGGATCGATGCGAAAGCGCAGCCGGACGACGCCGCTCTCCTCCGTCTCCCGCCCCAGCACCTCGGCGTTGTCGTAGAGCCAGGCGAGGAGCCGGCCTTCGCGCGGGGGAACGGCGAGCGTGAGCAGCTCGTCGGCGGTGCCCAGCCGCGCGTCGACGGCAGCAAGCAGCGCCTCGACGCCTTCCCCGGTGAGCGCGGAGATGAGAACGGGCGGGCGCTCGCTGCGGGCGATGGTGCGCTCGGCCTCGCTGCGCTGCGCGCCGGTGAGGCGGTCCGCCTTGTTCCACACCTCGAGGATGGCCGCATCGGCGGCCCCGGCGTCGAGGCCGAGCTCGGCCAGCACCGTCTCCACGTCGCGCCGCTGCGCCTCGCTCTCGGCGTGTGCGATGTCGCGCACGTGCAGCACGAGGTCGGCCTCCACCACCTCCTCGAGGGTGGCGCGGAAGGCCGCCACCAGCGTGGTCGGCAGGTCGGAGATGAAGCCCACCGTGTCCGACAGGATGACCCGCCGGCCGCTGGCCAGCTTGACCTCGCGCATGGTGGGATCGAGGGTCTCGAACACCTGCTGGCGCGCCGACACCGACGCTCCAGTCAGACGGTTGAAGAGCGTCGACTTGCCGGCGTTGGTGTAGCCGACGATGGCCACCACCGGAAACGGCACGCGCTTGCGCCCAGCGCGGTGCAGTGCGCGCGTCTTCACCACGCCGGCAAGGTCCTTGCGGATCGCCTCGATGCGTTCCTCGATGAGGCGCCGGTCGGTCTCGAGCTGGGCCTCGCCGGGACCGCCGAGGAAGCCGAAGCCGCCGCGCTGGCGCTCCAGGTGGGTCCACGTGCGCACGAGCCGGCTCTTCTGGTAGGTGAGGTGGGCAAGCTCCACCTGCAGGCGCCCTTCCCGCGTGAGCGCGCGCTCGCCGAAGATCTCGAGGATCAGGCCGGTGCGGTCCAGCACCTTGCACCCCCAGGCCTTCTCCAGGTTGCGCTGCTGGATGGGGCTCAGGGCGTGATCGACGATGGCGAGCCCGGCCTCGTTGCCGGCGATCAGCGCCGCCAGCTCCTCCACCTTGCCGGAGCCGAAGAGGGTCGAGGGCCGGGGGGCCGCGAGCGGCACGAGCTCGGCGGCGCGCACCTCCAGCGCGATGGCCCTGGCAAGGCCGACGGCCTCCTCCAGGCGGTCCGTGCTCGAGTGCGCGTGTGGGGCTGCACCGTTGGCTTGCCCCGAGCGGCGGGCGCGCAGGTCGCGGCGCACCGGCACGAGCACGACCGCAGCCGTGGCCGGACGCGCTGCCGGCACGAGGCCGCGCCGCCGAGGCTTGCTGGAAGGGGCCGACTGCGAGATGGCTAACTAACCCTGCTGGCTTTCGCCCTGCTCGGAGTCCATGAGATGCACGGGCTGGCCGGGCATTATCGTCGATATGGCGTGCTTATAGACGAGCTGGGAATGGCCGTCACGGCGCAGCAGCACGCAGAAGTTATCAAACCACGTCACGATGCCCTGCAATTTCACGCCGTTAATCAGGAATATCGTGAGCGGGGTCTTATGCCTGCGCACATGGTTCAGGAACGTGTCCTGAAGGCTTTGGGCTCGTTCGGCCATTGTTGTAGTCCATTGCCATTCGTGGAAGGCCGCTGTGCCGCCCGCCACCCCGCGTGACATAAAATGCAGATTCATTCCTGTCTGCACAAGCAGATTCGGCGCCTCGGGATGGGCCCCATGAAGAGATGGCAAATTGTGGCCGTCAGCGGGCGGCGATTTCGGCCGCCGAATGAAATTCGGCGCGCAGCTTGAGGCTGAGCAGTCCCGGCGCGCCATTGCCGATGGGGGCGCCATCGATGCGCACCACGGGCATCACGACGTTGGTCGCCGAGGTGATGAACGCCTCCCGCGCAGCTTTGGCTTCCTCGACCGTGAACGGACGCTCGACAAGCTCGATATTCTCCCGTTTCAGTAGGTCTATCAGGGTGGTGCGGGTGACCCCCTGCAGGATGGCGCGGTCCACCTGGCGGGTTATGAGACGGCCGTCCCGGTCGAGGATCCAGGCGTTGGAGGATGCCCCTTCCGTAACGTAGCCCTGGCCGTCGACGAGCCAGGCCTCCTTGGCCCCCTCCTGGCGTGCCGCCTCCTTGGCCAGGGCCGAGGGCAGCAGCATCACGGTCTTGATGTCACAGCGGCCCCAGCGGATGTCGGGCACGGTCTTGACGGCAATGCCGGCGGCAGCGGCCGCCTCGCTGCGAGCGGGGGCGGAGGAGCGCGCCAGGCACACAACGGTGGGGGCCACCCCCGCGGGCGGGAACAGGAAATCCCGCGGCCGCGCCCCCCGCGACACCTGCAGGTAGACGAGGCCGTCGCGCACGCGGTTGCGCCGCACCGTCTCGCGCAGCACACGCCGCCAGGCGGCATGCGACATCGGCTGGGGTATGGCGAGCTCCGACAGCGACCGGGCGAGCCGCTGCATGTGCCGCGTCTCGTCCACGAGGCGCCCGCCCCTCACCTCGCACACCTCGTAGACCGCGTCCGCGAACTGGAACCCGCGGTCCTCGGCGTGGACCAGCGCCTGGGCGTAGGGGCGGTAGCGGCCGTTGACGTAGACGAAGCGCGTCACGTCACCGTCCTCGGCGCCTCGCCGCCCCGCTCCTGCGAGCTCACGCCCAGCGCCCGCAGCTTGCGGTGGAGCGCCGAGCGCTCCATGCCCACGAACTCGGCGGTGCGCGAGATGTTGCCGCCGAACCGGTTGATCTGGGCGAGCAGGTATTCGCGCTCGAAGATCTCGCGCGCCTCGCGCAGCGGCAGCGACATCAGGTGCTCGGCGCCGCCGTTGACCGGCAGCGGCACGTTGGAGCCGATCTCCTCGGGCAGCATGTTTGCGGTGATCACCGCATCGGGGTCGCCGCCCGACAGGATCATCAGCCGCTCGATGTTGTTCCTGAGCTCGCGCACGTTGCCGGGCCAGTCGTGCGCCTGCAGCACCGCCACCGCGTCCTCGCCGATCTTGCGCGGGGCGAGGCCGGAGGACTGCGCCACCTGGCCCACGAAGTACTGCACCAGCATGGGGATGTCTTCGCGCCGCTCGGCCAGGCCCGGCACGCGCAGCGGCACCACGTTGAGGCGGTGGTAGAGGTCCTCGCGGAAGCGCCCCTCCGCCATCTCGCGCTCGAGGTCGCGGCTGGTCGAGGAGATGATGCGCACGTCCACTGCCACCTTGGGTCCGCCGCCGACGCGCTGGAACTTCTGCTCCACCAGCACGCGCAGCACCTTGCCCTGCGTCTCGAGCGGCATGTCGGCCACCTCGTCGATGTAGAGCGTGCCCCCGTGCGCCTCCTCCAGGGCGCCGACCTTGCGCGGGCCGACGTGGTCCTCGGTGCCGAACAGCTCCTCCTCGACCCGGTCGGGGGCCATGGCCGCGGCGTTGAGCACCACGAACGGCCCGTCCTTGCGCTGCGAATGGGAGTGCAGCACCCGCGCCACCAGCTCCTTGCCCGAGCCCGCCCCGCCCCGGATAAGCACGCGGCTGTTCGTGGGGGCGACGCGCTCGATGGCGGCTCTCAGCTGGTTGATGGCCGGCGACTTGCCGATCATCTCGAAGCTCACCACCGAGCGCTCCTTGAGCTCGCGCACCTGCCGCTGCAGCTTGGAGGCCTCGAGCGCGCGCAGGGTGACGAGCAGCAGCCGGTCGGCCTTGAACGGCTTCTCGATGTAGTCGTAGGCCCCGCGCTTGATGGCGGTCACGGCCGTCTCGATGTTGCCGTGGCCCGAGATGATGACCACCGGCAGATCGGGGTGCGCCTTCTTGATGATGTTGAGCACCTCGAGACCGTCGAGGCGGCTTCCCTGCAGCCAGATGTCGAGGATGACGAGCTGCGGCCGGCGCTCCTCGACCGCCTTCAGGGCCTCGTCGGAATCGCGGGCAAGGCGCGTGCGGTGGCCATCGTCCTGCAGGATGCCGGCAACCATCTCGCGGATGTCGGCCTCGTCGTCGACGATCAGGATGTCGGATGCCATCTGTCGCTCCTTCAGTCGTTTGCAATCATGCGCCGCTGCCCGCGGCCGCAGGTTGAGGCTCCTGGCGCGCATCCGGCCCCGCCGAGCCGCGCCGCGCGAGCGGCAGCGAGATGCGAATGAGCGCCCCGTGCGTGCGTCCGGGCGCGGGAGGGGCGTCCTCCAGCGCCAGCGTGCCGCCGTGCTGCTCCACGCTCTTGAGGACGATGGCGAGGCCGAGGCCGGTGCCCTTGTTGCCCTTGGTGGTGACGTAGGGCTCGAGCAGCCGGTTGCGGTTGTGCTTGGGCAGCCCGGGCCCGTTGTCGATCACCTCGATGTCCACATGATCGCCGCGGCGGGCGACCACCGTCTCGATGCGCCCCCGCCAGTCGGGTTCGCGCGCCGGGTTCTCGCTCCAGGACTGCAGCGCCTCCTGGGCGTTCTTGACGAGGTTGCTGACCGCCTGCGCCACCAGCCGCCGGTCGCAGGTGACGACGATCGGGTCCTTGCCCACGCGCGTCTCGAAGGCCACGTCCGCCGTGGTCATCTGCCGGTCGAGCACGGCCGCGCGCACGATCTCGCGGATGTCGTGATCCTCCATCTGCGGCTTGGGGGTGCGGGCGAAGGCGGAGAACTCGTCGACCATGCGCGTGACGTCGCCGACCTGGCGGATGATGGTGTCGGTGCAGCGCTCGAAGGTCTCGCGGTCCTCGACGATCACCCGGCCGTACTTTCGGCGCAGGCGCTCCGCGGAAAGTTGTATGGGCGTGAGCGGGTTCTTGATCTCGTGAGCGATGCGGCGGGCGACGTCGGCCCAGGCCGAGGTGCGCTGGGCGGCGACGAGCTCGGTCACGTCGTCGAACGTCAGCACCGAGCCGTAGTCCTCCTCGCCCTGCTCCTCGCTCGTCACCCGCACGGAGAAGTTGCGCTCCTCCCCGCCGATGATCAGCGTCACCTGGCCCTGCGGCCGCGCCTTGGCGTCCCCCGCGCCCAGGAACGCCGCGAACTCGGGCACGGCCTCGCCCAGCGGCCGGCCGACCAGCTCCGCGCCCTCGCGGCCCAGCAGCTTCTCGGCCGAGCGGTTGGCGAGCGTGATGCGCTGGTCACGGTCGAGGCCGATGACGCCGGCCGACACGCCCGACAGCACCGCCTCCATGAAGCGGCGCCGCTCCGTGAGCTGGGCGTTGGCGGTGACGAGCTCGGTGCGCTGGCGCTCGAGCTCCTTGGTCATGGCGTTGAAGTTGATCGACAGGCGCCGCAGGTCGCCCTCCCCGCGCCGGATCGGCAGCTCGACCTTGAGGTTGCCGCGGGTGACGTGCTGGGCGGCGCTGATGAGGCGGCGGATGGGGGCGACGAAGCGCCCCGCGAACCACAGCCCGACCCAGATGGCGGCCAGCAGCGCGGTGAGCGAGATCATGAAATACATGAGCCCGTGCGCGAACTTGAGGCCCCCGCGCACCTGCCGCAGGCTTTCGTAGAGCTGGACGCCGGCCTCGGTGCGGCGCAGGTGCTTGACCACCTCGGGGTCGACCCCGCGCGCCACGTAGAGATAGGCGTCGGGATAGTTGCGCAGCTTGGCCAGCGCCGCCACCCGGAAGGTGTCCCTGGGCATGAGGAGCGGAATCTGCCCGGCCTCGGCGGCGCGCAGCAGGTGGTCCGGCGGTGGCACGTAGGGAATGCGCTCGTCCTCGAGCACGGCCACCTTCACCGCCCCCTTGGCGTCGACCACATAGGCCACCGGCAGGTCGCGCAGGCCCGCCTGGGCCAGCATCAGCTCGCGGAATTTGCGCTGGTCGCCCGCCACGGCGGGCGCGGCGTCGTCGAGGTCCTTGGCCATGTTGACGATGTCGGTGCGGATGACCTGGCCGTGCTCGTCGAGGTAGGCGTGGGCGACGTTGAGCGAGTTCTGCACGATCGACATGGTCTGCTGGTTGAACCAGTTGTCGAGCGCGCGCGAGAAGGTGGTGGTGGCGGCGATGGCGAGCAGCAGGGCGGGCAGCGCCGCGATCAGGCTGAACAGGCCGACGATGCGCGCGTGCAGCCGCGCCCCCGCCACCTTCCTCACCCAGGCCCGCCACAGCCCGGCGATGTGCACCGCGATCACCGCCACCATGGCGATGATCAGCAGCAGATTGACCAGCAGGACGACGTAGACCACCCCCTCGCGCGGGGCGATGGGGGTGAGGTTGGTCAGGATCAGGAAGGTGGCCAGCGCCCAGAACACCGACAGGCTGACCACCACCAGCCCGACCAGGAAGGCAGGCCGGCCCGTGCCGGGCAGCAGCGGCGCATCGGCCTCCAGCACCGGATCGAGGGCGGCCGGGTCATCGGCCGAGAGGGAGCGCAAGCGCTGCCGAAACGCCCGCGCCGACCGGGCCGCCCCATCGACCCCGCGCCGCGCCGCGGCGAGGATCGCCATCCAGGCGCCGGCCAACGTCTCGAGCGTCTGTGCGATGAGCGACTTTGGCACCGTTCACGGCTCTTTAGCAGCAAAGCCACACAGATCACTTCTCACTGTGGCATTTTCGCGACAATGGGGCTTAGCCATTTGCCTGCCCAGCGTCAAGCAGCGCGAGCGCTTGCCCCCAGGCCCGGCGCGCATGCCTGCTGGCCGGGCGGCCGGGTCACCATTCCGCCACCATGCTGTGGAAGGCCGCAAGCCGTTGAGCCGTAAGCCGCCCCACGACCCCAGGGAGGGTCGCCCAACGCGGGGAAGAGGGCGGCGGTGCCGGGGGACTTGGATGCGCATCCTGAGCCGATACGTGTTTCGGCAGACGGCCGGGGCGCTGGTGCTCATTCTGCTGTCGCTCACAGGCGTGACCTGGATCGCCGTTGCACTGCGCCAGCTCGAGCTCATGACCACCCAGGGCCAGGACGCCCTGCGCTTCCTGGCGATGACCACGCTTGCCATCCCCAGCATGATGGCCCTGATCGCTCCCATCGGGCTGCTGATCGCCGCCATCCATGTGCTCAACCGCCTCGGCAGCGACAGCGAGCTCATCGTAATGACGGCGGGCGGGATGCCCGTGTGGGCGCTCCTCAAGCCGCTGGCGCTGCTCGCCCTCTTCACCGCGCTGGCCATCGGCGTCGTCAACCACGTGGTGGGCCCGTGGGCGCAGAAGACGCTGCGCGCGCTTGCCATGCAGGTGCGAACCGACCTGATGGCCCAGGTCATCCAGCCGTGGCGCTTCACCTCGCCCGAGGCCAAGCTCACCGTGCACATCCGCGACCGCGCCCCCAACGGCGAGCTGCTCGGCCTCATGATGCACGATGCGCGCGACCCCAAGCAGGTCGTCACCTACCTCGCCGAGCGCGCCCTCATCATCAAGCAGGGCGGCACCGCCTATCTGCGCATGGACAAGGGCCACATCGTGCGCCGCGTGGAGGGCCGGGCCGAGCCCGAGATCATCGCCTTCGAGCGCTTTCCGGTCGACATGAACGAGCTCGAGCAGCGCACCGACCAGGTGGTCTACGTACGCCCGCGCGAGCGCTACAGCAGCGAGCTGCTTTCTCCCGACGTCGACGACCCGATCTACAAGATGAGCCCCGGCAGTTACGCCTCCGAGCTGCATGAGCGCCTTGCCGGGCCGCTCTACACCTTCGCCTTCATGCTCGTGGTGCTGGCCTTCATGGGCCAGGCGCGCACCACCCGCACCAGCCGGATGCAAAGCGTGATCGGCGCCTTCTCGCTCGCTGTGCTGTGCCGCATCGCGGGAATCGCCGCCGCCAACGCCGTGGTGGTGCGGCCCGCCGCCGTGCCCCTCCTCTACGCGGTGCCGGTTGGCGCCGGCCTGCTCGCCGCGGTTGCCATGCACCGGCACATGTACCCGAGGCCGCCGTCGCGCGCCGCGCTCGCAGCCGAAGCCCTGGTCCTGGGGCTCAGAGCGCGCCTCGAGGCGCTGCGGCCGCGGCGGCCTGCGCCCGTGGCCAGGACCGGAGGGTGAGCCGTGCTGCGCCCGCGCACGCTGCGCCGCTACGTCGCCAAGCGCTTCCTGGTGGCCGTCCTCGGTGCCTTTGCCGTGTGCGCCGTGTTGATCTTCATGATCGACATGGTCGAGCTGCTGCGCCTGTCGCGGCGCGCGAGCGACCTCACCGTCGGGCGCCTGCTGTGGATGGCGCTGCTGCGCCTGCCCGCCTTCACCGAGATCCTGCTCGCATTTGCCGTGCTGGTCGGGGGCATCGGCGCCTTGCTCAGCCTCAACCGCAAGTCGGAGCTCATCGTCATGCGCGCGGGCGGCATGTCGGTGTGGCAGTTCCTGCGACCGGGGCTGACGGTGGCGCTCGTTCTGGGCATTCTCGCCGTCACGGTCTACAACCCCCTGGCGGCCGCGGCCCGCTCGGAGGCGGAAAGGCTCATCGCCGAGTCCTTCGGCAAGGAGGCGAGCCTGCTTGCCACCTCGGGCGAGGGCTCGTGGCTGCGCCAGGACGGCGCCGACGGGCAATCGGTCATGAACGCCCGCGCGGTCGCCGACCAGGGCCTGTCGCTGGCAGGCGTGATCGTCTACCAGTTCGACCCCCAAGGGCGCTTCGTTGAGCGCATCGATGCCGACCGCGCCGTCCTCAACGATGGCTATTGGGAGTTGCATAAGGCTCTCGTTTCGCGGCCTGGTCGCGAGGCGGAGGCCTTCGATACCTACACACTGAGCACCTACCTCACCCGGGAGCGGGTCGGCGAGGCGCTGGGCTCGGAGATCGCGGTCTCCGTGTGGCAGCTCCCCTCCCTCATCGAAGTTGCTGAAAAGGCTGGACTTTCTGCGGCACGCTACAAGATGCAGTACGCCCTTCTGGTGTCCCGGCCGATGCTCTTGATTACGATGGTCATTTTGGCGGCCACTGTGTCCCTCCGGTCATTCCGGTCGGGTGGCATCCAAACTATGGTCATCACAGGGATGGCTGGGGGAATCGGGTTCTTCCTGCTGCTGGAGGTGTCGCGCCAGATTGGGTCCGCCGGTCTGGTGTCGGCGTCGACGGCGGTTTGGGTGCCGATCGGGATCGCTTTGCTCGTGTCACTGACGGTGTTGCTGCACCAGGAGGACGGCTGAGTGATGCGTCGAGCGCCGATACCGCACACACTGTGCGGCAACGCGCGGGTTTGCGGCCGTCGCAGCAGCTGGCTGCCGCCGCTCCCCGCGCGTGCGCTCGTCTGGCTGCCGCTCGCGGCGCTGCTCCTCACGCTGCTGGTGCCGCCCTCGTTTGCCCAGGATCCAAGCCTCGTCGCCGGCGGCGGCAAGCGCTCCTCGTTCCCCAAGACCTCGGGCGGCATTCTCGGGCCCAAGCCCCATATCGACCGCGCGGCACCGCTTTACCTGCAGGCCGACCAGCTCCTCTACGACACCAGAAACAACCGGGTGATCGCGCAGGGCAACGTCGAGATCTACTACAACAACTACGTGCTCACCGCCGACCAGGTGATCTACGACCAGAGCACCAACAAGCTCATCGCCGAGGGCAACGCCCAGCTCAAGGACCCCAACGGGGCCATCACCAGGGCAGACCGGTTCGAGGCCCTCGACGACTTCCGCGACGCCTTCATCCAGTCGCTCAGCGTGATCACCGCCGACGACACGCGCATCGCCGCCGACCGCGCCAGCCGGCGCGAGGGCAACATCACCGAGTACGAGCGCGGCAAGTTCACGCCCTGCAAGAGCGACGCCGGCATGCCGCCGCTGTGGTGCATCGGCGCCGCCCGCATCATCCACGACCAGCGCGCAGCCACCATCACCTATCAGGACGCGCAGTTCGAGCTGTTCGGCGTGCCCATCCTCTACACGCCCTACTTCCAGCACGCCGATCCCTCCGTGAAGCACCGCACCGGCTTCCTGATGCCGAGCTTCACCAGCTCCAGCACCCTGGGCTTCGGCGTCGAGATTCCCTACTACTTCGCGCTCGCCCCCAACTACGACTTCACCCTCCATCCCCAGTACCTGTCCAAGATGGGCATCCTCTGGCAGGGCGACTTCCGCCACCGCCTCGCCGACGGCCAGTACATCATCAAGTTCGCCGCCATCGACCAGGGCGCCGACGACACCGGCACGCTCGCCGTCAACGATCCGGGCTGGCGCGGCTCGATCCAGACGCGGGGCCAGTTCTCGCTGTCGTCGTGGTGGCGCTACGGCTGGGACGTGACGGCCGAGAGCGACGAGAGCTTCCGGCGCTTCTACAAGCTCGACCCGATCCTGCAGACCGACCGCGTCAACACCGTCTATCTGCAGGGCATGAGCGACCGCAACTACTTCGGCGCCAAGCTCTATCAGTTCGGCGGCCTGCTGCTCACCGACACCCCCTACTCCAATGCCTGGGTGCACCCCGTCATCGACTACAATTACATCGTCGGCACGCCGGTGCTCGGCGGCGAGCTGAGCTTCACCGCCCACGCCCGCAGCATGACCCGCACCGACAGCACCGACACCCAGCATGCGGTGGTGGAGACCAACTGGCGGCGCAAGATGATCGATCCCGTCGGGCAGGTGTGGACGCCCTTCGGCCACGCCCGCGGCGATGTCTACAGCTACTCGGATGCCATCGATCCCGTCACCCTGGCGCCGCTGCCCAGCGACACGGTGGCCCGCGGCATCGCCGCCGCCGGCCTCCTCTACTCCTACCCGTTCGTGGCGCACACGGCCTCCGCCTCCCACGTCATCGAGCCGACTGCCCAGATCATCGTGCGCCAGAACCGCGTGGACCAGTCGCGGCTGCCGGTCGAGGACGCCAAGAGCCTTATCTTCGACGACACGCTGCTCTTCGACATCGACAAGTTCTCCGGCTACGACCGCTTCGAGACCGGCACCCGCGCCAACATCGGCGTGCAGTACACCCTGCAGGCCGCCAACGGCGTGTTCGCCCGCTTCGTGTTCGGCCAGAGCCGCCACATCGCCGGCGAGAACCCCTACGCCGATCCCGGCCTCGACCCCACCGTCGCCTTCAACTACTCCCCCGTCAGCGGCCTGGAGACCACCCGCTCCGACTACGTCGCCGGCCTCTACCTGGTGCCCGTCAGCGGCGTGAGCCTGATCTCGCAGGCGCGCTACGACGAGAAGGACTGGACGCTGCGCCGGCAGGACACGATCCTGTTCGGCTCCTACGGCCCGCTCTACGGCTCCCTCGCCCATTCCTTCACGCACTTCGACCCGGCGCTCGGCGTCATCGAGAACCAGCAGGACATGATGGCCAGCGTCGGCCTGCGCCTCACCAACAACTGGTCGATCGCCACGGCGCTGCGCTACGACATCGACGAGAAGCGGCGCGTGCAGGACCAGTTCGAGATCAAGTATGCCGACGAGTGCTTCGTGCTGACGGCCACCTATCTGGAGACCTTCGTGGAGAACGCCGCGCTCGACCTGCGCCCCGATCGCACGCTCATGCTGCGCTTCGAGCTCAAGTACATCGGCGAGTTCAACTACAAGACCGACCAGCTCAACCACATGTTCGGAGACCAGAACCAGGGGCCGAAGCTGTGAGCGCGTGACCGGCAAGCCTGCGGCCGCTCGGCCGGCGCCCCCCGGGCCATCCCACCCCGCCAGCGCGCCGAGCCCGCCGCTGCCATGCCGATGCCACGGTTGGCTGTGGATAATCGCCGCTCGCCGAGCCGGCTCGGCGATAAGATCGCACGCGCAGAATCGCGTCCCCGAACCCGGTCACGCCCCATGAACGAGCACGCCGTCCGCCATCGCCTCGCCGCATCCGCTGCGGCGGCTTGGCTCGTCGCCCTGCTCGCCGCCGGCGCCGCCACGCCGCTGGCCGCCCAGACGGCCAAGGCACCGCCGCGGCAAGCCGCCGCCCAGCCTCCGCAGGCCAAGGCCGGCAAGCCGGCGCAGTCGGCCAAGGGAGAGCAGTCGATCGTGGTGCTGGTCAACGACGAGCCCATCACCGGCTACGAGATCCAGCAGCGCGCGCGGCTGCTGGCTCTCAACGCCAACGTCGGCGATCGGGCGCGCGACAACTACAAGCGCCTGGTGCAGGCCGAGAGCACCAACCAGCAGCTGCGCGCCATCCTCGAGCAGGTGATCCGCAGCAACCCCGGGAAAACGCGCGAGCAGATCGGCGCCATCTTCGAGGAGCGCAAGAAGCAGTTCGCGCTCAACCTGCAGAAGCAGGCCCTGGAGAGCGCGCGGGCCACGCTCGTCCCGCAGTTCCGGCAGGCCGCGCAGGAGGAGCTGATCGAGGAGCGCCTCAAGGTGCAGGAGGCCAAGCGGCTGGGCTTCGAGGTTCCGGACGACGAGATCAGGCGCGTGATCAAGGGGCTGGCCGACCGCAACAAGATGACGGAGGAGCAGTTCGCCCAGCACCTCAAGGGCCTCGGCGTCGACATCGGCACCATGCGCGAGCGCTTCCGCGCCCAGGCCCTGTGGGGCCAGGTGGTGCGCCGCCGCTTCCAGATGCAGGTGTCGATCTCCAACCGGGACATCGACCGCGCCATCTCCGCCACCGCCAGCGAGGCGGGCGAGGACACCGTTGAGCTGCAGGTGCAGCGCATCACGCTGCCCGCGCCAATGGACCAGAGCGGACTCGCCCGGCGCTTTGCCGAGGCCGATGCCCTGCGCCAGAAGTACAGCGGCTGCAAGTCGATGGCCGGCCTGGCGGGTGCCGCCGGCGGCGCCAAGTTCGAAGACCTGAAATACGTGAAGCCCAGCACCTTCGGGGAGCCCACCCGCTCCATGCTGCTCAGCGCCAAGGACGGCGACGTGCTGCCGCCCACCACCGCAGGCGCCGGTATCGAGATCTATGCCGTGTGCGGCCGCCGGCCGATCAAGGTCGACGAGAAGGAGCGCGAGAAGGCGCAGCAGGAGCTGGCGGCGAAGGAGTTCGAGATCGTGGCCAAGCGCCACCTGCGCGACCTCAGGCAGGATGCGCACATCGAGTACCGATGAGCGCCGCTCCGCCCGACGCGCGCCGCCCGGTGGCGGCGACCATGGGCGACCCGGCGGGGATCGGTCCCGACATCGCGCTGATGAGCTGGCATGGGCGCCGGCGCGCGGACCCGCCGCTGCCCACGTTCGCCATTTACGCCGATCCCGACGTGCTGGCGGCGCGGGCGCGTGCCCTCGGTCTCGACGTGCCGCTGGCCCCCATCTCGAGCCTCGCCGACGCGGCGGCCGCCTTCGACGCCGCCCTGCCCGTGCGCCCGGTGCCCACGGCTGCCGGCGAGCACGGCGCGGACGCCGCCATCATTGCCGCCATTGAGCAGGCGGCCGCAGCGGCCCTCGGCGGGGAGGCGGCGGCCGTCCTCACCAACCCCGTTGCCAAGCGCACGCTCGCCCGCGCCGATCTGGCCTACCCCGGCCACACCGAGTACCTGGCGGCGCTGGCCCAGCGCCACCTCGGCGGGGCGCGGCCGCGCCCGGTGATGATGCTCGCCAGCGAGGAGCTGAAGGTGGTGCCCGCGACCGTGCACATTCCGCTTGCGGCCGTTCCTCGGACGCTGACGCGGGAGCTGCTGGCCGACACGGCACGCATTGCCGCGGCGGCGTTGACGCAGGACTTCGGCATCCCCTCCCCGCGCCTGGCCGTGGCCGGCCTCAACCCGCATGCGGGCGAAGCGGGCCTGATCGGCGGGGAGGAGGCGGCGGTCATTGCCCCGGTGGTGGCCGCCCTCCGTGCCGAGGGCCTCGCCGTCACCGGCCCGCACTCGGCCGACACTATGTTCCACGCCGAGGCCCGCGCGGGCTACGATGCGGCGATCGCCATGTATCACGACCAGGCCCTCATCCCGCTCAAGACCCTGGCCTTCGACCGGGGGGTGAACGTGACGCTGGGGCTGCCGTTCGTGCGCACCTCGCCCGACCACGGCACCGCCTACGCCCTGGCCGGCACCGGGCGGGCCCGCCCGGAGAGCTTCATGGCCGCGCTGCGCCTCGCCGCTCAGCTCGGCGCCCGCCGTGCGCCGGCGCGCCCCGAGGCGCGCCCGTGAGCGAGGGGCGGCCGGCCGCAACCCCAGACGGCCTGCCGCCGCTGGGAGAGGTGGTGCGCGGGCTCGGACTGTCGGCGCGCAAGAGCCTCGGCCAGAACTTCATCCTCGACCTCAACCTGACCCGGCGCATCGCCCGCGCGGCGGGTCCGCTCGAGGGCCGCACCGTGGTGGAGGTGGGCCCGGGCCCCGGCGGGCTCACGCGCGCGCTCTTCCTGGAGGGCGCGGAACGGGTGGTGGCGGTGGAACGCGACGAGCGCTGCCGCCCCGCCCTCGAGGCCATTTCCCGGCGCTATCAGGGCCGCCTCGCCGTCACCTACGCAGATGCCCTGGAGGCCGATTGGCAGGCGCTGGCCGCGGAGGGCCGCGGCCGCAAGCCGATCGTCGCCGCCAACCTGCCCTACAACATCGCCACGCTGCTGCTGGTCGGCTGGCTGGAGAGCGAGCCATGGCCGCCGTGGTACGCCCGCCTCGTGCTGATGTTCCAGAAGGAGGTGGCCGAGCGCATCGTCGCCGGCCCCGGCACGAAAGCCTACGGCCGGCTCGCCGTCATCGCCCAGTGGCGCACGCGCCCGCGCCTGGTGCTCACGGTGAGGCCCGAGGCGTTTACGCCGCCGCCCTCGGTCGCCTCGGCCCTGGTCGAGCTCACGCCCATCGAGCGCCCCGCGCCCGCGTGCTCTCCCCGCGCCCTGGGCGCCGTCACCGCCGCAGCCTTCGGCCAGCGCCGCAAGATGCTGCGCCAGAGCCTGAAGGCGCTGCTGCCCGAACCCGAGCCGCTGCTGGCCGCCGCCGGCATCGCTCCCACCCTGCGCGGTGAGGCGCTCTCGGTGCGCGAGCTGGCCCGCCTGGCCTACGTTCTGGAGCGCCTGCCCGGATCGCCGGTCGGCGCCCCGCTGTGAGCCGGACGGTGCAAACGCTCGGCGCAGCCGACGGTCGCAGCGGACGCCCGCGAGCTTACAGGTCGTCGAGCACGCGCTGCACGAAGCCGGCGAGCCCCGTCTGACGCTCCCGCCTGAGGCGCTCGGCGGCCAGAATGGCGCGCAGGGCCGCAAGGCTGCGGTCGACCTCCTCGTTGATCAGCACGTAGTCGTACTCGCCCCAGTGCGCGATCTCCGAGGCAGCGCCGGAGAGGCGCGCCGCCACCACCGCCTCGCTGTCGAGGTTGCGCGTCCTGAGCCGCCGCTCCAGGGTGCGCCCGTCCGGCGGCAGAATGAACACGCTCACGACGTCGTCGGGCAGCCGCGCCTCGACCTGGCGCGCGCCCTGCCAGTCGATGTCGAACAGCACGTCCTCGCCGGCCTCCAGCGCGGCCATCACCGGGGCCTTGGGCGTGGCGTAGAGGTTGCCGTGCACCTGCGCCCATTCGAGCAGCTCGCCGGCAGCCTTGAGGCGCTCGAACTCGGCCGCGTCGACGAAGCGGTAGTCCACCCCGTCCACCTCGCCGCGGCGCGGGGGGCGGGTGGTTACCGACACCGACATGCGCAGGCCCGGCTCGGCCGCAAGCAGCCCCCGCGCCAGCGTGGTCTTGCCGGCGCCCGACGGCGAGGACAGCACCAGCAGCAGCCCGCGGCGGGCGACGCGGAAGGCCTCTCGGGAAGGACTGTCACTCAATGTTCTGCACCTGCTCGCGCATCTGGTCGATGACGGCCTTGAGCTCGAGGCCGGCCCGCGTCGTCTCCGGATCGATCGACTTGGAGCACACGGTGTTGGCCTCGCGATTGAACTCTTGCGCCAGGAAATCGAGGCGGCGGCCCGCGGGCTCGCTCGAGGCCAGCAGCTCGCGGGCGGCCGCGACGTGCGCGGAGAGGCGCTTGAGCTCCTCGGCCACGTCCGCCCGCGTCGCCAGCAGGGCAGCCTCCTGGTAAAGGCGCCCTTCATCGAGGGCGACGCCGGTCTCGAGTAGCCGGGCGATCTGCTCCTTCAGCCGCTGTCGGATGGCCTCCGGCGTGCGCGCGGGCGAGGCCTCGAGGGCCGCCACCAGCCGCTCGACGGTGGCGAGCTGGGCCTGCAGCGCGGCGGCTAGGTGGGCGCCCTCGGCCTGCCTCGCCAGCACCAGCCGATCGAGAGCCGCGCCGAGCCCTTCCAGCATGGCCCCGGCCCGTGCCTCGGCCTCCGCCTCGCTCTCCTCGGGCTCGATGGCCTCCAGCACGCCCTTGATGGCGAGCAAGGCCTCCGCGCGCGGCGGGGCGCTGGCGATCCGGCTCTGGATGCGCTCCAGCGCGGCCAGGACCTGGCGCAGGGCCCCTTCGTTGAGCCTGAGCTGGGTCTCGCCTTCGCTGCGCCGCACGGCAAGGTTGATGCTGAGGCTGCCGCGGGTCACGCGCCTTGCCACCGCCTCGCGGATGCGCAGCTCGAGGCCCTCGTAGCCGGGCGGCAGGCGCAGGCGGATGTCAAGGCCGCGGCCGTTGACCGAGCGCACCTCCCAGTGCCAGCTCACGGGGCCCAGCACCCCGTCCGAGCGGGCGAATGCGGTCATGCTCTTGAGGCTCATGGAACGCTTGGCTGCGTACGGCGTGGTGCGGCGGGCCGCGTGCCCTCGGCCGGAGGGAATCTCCCGGCGAGTCTAGTTCATTTTCTCCAGCGGACGAAGCGGCGGAAGCCCGTTCCCCCGCCGCGGCCAGGCGCTGCATCCGGCATGGGCCCGCCTGGGCCCTCGCTACCCTCGCCTGCGCCCGGCGAGGAATGCGGCGATGGCCAGCCCCTGCGCGAGAGCGGCGGCGGCATAAAGCCAGGGGGCGGCGCCCGGTGCAGCCTCAGCGGCGCGGGGAGCAAGGTCCCGGATCAGCCCGAACGCGGCAGGGGCGAAGGCATAGCCCGCCTGCGACATGCCCACGATCAGGGACACCACCCGCGGCACCTCGCGCGGCACGAACTCGACCTGGGCGATGAGCGGCGGCAGCGATGTGGCGTTGCCGAACCCCACCCCGAACAGGGCGGCGCCGATAAGGAGCAGCGGCACGTCCGTGCCGTCAGCGGCCAGGAAAGCCAGAGAGCCGGCAAGCTGCGCGGCATAGCCGAGCGCCGCCACCATCCGCCGATCGGCGCCGGGCCGCATCAGCCAGCCCGTGAGCGTGCGGCCGGCCATGGCCAGGGCGGTGACGAGGCCCATTGCCAAGCCCGCCTGCCGGGCCCCCAGCGCCGGCACCAGCAGCGAGAAGAGATGCGCAACGAGCCCGATCTGAGCGAAGAGCCCGAGCGCCATGGCCAGCGCCAGCGTGGCGAACCGGCGGTCGCACCAGAGCGCGAGGCCGGGCAGTGGGCGGGCCGCGGGCGAGGCGTGGCACACGGCCTCCACGCCGGACCTGAGCCCGTCGGGCGACTGCCCCATCCCCCGCGGCGTGCGCGAGAGGACGGTCTCTGCCAGGGCCCACAGCACCACAAGCGCCACGGCTCCCACCGCCGCGGCGGCCAGTGGGAATCCCAGCGCGCCGATGGCCGCCACCCACAGCGGCGAGAAGACGATGCCGCCCACGCTGCCGCCGTTGTAGGCCATGGCCAGCGCCGCCGGTCGCCCACGCTCGAACCAGGGCGCGATAACGGCATTGATCGCGGCGGCGCTCATGCCGCCCCAGCCGGCGCCGGTGAGGGGGGCGGCGGCGAAGAGCTGCCAGGCCTCCGCGGCGAGCGCCCACCCGAGCAGACCGGCCGCGACCGCAGCGGCCGCGGCTCTGGTTACGGCGGGCGCGCCGAACCGGCGGTAGTGGAAGGGGAGAGTGGCCCCCACCGCTGCGCCCACGAGAAAGTGCACCGTGACCGCCGCCGAGATCACACCCACGGGAATGCCGCGCGTTGCATGGATGGTGGCGATGAACACGGGGGGGCCGAAGAAGCCGATGCCCCAGCCGAACGCCGCCAGCACGAAGGCGGCCGCCACCACCCGCCATCCATAAAAGGGGGTCGCGTGCGTAGCGGTTGCCATTGGGGAACCTGGCGTGAGCGGAGTTGGCCGAAACGCACGCAGTCTCGCCGAGCGGCACGGCGGACGGTACGATGCCGGCCGAAGCATCGCAGCCCGCGCATTGGCACAAGAGGCCAGGACTGCGCGCCGCCAGGAGAGAGCCCATGGCCAGCAATGCCCGCTTCGCAGAGGTGGCCGCGCTCGCCGGCGATCCGGCCCGCGCCGGCATGCTGCACGCCCTCATGGACGGCCGCGCCCTGACGGCCTCCGAGCTCGCGCGCGCAGCCGGCGTCACGCCGCAGACCGCAAGCGCGCACCTTGCCCGCATGAGCGCCGCGGGCCTGATCGGCGTGCAGCGTCAGGGGCGCCACCGCTACCACCGGCTCGCCTCGCCGCTGGTGGCGCAGATGATGGAAAGCATCATGCAGGTGGCCGCGGGAGGCGGTCCGCCGCGTCCCCCGCTGACGGTGGGGCCGCGCGATGCCGCCCTGCGGGAGGCGCGCACCTGCTACGACCACCTGGCCGGCCGCCTGGGCGTCGCCATTGCAGACGCGCTGGTGGCGGGCGGCCATGCCGAGCTCGCCGGCGATGCGGGCGAGATCACGCCTTCGGGGCTCGCGCTGCTCGGCCGGCTCGGCGTCGACTTCGACGGGCTGCGCGCACGCCGGGCCGGCAGGCCGGCGCGGGTGCTCTGCCGGCCCTGCCTCGATTGGAGCGAGCGCAGGCCGCATCTGGCCGGCGCCGTCGGCGCGGCGCTCTGCTCGCTGTGCTTCGAGAAGGCCTGGATCCGGCGCATCGCCGGCACCCGCGCGGTGGCGCTCACACCGGCGGGCGAGCGCGCCCTGCGTGAGCAGCTGGGCGTGCGCTGGCGCTGAGCGCTCCAGCCCGGCAGCCGCCTACTTCTTGGCGGGCTTGGCGAGCCAGGGCAGCTCCTCGGGCGCCGCCCGGCCGGCCGCCTTGCTCTTGGCCGGCGACTCGCCTTTGGCCGGCGCAGCCTCGCCCTTGGCAGGCGGCTCGCCCTTGGCCTGTGCTGGCTCGCCCTTGGCCGGCGCAGCCTCGGCCTTGGCGGCGGGGGTTGCCTCGTTGCCTTTCTCGGCGCCCGGCGCCTTCTTGGCCGGAACAGAGCGGACGACGGCGCGGGTCGAGGGCCGCTTGGCCGGCTCGGCTGCAGGGGCGGGCGCATCGGCCTGGGGCGCTGCCGCGCCGGCAGCGGCCTTGGCCCGCAGATCCTTCTCGACGGCGCGCCACTTGAGCACGTTGGCGTTGTGGTCCTTGAGCGTCTCGGCGAATACATGGCCGCCGGTGCCGTCGGCGACGAAATAGAGGTCCTTGGTGTCGGCGGGGTTCAGCACGGCCTCGATGGCGGCGCGCCCCGGGTTGCAGATCGGCGTCGGCGGCAAGCCGTCGATCTGGTAGGTGTTGTGCGAGGTCTTCTGGGCGATCTCGCTCCTCTGGATCGGCCGGCTCCACACCGTCTTGCCGCCGCTGAGGCCGTAGAGGATGGTGGGGTCCGACTGCAGGCGCATGTTCTGCCGCAGGCGGTTGATGAACACCGCCGCCACGCGCTCGCGCTCGTCGCTGCGGCCCGTCTCCTTCTCGACGATGGAGGCGAGGATCAGCGCCTCCTCCATGGACTTGAGCGGCAGGTCCTTCCTGCGCTGCGCCCACGCCTTCTCGAGCAGACGGCGCTGGTCCGCCTGCATGCGCTCGATGATGACCTGGCGCGGGGTTCCGCGCTCGATCATGAAGGTGTCCGGCAAGAGCGTGCCCTCGGCCGGCTCGGAGCCGATCTCGCCAGTGAGGTTGGGATCGGCCTTCAGGCGCTCCACGATCTGGTAGCTGGTGAGGCCCTCGGGGATCGTCACCTTGTGGGCGACGGCCCGGCCCTCCGACAGCAGCTCGATGATCTGGCGGATGCTGGCGTTCTCCTTGACGGCGTAGTCGCCAGCCCTGAGCTGCACCGGCCGGCCGCCTTCGAGCCACGCCGCAAGCTTGGTCCACAGGTACCCGGCGACGAACAGCCGGCGGTCGGCGATCGCGCCCTCGCGCTCGAGCCGGGCTGCGATCTCGTGCGTGCCCTCGCCCTTGGGAATGACCACCACCTTGGTCCGGTCGAGGGGACCCGGCGCGTCGATCTGGCTGTCGAACAGGAAGGCAAGGCCGCCCACCAGCAGCATGAAGAGCAGCACGAAGGTGAGCAGGCCGTTGACGACGCGCACCAGCGGGCTGCCGCGCCGCGGCCCCTCGCCTTCGTGGCGGCGTCGCCGGCGCGGCGGGGAGGGCGGACGCGTCGGCTCCAGCCGCTCGGCCGGACTGCGCGGGGCTATGGCCGCGGCGCGGGAGATGACGGTGGGCAGGCGCTGCTCCGCCGGCTGGCGGTTTCTCATGGTCCGCTCCTGCGGGCGCGCGCCGACCCCCATTGAGCCTTGCCGTGCGCCCCGCCTCGATACCGGCTGCGATTCCGATTCGAAGCTTGGTGGTAAATGTGGCGAAAGGACGATGCATTGGCAACGTCCCCCGCCGCCATGGCGCATGTATCACGATCGCTGCGCGCCGGCGGGCGCCTTGCGCCCGCCGCCGCTCACGCCACGCGGCGCAGTACGAGGGAGGCGTTGGTCCCGCCGAAGCCGAACGAGTTGGAGAGCGCCACGTCCACTTTGCGCTTCTTGGCGCAGTGGGGCACGAGGTCGATGGCGGTGTCCACCGAGGGGTTGTCAAGGTTGAGGGTGGGCGGAGCCACGCCGTCGCGGATGGCGAGCACCGAGTAGATCGCCTCGACCGCACCGGCCGCGCCGAGAAGATGGCCGATGGCCGACTTGGTGGAGGACATGGCGAGGCCGGCGGCGGCGTTGCCGAACAGGCGCTCCACCGCGCCGAGCTCGATCTCGTCGCCCATGGGCGTGGAAGTGCCGTGGGCGTTGATGTAGTCGATGTCGCTGGGGCCGAGGCCCGCGCGCTCGAGCGCCATGCGCATGCAGCGGTAGGCGCCGTCGCCGTCCTCGGCCGGAGCCGTGATGTGGAAAGCGTCGCCCGACAGGCCGTAGCCGATGACCTCGGCGTAGATGCGCGCCCCGCGCGCCCGCGCGTGCTCCAGCGCCTCCATCACCACCACGCCGGCGCCCTCGCCCATGACGAAGCCGTCGCGGTCCTTGTCGTAGGGGCGCGAGGCCTTCGCCGGCTGGGCGTTGAAGGCCGTGGAGAGGGCGCGACAGGCGGCGAAGCCGGCCACGGCGATGCGGCAGATGGGACTCTCGGCACCTCCCGCCACCATCACGTCGGCATCGCCCAGAGCGATGAGGCGGGCGGCGTCGCCGATGGCGTGGGCGCCGGTGGAGCAGGCAGTGACGACCGCGTGGTTGGGCCCCTTGAGACCGTGCCGGATGGAGACGTAGCCCGAGGCCAAGTTGATGAGCCGGCCGGGAATGAAGAATGGGCTGACCCGCCGAGGGCCCTTCTCCTTGAGCAGCAGGGCCGTGTCGGCGATGCCGGAGAGACCGCCGATGCCGGAGCCGATCAGCACGCCCGTGCGCTCGGCCTTGCCCGCGCTGTCGGCCTTCCAGCCCGCGTCCTGGAGCGCCTGGGAGGAGGCGGCCATCGCATAGACGATGAAATCGTCGACCTTGCGCTGCTCCTTGGGCTCCATCCAGTCGTCGGGATCGAACTTGCCCTCCGCGCCCGGCCCGCGCGGCACGAAGCAGGCGATCTGGCAGGCAAGGTCCGAGGCGTCGAACTCCTCGATGCGGCGCGCCCCGCTCTTGCCCTCGAGCAGTCGCGACCAGCTCGCCTCCACTCCGCAGCCCAGCGGCGTGACGAGGCCGAGCCCCGTGATGACGACGCGTCGCAGCATCCCTACCTCGAGCTGTTCCGCCGCCGCATGTGCCACTTCCGCCCGCGGTCGCCCGCGCCGCGGGTCCAGCTGCTCCCAGCCCCCCGCTCAGGCCGCGCTCGCGTGCTTCTCCAGGAACTTCACCGCGTCGCCCACGGTCTGGATCTGCTCCGCCGCATCGTCCGGGATCTCGCAGCCGAACTCCTCCTCGAACGCCATCACCAGCTCGACGGTATCGAGGCTGTCAGCCCCCAGATCGTCGATGAAGCTGGCGTTGTCGGTGACCTTGTCGGCCTCTACGCCCAGGTGCTCGACAACGATCTTCTTCACGCGCTGTGCGACGTCGCTCATCGGTCTATCCCTCGGCTCTCTCGCTGATCCATGCTGTTGCCGCGTCAGGCTGCCATCATCCGGGGCGTGCGCCCTAGCTCCAAATCCCGCACCACGACTCGCCGCGCCGCGGCAAGGCCGCGGGCTCGTCTTCCCCAGTTGGAATGCCCAAATCACGGGCTCGTTAACACACTTCATTCCGCTTGGCCAGCGCTGCAAGGCCCTGGTCGCGTGGCCGCTTCAGGCGGCCGCCGACGCCATCAGATCATGACCAAGCCTCCGTTCACGTGCAGGGTCTGGCCCGTCATGTAGCCGGCCTCGGGAGAGGCGAGATAGACGGTGGCGGCGGCGATGTCGTCGGGGGCGCCGAAGCGCTGGGCCGGGATCGCCTCCTTGATGGTCGAGGTCTGCTTCTCGTTGAGGGCATCGGTCATGGGCGTGGAGATGAAGCCCGGGGCGATGCAGTTCACCGTGATGCCGCGCGAGGCGACCTCGCGGGCCAGCGACTTCGACATCCCGATTATGCCGGCCTTGGAGGCGGCGTAATTGCCCTGGCCGGGGTTGCCGATCACGCCGCTGATGGAGGAGATGTTGATGATCCGCCCGTAGCCCGTGCGCGCCCGCATCATGGAGCGTGCGCCCGCCCGCATGAGCATGAACGTGGCGGTGAGGTTGACGGCGATCACCTCGTCCCACTGCTCGTCCTTCATCACCATGAACAGGTTGTCCTTGGTGAGTCCGGCGTTGTTGACCAGGATGTCGAGGCGGCCGCCGAGCTTGGGCACGGCCTCGTCGACGAGCTTGGCCACCTGCGCCTTGTCGGCGAGATTGCACGGCAGGACGTGCACGCGGCTGCCGAGCTCGGCGGCGAGCTTCTCGAGCTTGTCGGTCTGGCGCCCCGAGACGGCGACGGTGGCGCCTTGCCTGTGCAGCGCGCGGGCGATGCCGCCGCCGATGCCGCCGGTGGCGCCGGTGACCAGCGCCGTCTTGTCGGTGAGCTCGAACATGAGGCTTCCCCTAGTGAGTGAGCGCGGGCATCGCCGCCTCGATGTCCTGCGGCGTGCCGATCGAGGCGGCCTGCAGCGCCGGAGCGATGCGCTTGGCGAGGCCGGCCAGCACCTTGCCCGCACCGATCTCGTAGACCTGGGTAACACCGTCCGCCACCATGCGCGCCACGCTCTCGCGCCAGCGCACGGTGCCGGTGACCTGCTCGACGAGCCGCCGCTTGATCTCGGCCGGGTCGCTGATGGGGGCCGCCAGCACGTTGGCGACCAGCGGCACCGCCGGCGTCCTCACCTCCACCGCCGCCAGCGCCTCCGCCATGGCATCGGCCGCAGGCTGCATCAGCGCGCAATGGAAGGGCGCGGAGACATTGAGCGGCATGAAGCGGCGCACGCCGTGCGCCTTGGCGAGGCCGGCTGCGCGATCGATCGCCGACTTGGCGCCGGATATGACGGCCTGGGTGGGCTCGTTGTCGTTGGCGAGCTGGCACACCTCGCCCTGGGCGGCCTCGGCCGCGAGCTTCACGGCCGTATCGCGGCCCACACCGAGCAGCGCCGCCATCGCGCCCTGACCGACCGGCACTGCAGCCTGCATCGCACGCCCTCGGATCTTCAGGAGGCGGGCGGCGTCGGCGACGGTGAGCGCGCCGGCCGCCGCGAGAGCCGAGTATTCGCCCAGCGAATGGCCGGCCACGTACTTCACGGCGGCGGCGAGGCGGAAGCCCTTCTCCTCCTCGAGAACGCGCATAACCGCGAGCGAGGCCGCCATCAGCGCGGGCTGGGCGTTCTCGGTGAGGGTCAGCGCATCGAGGGGGCCCTCGAACATCACCGCGGAGAGCTTCTGGCCGAGGGCGGCATCGACCTCCTCGAACACGGCGCGGGCGGCGGGGAAGGCCCTGGCGAGCTCGGCGCCCATGCCGACTGCCTGACTGCCCTGCCCGGGAAAGACGAATGCAATGGCCATGGGTCAACCGGGTTGCATCGCTGATCTGCGCTTAGACACGAGGGTTACCTTGGCTGTCAAGGCAGGCCGGCCCAGACCGGGCCGGCGCTGCGGGGCGGCTTACTCTCTGCGGGGGGTGGGAGGCTGTTACCCTGGTAACCCGCGCCGGACGCGAGGGAAGCGCGCACCTGGCAGCGCTGCGGGCTCATTCGCCCCTTGCCCCCCTATGGGGCCCTTGCGTATAAGGGCCGCGTCACCCGCTCCGGTCGGAGGCTGAACGGGAGGCCGCCGCGGCGCGAAACCGGGGCGGCGGGGCGCGCTGCCCGGCTCCCGGTGTCTTCGCTCTTTCGGGTCTTTTTGGGCCTTTCCGAGCGGCAGCGTGCCTGCCGCGCCGAGGCCCAAGAGGGGCTTAGCGCCGGAGCGCGGAGAGACGAACGACGAGGAAGGGCCGCTTCATGCCACTCTACGAGCACGTATTCCTGGCGCGCCAGGACATCTCCCAGGCGCAGGTCGAGGCGTTGCAGAAGGAGTATTCCCAGGTCATCGAGGAGGGCGGGGGCCGCATCGGCAAGACCGAGTACTGGGGCCTCAAGACGCTCGCCTTCAAGATCAAGAAGAACCGCAAGGCTCACTACTCGCTCATGAACATCGACGCCCCCCCGGCGGCAGTGGCCGAGATGGAGCGGCGCATGAGCCTCTCCCCCGACGTCATCCGATTTCTCACCGTGCGGGTGGAGAAGCACGAGACCGAGCCTTCCATCCAGATGCGCAAGAGCGACCGCGACGACCGCCGCGACGGCGATCGCGGCTTCCGCGGCGAGCGCGGCGGCTTCCGGGGCGGCGAGCGCGGCGGCTTCCGGGGCGGCGATCGCGGAGGCCCGCGCGGCGATCGGCCGCCACGCGGACCGCGCCCGCCTCGCGAGCGTGAGGGCGAGACGCCCGCTGCCGCCGCGACCTCCGAGGAGAAGTAAGCCATGGCTGAAGTTGCCACCATCCCCGCCCGCCGGCCGTTCCACCGCCGCCGCAAGACGTGCCCCTTCTCGGGCGACAAGGCACCCAGGATCGACTACAAGGACGCGCGCCTGCTCAGCCGCTACGTGTCGGAGCGCGGCAAGATCGTGCCAAGCCGCATCACGGCCGTGTCGGCCAAGAAGCAGCGCGAGCTCGCCCGGGCCATCAAGCGGGCGCGCTTCATCGGGCTTCTGCCCTACGTGATCAAGTAGGGGCGGCGGCCGCGGGCCTCGGCCCGCCCGCACCTTGCCCCCCGATTGTCGAATGGTTGGGACGGGAGGCCTCGCGCTTTCGTCTCTAACCGCTGCGGCGGGACAGCTTGCGACATGCCAGTCGGCTTTCTCATCGGCGTGGGCGGGGGCTTGGCCTCGGCGCTGCTCTTCTATTCGGCAGCGCGCGGCTCCCCCACGCTCAGCACGCTCCTGCTCCTGCTCACGCCGCTGCCCTCGCTGCTTGCTGGGCTCGGCTGGGGCTGGATGCCGGCCGCCGCCGGCGCCGTCGCCGGCGCTGTGGCGATGGCACTCGCGGCCTACCCGGCCTTCGCCGTCGGCTACTTCCTGGCCCTCGGCCTGCCGGCCACCATCGCCTCCTATCTCGCCTATCTGAGCCGACCGCACGCACAGGACCCGACCAAGGTCGAATGGTATCCGCCGGGACGGCTGCTCGCCGGGGTTGCCCTCTACGGGGGGGCGCTGCCGGTGCTGGTGCTGCCGCTGATCGGCGGCAGCTACGAGGGCCTGCGCGCGCCCATGGCCGAGCTCTTCCGCCAGCTCTCCGCGCGCGCCCCCGAGCTCGGCCTGCGGACCCTGAGCGAGCAGCAGATCGAGGCCCTGGCGGAGCTGGTGGTGGCGGCCCTTCCAGGGGCCATGGCGGCCTACTGGCTGGGAATCTTCAGCCTCAACCTGTACCTCGCGGGCCGCATCGCCAGGGCATCCGGGCGCCTCGGCCGCGACTGGCCCTACCTGCCGGGCCTCGCCTATCCGCCGGGGTTCCCGCTGGTGCTGGCGGGAGCACTCGCCGCCGTCTTCGCGCCGGGCGTGCTCGGCGTCGCGGGGGTCAGCTTCAGCGGCGCCCTGCTCCTCGCCTATCTCATCGCCGGGCTCGCCCTCGTGCACTACATTGCCAGGGGCCGGGCGCGCTGGGTGCTGTGGCTCGTCTATGCCCTCCTCCTCCTGTTTGAGCCCTACACGGCCGTGGCGCTCGTGCTCGGCGGGCTGCTCGAGCCGGTGCTCGGGCTGCGCCGGCGCTTCGGCCTGTCCCCGCCTCCCCAGACATGACAATCCCGCCAGCAACGGAGTAGCACCATGCAAGTCATTCTCCTCGAGCGCATCGGCCGCCTCGGCCAGATGGGCGACGTCGTCAACGTCAAGGACGGCTACGCGCGCAACTTCCTGCTGCCGCAGAAGAAGGCGCTGCGTGCCACCCCCGACAACCTCAAGCGCTTCGAGCGCGAGCGCGCCCAGCTCGAGGCCCGCGACCTCGAGCTCAAGAAGGAGGCGGAGGCAGTGGCCGCCAGGCTCGACGGCAAGAGCTTCCTCGCCATCCGGCAGGCCGGCGACACCGGTCAGCTCTACGGCTCTGTCACCTCGCGCGACATCGCCGAGCTGGTGACGGCCGGCGGCTTCAGCGTGGATCGGCGCCAGATCGTGCTCGACAAGCCGATCAAGACCCTCGGGCTGCACGCCACCCGCATCGCCCTGCATCCGGAGGTGATCGTCCAGGTCTCGCTCAACGTCGCCCGCTCCGAGGAGGAAGCCGAGCGCCAGGCCCGTGGCGAGGACGTGACGGTGGTGAAGGAGGAGGGGGTGCAGCTCGAAACCTTCAACCCCGACGCGCTGTTCGAGGAGGAGGCGCTCGCCCGCCAGCGCGGCGAGGGCGAGCAGCCGGAGACGCCCTAAGGGGTCGCCTGAGGGCGGCCGGCCGGGTGCGGGGCGCCCGCTGACCGCCGCACCTCCTCGGGCGCAGAGCTGCGTTGCCAAGCCAAGGCGGCCTCCACATTGCCTGTGGCGGCCGATTTGAACTTTCGTATAATGCTTTTCAGACTCCGTTAACGGAGCCAGAAGGGAGAGAAGCCGCAATCGGAGCAGGTTCTGCGTCATGTTCAGATTGCTCGACGTTCTCCTGCGGCGGATCGTGCAGCACGGCACCCTGACGCTGATCGATGCCGGCGGCACAACCCACCGCTACGGCGACGGGCGCGGCCCCCAGGTGGCGGTGCGCCTGGCCGACCGGCGCCTCGAGCGCCAGCTCGTCCTCGATCCGCAGCTGGTCCTCGGCGAGGCCTACATGCAGGGACGCCTGCAGACCGTCGAGGGCCGCATCTACGATTTCCTCGAGCTGCTGCTCACCAACCTTCAGAACCAGCCGCGGCCCACCCTCACCAGAGGCCTCGACGGCGCGCGCTACCTCGTGAGGCGCCTCGTCCAGTTCAATCCCACCGGCAGGGCGCGCCGCAACGTGGCGCACCACTACGACATCGACGGCGCCATCTACGACCTGTTCCTCGACCGCGACCGGCAGTATTCGTGCGGCTACTTCACCGAGGGCGCCGACCTCGAGGAGGCGCAGCTCGCCAAAAAGCGGCATCTGGCCGCCAAGCTCGCCATCGAGCCGGGACACAAGGTGCTCGACATCGGCTCGGGCTGGGGCGGGCTCGGCCTCTACCTGGCCAAGGTTGCCCATTGCGAGGTGACCGGCGTCACGCTGAGCCAGGAGCAGCTCAAAGTTTCGCGCGAGCGCGCGACCCGCGAGGGCCTCGCCCGGGCCGTGCGCTTCGAGTTCAAGGACTACCGCAAGGTCGAGGGCCGCTTCGACCGCATCGTCTCGGTCGGCATGTTCGAGCACGTCGGCGTCAACCACTACGCCACCTTCTTCCGGAAGGTGCGAGACCTGCTCACCGACGACGGCGTGGCACTCATTCACACCATCGGCCGCTCCGAGCCGCCCACCGCCACCAATGCCTTCATCGCCAAGTACATCTTCCCCGGCGGCTACATTCCGGCGTTGTCGGAGGTGGCGGCCGCGGTGGAGCGCTCGGGCCTCATCATAACCGACCTGGAGATCCTGCGCCTGCACTACGCCAAGACCCTGCGCGCCTGGCGCGAGCGCTTCCTCGCCAACTGGGACAAGGCGGCCGCCATCCTGGACGAGACCTTCTGCCGGATGTGGGAGTTCTATCTGGCGGGCTCGGAGGCCGCCTTCCGCTACCAGAACCTCGTCGTGTTCCAGCTGCAGCTGAGCCGGCGCATCGCCACGTTGCCGCTCACGCGCGACTATATGTTCCGCGGCGAGCACGATCTGCTCGCCCAGGAGGCGGAGGCGGCGCGGCCGCGGATGGCGGGCGAGTAGGCCAGCCCCCGGCGGGCCAGCGGGGGCGGCCGATTCGCGGCGGCAACCGATTTGTCGCCCCGGTGTGCAAAGCGAGGACGAGGCGCCTTGACAGCGCCCGGCAATGCCACCGGCGCGCCGCGGAATCGGCTAAGCCTCGCGCCCATGACCCAGACCGCACGCCGCCCGCCCGCGCAGGCAAGTCCCGGCGACGGCACGCCCGAGGGAGTGCCCTTCCGCGCCGCCCCCCACAACCTCGAGGCCGAGCAGGCGCTGCTCGGCGCCATCCTCGTCAACAACGACGCCCACGACCGCGTCTCCAACTTCCTCGAGGCGCATCACTTCTACGACCCTCTGCACCAGCAGATCTACGAGGTGGCCTCCAAGCTCATCGCCTCGGGCAAGCAGGCCACGCCCATCACGCTCAAGACGTTCTTCGAGGGCGCCGAGCCGATCGACGCCGGCCTCACCGTGCCGCAGTACCTCGGCCGGCTCGCCGCCAACGCCGCCACCATCATCAACGCCCGCGACTACGGCCGCACCATTCACGACCTCGCCACCCGCCGCCAGCTGATCCTGATCGGCGAGGACATGGTCAATGCTGCCTACGACAGCCCGGTAGACTTCCCGCCCAAGGAGCAGATCGAAGAGGCCGAGACGCGTCTCTATGCGCTGGCCGAGACCGACAAATACGGCCAGGGCTTCCTCGGCTTCGGGGCGGCGCTCACCCACGCCATCGAGATGGCCAACAACGCCTATCAGCGCGACGGCGGCCTCTCGGGCATCGCCACCGGGCTCAGGGACCTCGACGCCAAGATGGGCGGGCTGCAGCCCTCCGATCTCATCATCATTGCCGGCCGCCCTTCGATGGGAAAGACCGCGCTCGCCACCAACATCGCCTTCAACATCGCCCGCTCGAGGGCGCGCTCGCTGGCCGCCCGCCCCGAGCTCGGCCCCGACCATCCCGCCCATGACGGCGCCGTGGTCGGCTTCTTCTCGCTCGAGATGTCGGCCGAGCAGCTCGCCACCCGCATCCTCTCCGAGCAGGCCGGCATCCCCTCCGAGAAGATCCGCCGTGGCATGATCGACGAGCCCGAGTTCAAGCGCCTGGTGGAGGCGAGCCAGGAGATGTCGAGCCTGCCGCTGTTCATCGACCAGACCGGCGGCCTCACCATCGGCCAGCTCGCCTCGCGTGCGCGCCGGCTCAAGCGCCAGCACGGGCTGGGCCTCGTCGTGGTGGACTACCTGCAGCTGCTGGCGGGCTCGACGCGGCGGGCAGCCGAGGGGCGGGTGCAGGAGGTGGGAGAGATCACCACCGGCCTCAAGGCGCTGGCCAAGGAGCTCAACACCCCGATCGTTGCACTCTCGCAGCTCTCGCGCGCGGTCGAGAACCGCGAGGACAAGCGTCCCCAGCTCGCCGATCTGCGCGAATCGGGCTCCATCGAGCAGGACGCCGACGTGGTTATGTTCGTCTACCGGGAGGAGTATTATCTGGAGCGCGCGAAGCCCCAGGAGGGCACCATCGAGTTTCAGGACTGGATGGCCAAGATGCAGCTCGTCAGCGGCAAGGCGGAAGTGATCATCGGCAAGCAGCGCCACGGGCCGGTCGGCACGGTCCAGCTTCAGTTCGAGTCGAGCGTGACGCGCTTCTCCGACCTCGCGCGCGACGCCTACATGCCGGAGCGCACGAGGTGACGGCGGGCACCACAGTTGCGGCCAGGCTCGCCCGCCCGCGGGCGCCGATCCCCGCCTCGGCGCGGGCCGTGCTGACGGTGGACCTCGGCGCGCTGCGCGCCAACTGGGCCCGCCTCAACCAGGCCTCGGGGCGGGCCGAGTGCGCCGGCGTCATCAAGGCGGACGCCTACGGGCTGGGCCTGGAGCCCATCGCCCGCGCGCTTACCAGCGAGGGCTGCAAGACCTTCTTCGTCGCCAGCATTGATGAGGGCCGGGCGGCGCGCGAGGTGCAGCCCGGCGCCACCATCTACGTCCTCGACGGCCTGCTGCCGGGGGCGGAGCCGCATTATGCGGGATTCGACCTCCGGCCCGTGCTGTCGAGCCTGCCCGAGGCGCGCGACTGGGCCGCCTATTGCCGCGCGCGGGGGAGGCGGCTGGCGGCCGCCATCCACATCGACACCGGCATGAACCGGCTCGGCATGCCGCCGGCCGAGGTGGAGCAGCTCGCCGCCGCACCCGAGCTGCTCGGCGCGTTCGAGACTACGCTCGTCATGAGCCACCTTGCCTGCGCCGACCATCCGGACGATCCCATGAACGAGCTGCAGCGCACGCGCTTCGAGGAGCTGCGCGCCAAGCTGCCGCCGGCGCCTGCCAGCCTCTCCAACTCCGGCGGCACGTTCCTGGGGCCGCGCTACCACTTCGACCTGGTGCGGCCGGGCATCGCCCTCTACGGCGGCCGCGCGCACGAGGGCAAGCCGAACCCGATGCAGACCGTGGTGCGGCTTGCCGCCCGTATCCTGCAGGTGCGCGAGGTGGCCCCCGGCGCCAGCATCGGCTACGGCGCCACCTACAAGGTCCAGCGGCCGTCCCGCATCGCCACCATCGCCGTGGGCTATGCCGACGGCTTCCTGCGCGCCCTGAGCGTGGCCACGGGCGAGGCGGGCCCCGTCGGCTACATCGGCGACTACCCGGTGCCGATCGTGGGCCGCGTGTCCATGGACTTCATCACCGCCGACGTGTCGAGCGTGCCGCCCGAGCTCGCCCGCCGTGGCGCCTGGGTGGAGGTGATGGGCCACCGCGTCACCGTCGACGACCTGACCGACCGCGCCGGCACCATCGGCTACGAGCTGCTGTCCCGCCTCGGCCAGCGTGTCTACCGGGTCTACGAGGGGGCCTGAGGGACCGGAATGGCCAAACCCGCCCGCAGCCAGTTCGTGTGTCAGAACTGCGGAGCCGTGGCCGCGCGCTGGGCCGGCAAGTGCGCCGCCTGCGGGGAATGGAACACGCTTGCGGAGGAGGCGGACGCCGAGCTGCCGCCGGGCTCGGGGCTCGCGGGCGCCGGCCGCGGCCGCGCGGTGGCGCTTGAGACGCTGGCGGCGGCCGCCGAGCCCGTAGTGCGCATCCCCACCAGGCTCGCCGAGCTCGACCGCGTCACGGGCGGCGGCATCGTGCCGGGCTCGGCCCTGCTCATCGGCGGCGAGCCCGGCATCGGCAAATCGACGCTCCTCCTGCAGCTGGCGGCGGCCTTCGCCAAGGCCGGACGCCGCGCGGTCTATTTCTCCGGCGAGGAGGCGGCGGCGCAGGTGCGCCTCAGGGCCGAGCGCCTGGGGCTGGCCGAGGCGCCCCTGGCGCTCGCCTGCGAGACCAACGTCGCGAACATCCTCGCCACCCTGGCCCAGGGCCGCCGCCCCGACCTGGTCGTGGTCGACTCGATCCAGACCCTGTGGGCAGACGCCCTGGAGGCTGCACCCGGCACCGTGAGCCAGGTGCGCGCCGCCACCCAGGCCCTAGTGCGGTACGCCAAGGCGCAGGGGGCGGCGCTGGTGCTGGTCGGCCACGTCACCAAGGACGGCCAGATCGCCGGCCCCAAGGTGATCGAGCACATGGTCGACACGGTGCTCTACTTCGAGGGCGACCGCGGGCACGTCTTCCGCATCCTGCGGGCGGTCAAGAACCGCTTCGGCGCCACCGACGAGATCGGCGTGTTCGAGATGGGCGCGGAGGGCCTGCGCGAGGTCGCCAACCCATCCGAGCTATTCCTTGGCGACCGGCTTGCCTCGGCCGCCGGCTCGGCCGTGTTCGCCGGTGTGGAGGGCAGCCGGCCGATCCTGGTCGAGATGCAGGCCCTGGTGGTGCAGTCGGGGCTCGGCACGCCGCGCCGGGCGGTGGTGGGCTGGGACGCGAGCCGGCTCGCCATGCTGCTCGCCGTGATCGACGCCCGCTGCGGCATCTCCTTTGCCCAGCACGATGTATATCTCGCGGTGGCCGGCGGGCTGAAGATCGCCGAGCCGGCCGCCGACCTCGCCGCCGCCGCCGCCCTGCTCTCCTCCATCGCCAACGTTGCCCTTCCGCCCGATCGGGTCTACTTCGGAGAGATCAGCCTGTCGGGGGCGGTGCGGCCGGCGGGGCACATGCTGGCGCGCCTCAAGGAAGCCCAGAAGCTCGGCTTCAAGAGCGCCACTCTCCCCGCCGCCGGCGAGCTGGACGCGGGCGGGCTCGATCTCGAGCTCGGGCGGATCGCCCACGTCAGGAGCCTCTCGGAGGCACTCGGGCAGTAGCTTGCATGGGCCTCGGGATGTGAATGAGCAGGGGACCAAGCCATGATCGGTGGCCTTTCCTATCTCGACGCCGGCCTCGTCGCCATCGTCGCCATCTCCGGCATCGTGGCCATGTACCGGGGCTTCACCCGCGAGGTGCTGTCCATCCTGTCATGGCTGGCGGCGGCGGCGGCCTGCGTCTATTTCGTGTTCAAGTACCGGGCCGAGGCCCAGGAGATCGCCAACCAGTTCCACGCCCCGCTGCTGGTCGCCCAGGTGGCGGTGGGGGGCCTCATCTTCCTGGTGGTTCTGATCATCGTTCATTTAATCACGTCGCGCATCTCCGACACTGTGCTCGACAGCCGCGTGGGGCCCATCGATCGCATCCTGGGGCTCCTCTTCGGGGTGGCGCGGGGGTTCATCCTGGTGGTGATCCCCTTCATGTTCTACGAATCGTTCGTCACCAAGCAGGAGCAGCAGTACGAGTGGGTGCGCAATGCCGTGTCGCGACCCTACATCAAGTCGACCGGCGACTCGCTCAAGGTGATGCTGGAACGGATGGTGCCGTCGCAGCTGATGGGGCCGTCGGGCGAGCAACAGCAAGGCAGCCTGCGACAAGATCATAACAACCCCGTTGCCGCGCCCCATGGCACCCCCGAGCGAGTTGCCCTATATCGTGGTGCGCCACGGAAGGTGAGCCCCTGAACGGCGGTGGCCAGGGGTCGTCCGGGGTCCTCGTGCGGGTGCTGCCGCTGATGCCGGACAGAGAGGCCGCCCATGGACTTTTGGCGCGACGGTGCTGAGGCGCGGGCCGCTCCCAACCGCTGGGGGCCCGACGACCGCCCGCGCGAGGAATGCGGCGTCTTCGGCGTGCTGGGCAATCCGGACGCGGCCGCGCTGACCGCGCTCGGCCTGCACGCCCTCCAGCACCGCGGCCAGGAATCGGCCGGCATCGTCACGTACGATGGCGCCCACTTCCATTCCGAGCGCCGGCTCGGCCTCGTCGGCGACAACTTCAACAAGGCCGAGGTGATCGGCCGGCTCGCCGGCCACGTCGCGCTGGGCCACGTGCGCTACTCCACCACCGGCGACACCATCCTGCGCAATGTGCAGCCGCTGTTTGCCGACCTCGACACCGGCGGCTTCGCGCTGGCTCACAACGGCAACCTCACCAATGCGCGCACGCTGAGGCGCGAGCTCATCTCCACCGGCGCCATCTGCCAGTCCACGTCCGACAGCGAGGTGATCCTGCACCTGATGGCGCGCTCCCAGCGCCGGCGCACGGTGGAGCGGTTCGTGGAGGCGCTGCGCCAAGTACAGGGCGCCTACGCCCTGGTGTGCCTCACCAACGACATGCTGATCGGGGCACGCGATCCCATCGGCATCCGGCCGCTGGTGCTGGGCCGGCTCGGCTCGGCGCACGTGCTGGCCTCGGAGACCTGCGCGCTCGACATCGTCGGCGCCGAGTTCGTGCGCGAGATCGAGAACGGCGAGATCGTCACCATCACCGCCGAGGGCGTGGAGAGCCATCGCCCGTTCCCCCGCCGCCCGGCGCGCCCCTGCATCTTCGAGTACATCTACTTCGCCCGCCCCGATTCGATCGTCGGCGGACGCAACGTCTACGACCTCAGGAAGCAGATGGGTGCGCAGCTGGCGCGCGAGGCCCCGGCCCCCGCCGACGTCGTCATCCCTATTCCGGATTCGGGCGTGCCGGCCGCTATCGGCTACGCCCAGGAGAGCGGCATCCCCTTCGAGCTCGGCATCATCCGCAACCACTACGTGGGGCGCACCTTCATCGAGCCCGAGCAGCGCATCCGCCAGCTCGGCGTCAAGCTCAAACACTCGGCCAACGCCTCCGCCGTGCGCGGCAACCGCGTCGTGCTGATCGACGACTCGATCGTGCGGGGCACCACCTCGCGCAAGATCGTGCAGATGATGTTCGAGGCGGGCGCGCGCGAGGTGCACCTGCGGGTGTCGAGCCCTCCCATCACGCATCCCGACTTCTATGGCATCGACACGCCGCGCCCCACCGAGCTGCTGGCCGCCACCATGTCGGTGCCCCAGATGCGCGACTTCATCGGCACCACCAGCCTCGCCTTCCTGTCGGTGGACGGCATCTATCGCGCGCTCGGCCACGAGCGCCGCGACGCGCGCGCGCCCCAGTACACCGACCACTGTTTCACGGGCGACTATCCCACCGAGCTCGTGGACCAGCGCGGCCCTGCCCGCAGCGCCCAGCTGTCGTTCCTGTCCGAGGTGAGTTGAGCTGCCCTCCCGACAGGCCCCAGCCTGCCCGCCTCCACAAAGCTGACCAGTTTGTCGTCTAGTCAGGGAATCGACTGGCGCGTGCGGCTCGGCGGTGGGGAGACAAAGGGTGGGACACGCAGCAGGCCACATCGCAATTCTCGGGGGCGCGGGGCTCGCAGCCGCCGCCCTGCTTCACCTCCTCGGCCAGGGGATGCGCAGCGAATCAACGGTGGTCGTCACCCTACCCAAGCGCAGCGCCGAGCCCCCGGCGCCCGTCGCCACGGCAAGCCTGCCGGTCCCGGCCGGCCGGCCGGCGGCGGACCCCGCCACCCTCGCCCGCCAGCTGCAGACCGAGCTTCGCCGCGTCGGCTGCTACGAGGGCGAGATAAACGGGCTGTGGACGACCTCGACGCGGCTGGCCATGCGCGCCTTCACCGAGCGCGTCAACGCCAAGCTGCCCATCGACAAGCCCGACCAGATCCTGCTGAGCCTGGTGCAGGGCCACCAGGGGCGCGTCTGCGGCGAGCCCTGCTCCGCCGGCCAGGCCCCCGGCAAGGACGGCAGCTGCCGGCCCGAGGCGATCCAGGCCAGGGCCGGCCAGGGCACCGCCCCGCCGCCGCCGGGCGAGGCCGGCCCCGAGCGCAGCGCGGCGGCCGTCGCGCCGGTGGCGCCAATCCCCGCCCCGGTCCCACGCTTCGTCGGCCCGCCGGCGCTGGGCGAGGCGGCCATGGAGCGCTCCACCTCGACCCTTGCCCCGCCCGCGCCCGCCGCCCCCAGGCTCACGGCGCCACCTGTCGAGGCGCGCAGGGCGCCTCCGCCACCCAAGCCCGCCGCTGCCGAAGAGGCGCCGGCAAAGACCGCCTCGACGACGCCACCACCGCCGCCGGTCGCCGCCGAGCGGCCGAGCCGCGCCAGCCGCCACGCCGGCGCGCCCATCCCCACCATCGGCGTCTACGAACGCCGCGTCCGCCGCTTCGTGCGCCGCGCGCCGCCGCGGCTCGCGCGATCCATCGTCCGCAATCTGCAGCGGGTGGGCATTCTGCCGTGAGAAGGCGCAGCGTGAGCGGCGGCGCCGCCCGCATGACATTTTGGTAATCCTCCTACCACGCCTATTTGCGCCACCATCTTGGGCTAGGAGCAGGCCCATGCCCTGCGGCGCCTCGGCCGCGGTCCCATGCAGGAGGTCCCGCATGAAGTCCCTTTCGCTCACGCTCACCTTCGCCGCCGCGCTCGCCGGCATCGCCTCCGCCGCCGGCGCCAGCCGCATCAACACGGGCGCGCCGGCCGGCGACTACCACAAGAGCTTCTGCCCAGCGCTCGCCAAGCAGCTGAAGCTGGCCCAGCTCGATTACGCGTGCACACCCTCGGCCGGTACGCGCCAGAACGTGGAGCGTGTGCTCGCCGACCCACGCCAGCTCGGCTACGCCCAGCTCGATGCCTTCGTGCTCGAGAGCCGCCAGCTCAAGGCCGAGGGCGCGCTCACCATCGTGCGCCAGGACGACGTGCGCGAGTGCGTCTTCGTGGTCACCCGCAACAAGGATATCACCGACTACGGCACGCTGAGGAGCAATGCCCCGCGCCTGCGCTTCATTCTGCCGCCCGACGGCTCGGGCAGCGCCGGCACCTTCCAGTTCCTGCGCTCGCTCGACGCGGAGGGCCTGGGCAAGGCCAGGGCCGTGAGCAACGCCGAGTCGCCCGAGGCGGCCATTCGCGAGGCGCTGTCGGCCGACGACACGGTGGGCTTCTTCGTGCAGCTCGCCGATCCGGAGAGCGAGCGCTTCGCCCTCGTCTCCAAGCTTGGCGGCCACATCGTGCCGGTGATCGACCGCACCATCCTGCGCCAGGAGGTCGGGGGCAGGAAGATCTACTTCGCCCAGGAGACCCAGGTGGAGAACGCGCAGTGGATCAAGTCCGGCCGTAAGGTGGTGACCGCCTGCACGCCGCTGGTGGTGTTCACCGGCAGCCCCGAGCGCGTGTCGGGCGAGCAGGCGAGAAAGGACCACGAGGACCTCATCCGCACCGTGCGCGCGCTGCAGGCGCCCGTGCCCGAGGAATCGCTGTTCCAGAAGCTGCTCAAGCGCACCAAGGAGCTCTCCGCCTCCAGCACCGAAAAGCTGCTGGAGATGACCGAGCAGGCGCGCGAGAAGGCCAAGCCCTACACCGACAAGGCGGTGGAGGCGGCCAAGGAGGCCGGCGAGCAGGCCAAGCAGGCGGCCGAGCGCGCGCAGGAGGCAGCCAAGCCCTACTACGAGAAGAGCAAGGAGGCCGCCCAGAAGGCCTACGACGACGCCGTGAAGCGGGCCAAGGAGCTGATGGACAAGGCCAAGCCCGAGCCTGCTCCCAACAAGAACTGACCTGTGGAGGCGCCACCCGCCCCCCGCTGCAGATGGCGCCTTAACCGACCGCGGTGTAATGGTGTCGGACCCGAAGGGTCCGACACCATGCCATGAGTGCCAGCCCACGCCTCGCCGGTCGCCTCGCGCTCGTCACAGGCGCCACCCGCGGCATCGGCCGCGCCGTGGCGCTCGCCTACGCCAGGGAAGGCGCGCACCTGGTGCTGGTGGGGCGCACTGGTGGCGCGCTCGAGGAAGTGGACGACGAGATCCGCGCGCAGGGCGGCAGCGCCACCCTCGTCACCCTTGACCTCAAGCTGCAGGAGAAGGTGGACGCCCTGGGCCCCACCATCTATCAGCGCTGGGGCAAACTCGACATCCTGGTCGGCAACGCCGGCATCCTGGGGCCGCTGTCGCCGCTCGGCCACGTCAGCGCGCACGCCTGGAACGACGTGATCGCGGTCAACCTCACCACCAACTGGCGGCTGATCCGCACGCTCGACCCGCTGCTGCGCCGCTCCGATGCGGGCCGCGCCGTCTTCGTCACCTCCGGCGTGGCCTCCGCGCCCCGTGCCTACTGGGGCCCCTACGCGGTCTCCAAGGCCGGGCTCGAGGCGCTGGTGCGCGTCTACGCCCAGGAGGTGGAAAGCACGCCGGTGCGGGTGAACCTGGTGAACCCCGGCCCCACGCGCACCGAGATGCGCGCCAAGGCTTTCCCGGGCGAGAACCCGGCCCTGCTCAAGCCGCCCGAGCACGTGTGCGAGACCTTCGTCCGCCTGGCCGAGCCTGCCTGCACCGACAACGGCCGCCTCTTCGACCTCAAGACCGGCGAAGTGCGCTGAGCCCGGCAACCGGCGCCGCGGCGGTCAGGCCGCCTCCACCACCATGCCGTCGTAGGCGGGCTCCACATGGGGCGGCAGATCGCGGCGCAGGGCGCCGTAGTCTAGATCGAAGGTCATGTGGGTGAGGATGGCGCGCCTCGGCGCCAGCCGCTCGATCCAGGCGAGCGCCTGCTTCAGACTGAAGTGGCTGGGGTGCGGCTGCGGCCGCAGCGCATCGACGATCCAAAGGTCGAGGCCCTGCAGGAGTGGCAGGGAGGCCTCCGGAACGCCGCTGATGTCGGGCGAGTAGGCGACGTCACCGAAGCGGAAGCCGAGCGAGGCGATATCGCCGTGCTCCTGCAGGATCGGCACCGCCTCGATCGGCCCGCCCGCACCCGACACGCGCACGGGCTGGGGCGGGTCGATGTCGTGGGCGTCGAGAATGGCGGGGTAGGCCGAGCCCGGAGGCTGTACGAAGCAGTAGTCGAAGCGCTGCATGAGCATGGCGCGCGTGCGCGCGTCGGCCCACACCGGCACGCGGCGGCCCGTGTTGAAATAGATGCCGCGCAGGTCGTCGATGCCGTGCGTGTGGTCGGCGTGGTCGTGGGTGTAGAGCACGCCGTCGAGGGTGGAGATGCGCGCATCCAGCAGCTGCTCGCGGATGTCGGGCGGCGTGTCGATCAGCACGCGGGTGGCACCGCCACGGGCGACGCGCTCGACCAGCAGCGCGCAGCGCCGGCGCCGGTTGCGGGGCTGGGCGGGATCGCAGCTGCCCCAGATGTTGCCGATGCGCGGCACGCCGCCGGAGGAGCCGCACCCCAGTATGGTGAAGCGCGTGGTCATGCGCCGGCCGCGCCCCGCGGCACCTTGGCGTAGAGCCGGTGGAAGTTCTCGGTGGTGGCGCGCGCCAGCTCCTCGCGGGTGACGCCCCTGATCCGCGCGAGCTCGCTCGCCGTCTCCACCATGAAGGCCGGCTCGTTGCGCTTGCCGCGGTATTTGCCCGGCGCCAGGAAAGGGGCATCCGTCTCCACCAGCAACCGGTCGAGCGGCACCGCGGCCGCGATCTCGCGTAGCGCCTGGGATTTCTTGAAGGTGATGATCCCCGAGAAGGAGATGTAGAGGCCAAGGGCGAGCGCACGGCGGGCGAGCTCCGGCCCGCCGGTGAAGCAGTGCAGCACCGCCGCGAACGGCCGTCTCGCCATGGCCTCCTCGAGCACGCGGGCGATGTCGTCGTCGGCGTCGCGGGCGTGGATGACGAGCGGCAGGCCCGTCTCCTGGGCGGCGGCGATGTGGTTGGCGAGGCCCTGCATCTGCGCCTCGCGCGGACTGTTGTCGTAGAAGTAGTCGAGGCCCGCCTCGCCGATCGCCACCACCTTGGGGTGGCGCGAGAGACGCACGATCTCGGAGACGGGAACGTCGAGCTCGGTGTGCGCATAGTGCGGGTGAGTGCCGACGGAGGAGAACACGCGCGCGTTGTCCTCGGCGATCCGCAGGGTCTCCTCCAGCCGGCGCACGTGCATGGAGATCGACACGATGAGCCCCACGCCTGCCGCCCGTGCGCGGGCGATGACCTCGTCGCGGTCGGCGGCGAAGTCCTTGGCGTCCAGGTGGCAGTGGTGGTCGACGAGCATGGGCTGCGCGTTCCGCCCTCTCCCCGCCGTCGAGACGATGGGGAGAGGGACCATCGTCAAGTCCTGGGAGCTGGCTTGGGCCTTGCTTTGCTCTTTGCTGATCCCTTCGCCTCGTCCTCCCCATTGGGCTCGACATAGCGCGGGAACACCCCGACCGGCGCCGGTATCGGTGTGCCGGGTTTCAGCCGCCCTGCCGGACCGAGGGCGCGGAAGGTGCGCGCCTGCGGCGCCTGCCCGAGGCTATCGAGCAGCCTGCCGGCGGCCGTCGGCACCGCCGGCGCAGCGAGGATCGCCACCTGCCGCACCACCTCGGCTGTGGTGTAGAGGATGGTGTCGCGGCGGGCGGGGTCGGTCTTGCTCTTGGCCCAGGGCTCCTCGCCGGCGAAGTAGCGGTTGGCGTCCGCCACCACCGCCCACACCGTGTCGAGCCAAGCCTTGATGGCCTGCCGGTCCATGGCCTCGCGCGCCTTGGCGTACATGGCATCGGCAGCGGCCAGGATCGCCTCGTCGGCAGGGGTGAGCGGCCCCGGCGGCGGGATCCTGCCCTCGCAGTTGCGGTGGATCATCGACAGCGAGCGCTGCGCCAGGTTGCCGAGGTCGTTGGCGAGGTCGGCGTTGATGCGGTTGACGATCGCCTCGTGGCTGTAGCTGCCGTCCTGGCCGAACACCACCTCGCGCAAAAAAAAGTAGCGCACCTGGTCGACGCCGTAGGCCTTCACGAGGTCGAAGGGGTCGACCACGTTGCCCACCGACTTCGACATCTTCTCTCCCCGGTTGTAGAGGAAGCCGTGGGCGAAGACGCGCCGGGGCGGCGCGATGCCGGCCGACATCAGGAACGCCGGCCAGTAGACGGCGTGGAAGCGCACGATGTCCTTGCCGATGATGTGAACGTCGGCCGGCCAGTAGCGCCAGCGCGGATGGCCTTCGTCGGGAAAGCCCGCCGCGGTGATGTAGTTGGTGAGCGCGTCCACCCACACGTACATGACATGCTCGGGCGCGCCCGGCACCCTGATGCCCCAGTCGAGCGTGGTGCGCGAGACGGAGAGGTCCTGCAGCCCGCGCCTGACGAAGCTCACCACCTCGTTGCGCCGCTCCGGCGGCAGGATGAAATCCGGGTGCTTCTCGTAGTGCTCGAGGAGGCGCTGCTGGTAGGCGGAGAGGCGGAAGAAATAAGTCTCCTCCTCGAACCACTCCACGGGCGTGCCCTGGGGGCCGAGGCGGACGCCATCGGCGCCCAGCGTGGTCTCGTCCTCGGCGTAGAAGGCCTCGTCGCGCACGGAGTACCAGCCGGCGTACTTCTTGAGGAAGATGTCGCCGTTGTTGGCAGCCATGCGCCGCCAGATCTCCTCCGAGGAGCGGTAGTGGCGGGGCTCCGTTGTGCGGATGAAGTCGTCGTTGGAGATGCTGAGCGCCTCGGCCATGGCCCGGAAGCGCGCCGAGTTGCGGTCGGCGAGCGCATGCGGGGTGAGCCCCTCCTTGACGGCGGTCTGCTTCATCTTGAGGCCGTGCTCGTCGGTGCCGGTGAGGAAGAACACGTCCCGGCCATCGAGCCGCTCGAAGCGGGCGATGGCATCCGTGGCGATGGCCTCATAAGCGTGGCCGATGTGGGGCGGCCCATTAGGGTAGGAGATGGCCGTGGTAATGTAGAACTTTCGCTGCCCGCTCATGGTCGCAGGTTCCATCTGACTCGCTGATCCTGAGAAAAGAGACTCCGCGTCGCCGGCGACGCACGAGGGTCAGCACATTCGCGCACAGGCCCGCGCGGCAGCGCCGGGTGATGGCGGGCGGCAATTGCGGAGGTCGCGGCTCATTCGTCTTGCGAGGCTCGTGGCCTGGTCGGCGCGGGCTAGCTATCACGATTTTGCGGCGAGCGCCACCGCCCCGGCGCCGGAGCGAGGCCGTCGCCCTCCTGGCGCGCCAGCGCCTCGAGCCGCGCCAGCGTGCCGAGGATCAGCGCCCTGCGGTCGAGGTTGAGCAGCGCCGCCTCGCTGCGCTCGCGCACTACGCTCTCCCACAGCGCGGCCCACGCCGGCAGCCGGCCCTCGCCGATCAGGCGCTGGGCCAGGGTCGCCTCGGGTGTGCCGCCGCCCACGGCGCGCGCCCGCACGAGGCGGGCCAGGTGGTCGAGCAGGAGGTCGAGGAAGGCCTCGAAGCGCTGCTCCTGAACAGGATGGGCCATCTGGTCGGCGAGCGCATGCGCTGTCTGCCAGTCGATCACGGGCAGGGCCGCGATCATCCTGTCGATGCGCTCGTGGAGCTCGAGCCCGCCGCTGCCGGCGAGCAGCAGGGCGCGCCGCACGCTCCCCTGCGCCAGCCGCTCGAGCAGCGGCCATTGCTGTGCGCCGGGTGCCTCCATACCGGCCGCCGCCAGCGCCGCCTCGCACGCGGCCCTGAGGTCGGTGCCGGCCAGGGGGGCGAGATCGAGGCGCCGGCAGCGCGAGCGGATGGTGGGCAACAGGCGGCCGGGCTCGGAGGAGACGAGCAGGAACAGCACCCGCGCGCGCGGCTCCTCGAGCGACTTGAGGAGCGCGTTGGCGGCATTGAGGTTGAGCTCGTCGGCCGTGTCGACGACGACCACACGCCAGGCTCCCTCCGCCGCCGTGAGCCCCAGGAACGACCTGAGCCGCCGCACCTCGTCGATGGGAATGCTCGCGCCGAAGCGCTTGCTGCGCTGGTCGTAGGGGCGGCGCAGCACGAGGAGGCCGGGGTGGGAGAGCGCCGCCACCTGCCGCGCAGCCACCGAGTCGGCGCCGACCTCGAGGCTGTCCGGGCTGCGCTCCACGGGGCGCGCCAGGGCGTGGCGCGCCAGGCGGTAGGCGAGCGTAGCCTTGCCGATGCCCTCGCGGCCCGCGATCAGCCAGGCGTGGTGCATGCGCCCGCCGGAGAAGGCATGGGCCAGCTCCCGCTCGGCCGCCGCGTGCCCGAACAGGACGCGCGTTTCGCGCGGGTGGGGGAAGCCCTCGAGCCGGTCGGCCTCGGGCAGGGCATCCTCCTCGTCGCGGACGGCAGGGGTGCGCGACATCAGGCCTTCCCCGTCAGCAGACGCCGCTCGATGTGGCTCCAGACCTCGGCGGCGACGGCGCCCGCCTCCCGCGTCCCGTCCAGCAGCACGCAGCGCCCGGGGTCGGCCCGCGCGATGGCCGCATAGCCCGCGCGCAGCCGCTCGTGGAAGGCGAGGTCGCGCTTCTCGTAGGCGTCGGGCGGCAGGTGGGCGAGAGAGGCCCCCTGGCGGCGCCGGGCGGCGCGGGCCAGGCCCGTCTCGGCCGGCACGTCGAGGATGAAGGTGAGGCTCGGGGCGGTCGCACCCACAACCAGGCCCTCGAGGATGGCGAGGGTCGCCTCTGGCAGGCCGCCGGCGAGGCCCTGATAGACGCGCGTGGAATCGGAGAAGCGGTCGCAGATCACCCAGCGGCCGGCAGCGAGGGCGGGGCGGATGGTGGCTGCGATGTGGTCGCAGCGCGCAGCATAGAACAGCAGCGCCTCGGCCAGCGCCGGGTGCGGAGCGGTGGCCGGATCGAGGATCAGCGCACGCACCTGCTCGGCGAACGGCGAGCCGCCGGGCTCGCGCGTGAGCACGACGTCGGCCCCGCCCGCGCGCAGTCGCTCGGCCAGGAGCTGCGCCTGCGTGGACTTGCCGGAGCCCTCGCCGCCCTCGAAGGTGATGAACCTTGCCGTCGCCATGAGCTCACGCCGGCCCGTTGCCGACGGGCGCCGGGCCGCCACTCCTAGCACACGCCGCTACGGCAGCCATCTCGTGGCCAGGCACAGGAGCGAATCGAGCCCCCGCCGCATGGTGCCGGCGGGCTCGATGTCCTCGGCCGCGTAGAGCGGCACCTCGTTCATCTGGTCGGTGGCGGTGGTGACGCGCAGCATCGCCACCTGGTCGCCCTTGCGCACCGGCGGCTTGAGCGGCCACTGGTAGACGATCTGGGCCTTGAGCTTGTGGCTGGCTGGGGTGCGCGGCAGCCAGATGTTGACGTCGCCATGGCCGGTCAGCGGCACGTACATGCGCCGGCCGCCCCACACGCGGGCGTGGCCCACCACCTCGCCGGCCTCGAACAGCTTGGCCTCCGAGAAGCTCTTGAACCCCCACTCGAGCAGCCGGCGGGCGTCGTCACGCCGCTCGTCGGCCTTGGCGAGCCCGGTCACCACCACGATCAGCCGCCGCTCGTCCTGCTTGGCCGAGGCCACGAGGCCGTAGCCCGATTCCTTGATGAACCCCGTCTTGAGGCCGTCCACCCCCGGCACCAGCCCGAGCAGCGGGTTGCGGTTGACGAACTTGTGCTTGCGGTAATTGAACTCCTTGAGCGCGAACAGCGCGTAGTAGTCCGGGTAGGTGAGGATGATGTGGCGCGCCAGCATGGCAAGCTCGCGCGCCGTCGTCAGGTGCTCGGGGTGGTGCAGGCCGGTGGCGTTACGGAACACCGACCGCTTGAGACCGAGGCGGCGGGCCTCCTCGGTCATGCGCTGGGCGAACAGGCTCTCGTTGCCGGCCATGTTCTCCGCCACCGAGATGGCGGCATCATTGCCCGACTGCACGATGATGCCCTTGAGCAAATCCTCCACCGTGGCCTTGGTGCCGACCGGCACGAACATGGCCGAGGTGCCCGACGGCGCCCCGCCCTTGCGCCAGGCGTACTCGCTCATGAAGAACTCGTCGGAGAGCTTCACGTCGCCCTCCTTGAGCGCCTTGAACAGCAGCACGAGCAGCATGAGCTTGCTCATGCTGGCGGGGTGGATCAGCTCGTCGGCGCCGCGCTGGAACATGATGGCCCCCGATTCGGCGTCCATCAGCACGGCATGGGGCGCCTTCACCGCCACGCCCTCACCCGCCTTCTCCTGGGCGGCGAGCGGCCGCGCCGGGCCGCCTAGGGGAGCGAGCGCCATGGCCAGGGCGAGAAGCCCGCGGAGAAGCACCCGTCCCAGCGGATGGGCGGTTGCCGGCGCGACCATTGTCTGGCTCCAGGGTGGACCAAATCTTCGACCGGACTATCGGGTCAGCCCGCCGGGAAAGTCAACGCTGCCGGACCCGCCGTCAACGGCAGCTCGCCGCCAGGCCGGCCGCTCAGCGGCCGCCGTAGCCGGCGGGGTGATGGGAGAGAGCCACCCGGAACCAGGGCTGGCTCGCCAGGAACCGCTGCTCCTTGCGGTCGTCGCCGCTGAGCGGGGCGCGGCCGGCGTAGCGCACCCGCACCGGCGCCGTCCCTTCCCGCTCGAAGCCCAAGTAGCGCGCGGCCGCCCGCGACACGTCGATGAGGCGCGAGTTGACGTAGGGCCCGCGGTCGTTGACGCGCAGGAGGAGCGTGCGGCCGTTGTCGAGGTTGGTGACGTAGACGTACGAAGGCAAGGGCAGGGTCGGGTGCGCCGCCGACAGCGCCCACATGTCGAAGATCTCGCCGTTGGCGGTGCGCCGGCCGTGGAACTCGCCGCCGTAGTAGGAGGCAAGGCCGCGCCGGTCGTAGCCGGGCTCCTCGCGGGGGGTGTACCACTGCCCGTCGATCTCGTAGGGCTGGCCCAGCTTGTAGGTGCCGCCGCCCTTGGGGATCGGCCGGCCGTGGGGGACGACGCGCGGGCTCGCCGGCACGCTGGCGCGGCGCTCGACACCGGCCTGGGGCGCGCGCTCGGACCGCGAGCACGCCGCCAGCGCCGCCGCCAGCGCCAAGCCCACAACCGCCCCCGGCCGCCATCGCAGACGCATCACTCGAAGACCCGGTCGGCCGGCGCCTCGCGGGGAGCGCCGGCGTGCCTCCACGCTGCCGACAATTGCCACGCCGGCGTTAGGATCGCGTTAACGCTGGGCCGGGGCCTCCCGCGCCCGCCGAGCGCTCCCGCTGCGGACCGTGGCTCCGCCTGCGCTCGGTTTCCGCATACTTTCCGGCTTCCTACCGAGCGGGTATCCTCAAGGCCGCCGCTGCCGTCCCCTGGGGCCCAAGCGGACGGCGCCGAGGGCCCCCGCCCGCGGGCCGCGTCCGGGGCGCCACAGGCCGCGGCATCCAGCCGCGGCACGGGCGGGCGTTGCGAGGGAGCATGAGCGACTGGAGCGCCGGCTACGTCACCGAGGTCGGCTACACGCACGGCTTCTACCGCGAGCTGGTGCCCCGCATGCTGGCCTTCGGCGCGCTGCTGCGCGGGCTGGCCGCGCCGGGGCTCGGCCCCGAGCCCATCCGCGTGCTCGAGCTCGGCTGCGGCCAGGGCCTCTCCGCCAACATCATCGCCGCCGCCTGCCCGGAGGTGGACTACACCGCCGTGGACTTCAATCCCGCCCACATCGCCGGCGCGCGCGCCCTGGCCGAGGCGGCCGGCATCCCCAACATCCGCTTTCGCGAGGCGAGCTTCGAGGACGTGGCCGAGGACGCCGGGCTGGGCCAGTTCGACGTCGTCACCCTGCACGGCGTCTACACCTGGGTGTCGGAGGCCAACCGCCGGCACATCGTGCGCATTGCCCGCGACAAGCTCGAGGGCGGCGGCCTGCTCTACGTCTCCTACAACACCCATCCGGGCTGGACGCCCTTTATGCCCATCCGACGCATGTTCATGGATGCGATCGCGGCCGCCCCGCAGGTGCCGCTGCTCGAGCGCCTGGAGGAGGTGTTCAAGCTGTTCCGCCGCCTGACCGAGGTCAAGGCCAGGTATGTCGCCGGCATGCCGGGGCTCGCCGAGCGCATGAAGCGCCTGGAGGGACTGCAGAAGAACTACTTCGCGCACGAGTTCCTGAACGAGGAGTGGACCATCTTCCATTTCGCCGAGGTGGCCGAGGACATGGCGCGCGCCAAGCTCACCTATGTCGGCTCCGCGCACGTGCTGGAGAACGTCGACTACCTCAACCTCACGCCCGAGCAGCGCGCGTTCCTGGGCGAGATCCGCGATTCCGTGCGGCGCGAGGGCCTGCGCGATCTGATCGAGAGCAGGCAGTTCCGCCGCGACATCTTCGTCAAGGGCCGCCTGCCGCTGGGACCGGTGCGCATCCGCGAGGTGTGGTCCAACCTGCGCTTTGCGCTCTCCGCGCGGGCCGCCGACGTGCCGCGCAAGGTGAAGGGAGGGCTGGGCGAGTTCGATCTCAAGGCCGACATCTACGGCCGGCTGCTCGATCGGCTCGACGGCGGGCCACGGACCGGGCGCGAGCTGCTCGAGACGGTGGCCGGCACCGGGGCCGGCTGGCCGCAGCTGTGCGAGGCGCTCGCCATCCTGGTGGGCCAGGGCAGCTGCCACGTGGCCCCGCCGGAGAAGGGCGAGGAGCAGCGCGCCAAGCGCACCGAGGCCCTCAACGGGGCCATTCTGCAGCGGGCGCGCGACAGCACCGAGCTGCAGTTCCTGGCCTCGCCGGTGATCGGCTCGGCGGTGGCGGTGGACCGCATCTCCCAGCTTATGCTGCTGGCCGCGCGCGAGAAGCGCGCCGATCCCGTCCGCTTCGTGTGGGGTATCCTGCGCTCGCACGGCCAGAAACTCATCAAGGACGGCAAGGTGCTGGAGACGGAGGAGGAGAGCCTCGCCCATTTGCGCCAGCTCGTGGACAGGTTCCAGTCCGGGCCCAGCGTCACCCTGGGGCGGCTCAAGGTGCGCTGAGCGGGGGCGCGGCGGCGGCCGGTTTGGCGTTGCGCTGGGATCGTCCAGGCCGCCGGGCGGGCGCGGGCGGCGGCGTCGCCGCCGCCGTGGGCGGGCGGGCGCGGCCTGGGAAGCGCAAGGCGAGGCGGGCGAGCGGAGGCCGTCCGCCGGGCCCGGCCGGCGGTTGTCGGGCGCGGCGGGATTGTCTAAGCCGTCGAGGCAGGCATGGATGGGTGGCCGAGTGGCTTAAGGCACCGGTCTTGAAAGCCGATTCTCATAATCTCCTCCCGTGATCTTCTGTATCTTAAGTCCCTGATCTGTCAGTCCCCCGAGGCTCGACGGTATCTGGCCGTAGTCTCCCAGCCTGTCCAATATCTGGACCGTCCGGTGCCAATTCCGGTGCCATCTTCCTCCGCATACTCTGCATGTCACGCGAACGTGTCCGACTTGAATGGAGCGGCGACGGCCGCCAGATTGAGAATATGTGTTCCCTTAGCCGCAAATACCGGAAATACCGCTAATTCTTAAGATATTGATTTCATTGAAGAAAATGACCGTATTTTTTGCGCCCAGAATTGATCTGGAATTCCGGAAATTCCCGTCCCCCCCCTCCCCCCCCCCCGCCTAACGGAAAGGGCGGCCGGGAAGCCCGGCCGCCCTGACCTCTCTGGACTGCCCGGCTCAGCCGCCGCGCGCCATCCTGCCCAGCACCCGCCGGGCCGGCCCGTTGTCGACGGCACACGCAGCTGCGGCCGGATCGCCGGCGCCGCGAGCGCCAGATCGAGGTAGCGCATCACCCCGCCGACCTTCTCCCGCCGGTGGCCGGCCGCCGTCATGGCCCGGCCGAACGCCGTGGGGTTCATCGGCTCGAGGCCCTCGGTCATGCACCAGGCCTCGAAGGACGACCTTGCCTCGGCGGCCGGCAGGGCGGAGCCGCGCCGGCGGACCAGCGCCTCGGCGGCCCAGCGCTCCACCACGCCGTCGGCAGCACCCGCGCCGTCGGCTGCCGCAGAAGGCGCAGGAGCCGCGGCGGCGGGTTCGGGCGCCTGCGCCTCGGCCGAGGCCTCGCCGGCCGCCGGCCGGGCTGCCTCGGGCCCGGCGGCGGGCTCCGGCGTCGCCCGGCGGCTCGGCGTGGCGAGCCACGGCCCCAGGCCGCTGCCGATCTCGACGAGCAAGGCGATCAGGACCGCCAGGCCGGTGCGCACCGTCTCCGGCTCGACCGCGACAACGATCCCGAGCAGCTTCGCCAGCGCCTCGGCCTGCGGGTCGATCGAGCGCATGGCGGCGGCGACGTCGAGCTTGCTCAGGGCCACCGCCGCGGCGTCGGCGGCATGGCGCAGGCGCGCCGCCTCCTGCGCCTTGGCGAGCTCGCCGGCGAGGCGGTCGAGCCTGGCGCACAGCTCCCGCGAGTCCGGTGCGGTCGCCTCGGCGCATTGCTTGCTGCGGTCGTACAACCGATCCCGGCGCAGCGCGCCGATCTCGGCCGCGACGTCGCCGGCCGGCCGGACGGCGCCGATCGCCGCCAGGTCGGCGTCGGCTCGCGCCTTGGCGGCTCTGGCGTCGGCGTAGCGCTGGTGTGCCGCCCGCGCATCACCGACCACCTCCGACTTGGTGTGCGCGTAGAGCCCGATCTCGGCGGTGAAGCTCCGGACGGTCAGGACCACGAACACGGCGATCGCCGCCGCGGCCTTGGTGCGCAGTCCTGCCGCCAGGGCCGCGGCGGCGAGCGGGACCAGGACGGTTTTGAGGCCGTCGAGGAGCGCGAACACGGCCCCGTAGAGCCAGCGCTCGGCGCCGGCCGTGAGCAGCGTGCCGAACCAGAAGTTGGCGCCGATGCTGATGGCGGCGAGTCCGGATGCGAACGCAACCCCCAGGAAGGTCAGGAATTTCTGCATTGGAGATCTCCCTCTCTCTCGCCAGGACCATTTTCTGCCCGGAACGGTCCTGAGTTGCCCAATCATTTTGGCTAACTATATGAACGCAACATGTTATCCACTTGAGCACGCTCGGGTATATATCATGATCCGTTGCCGGATGGTAAAGACACGGTAGACAGACTGGCTAACAATCTGCTAGAATGCGGCTATCCAGCAACACGGTGGGGCCGGACGAATGAAGGTTGTCGTGCTCGCCTCGAGCAAGGGCGGCGTCGGCAAGACGACGCTAGCCTTCAATCTCGCCATCAACGCCTCGCGGCTAGCCTCCATCTATCTCGCCGACGTCGACCCGCAGCGCTCGCTCATGGATCTGTGCCGGCGCCGGCGCGAGACGCCCGAGCTCGCCGCCGACAACCCCATGCTGCTCGACGGCGTCAAGACCGTCGCCAGCGCCCTCGCCGACCTCGAGGAGTCCGGCTTCGCCCGCGACTGGCTCATCGTCGACACCTCGGCCGCCTTCATGAACGTCCTCGCCGAGGCAGTCCGCGCCGCCGACGTGGTGGTCATGCCGCTGCAGGCCTCGCCGCTCGACCTGCTCGCCCAGGACGCCGCCCTCGCCATTGTCGACAAGGCCGGCAAGCGCGACCGGCTCCTGTGCGTCCTCAACCGCGCCGACCCGCGCTCGAGCCTCACCGCCGAGGCGCTCGCCGCGATCCGGCAGCGCTCGCCCAACCGGCCCCTGCAGATCGCCAACCGCACCGACTACGCGCGCGCCGCGGTGACGGCGCGCGCGGCCACCGAGGTCAACCGCGACGCCGCCGCCGAGATCGGCGCGCTGTGGCAAGCCGTCACCCGGATCGGGAGGAAAAGCGCATGAGCGACAAGCCCACTTTCACCGGCAACCTCGTGGAGCTCCGGCGGCCCAGCGTCGAGGACCGCGCCGAGCTCGAGGACGCCGCGCGCGCCCGTGTCGACGGCCGCACCCTGCGGCGCAAGGGCCGCACCGAGCAGCTGCTGATCCGCACAACCCCGGCGCGCCGGCAGCAGGTCGAGCGCCTGGCGCGGGAGCTGGGGCTCACGTTCGCCGAGGTCGTCGAGCGCGGCCTCGATCTGCTCGAGGCGCAGCAGCAGGATCGGAAATGACACGGCGTGCCGCCCGCGGCGACTCCAAGGAGACCGAGCTCGGCCCGATCCCGGGCCTCCTGACCACCGGCTTCCGCCAGGTGGACAGCAGGCTGGCCGCCCTTCGGACTCATATGGATGCACAACTTGCTGCCCTCCGCGCCCACGTCGACGAGGGCTTTGACGCCACCATCCGCGCGGTCGCCGAGGTCATCAGAGAAACGAAGTCGTCCTGAGCCAGGAGCCGGCAGCGGGTCGAGCGGTGGCGCGGGGAGCACGGGCCCGACCTGCTCGAGGCGCAAGCCGCGGGGGAAGTGCCAGGGCCGCGCGAGCACTGGTGTGGGTGGCACCTGGGGTGTGCGGCGCGGCCCCGCGCTCAAGCGCCCAAAGGGCCGTGAGCGGCCCACTGTGCCACGGCCAAGTCTGAGCTGCAACGAAGAGGGCGGCCCAGAAGCCGTCCAGCGAATTGCCGCGCGACGACAGCGCGCCCACACCGCCGGGGCGATCCAGAAAGTCGAAGGGCTCCGCGGTTGGCCGGGCGGAGCCCTTCTCACCGCAGGTGCAGTCGTCCTGCCGGTGGGGATTGCAAGCATAGAAGCGCCGGCTTTCGCAATCGTTACCGCTTGCCGGCGGCGCGCCGCTGCCTGGCGCGGTCTGGGCCGGCCGGGCCGGCCCGCGGGGGCTCGGTGAGGCGGCGGTGCATGGCCTCGTCGGCCTCCTCGCGCTCCCGTTCCCAGCGCGCGGACCAATCCGCCGGCGCCGGCCATACCTCCGCCCGCACCGGGGGCAGCGGCAGCCGGCGCGGGCGCCGCGGTCGCCATCCTCGTCTCACTTGCGCCTCCCGCTCTTGCCGCCGCTCTCGGCCGGCGGCCAGAAGCCGGCCGCCGAAGCGGCCTCCATGAGCAGCTTCTCGATAAGGGAGGTGAGCGATCGGTTGTCCGCCGCCGCGGTCTTTTCCGCTGCCGCCTTGAGTTCGGGGGCGATGTAGAGGTTGAGGGGCGCGGACTTGCGGCGTTTGACAATCATGTCTGTACATTGCCTTGACAGTCACCTCGTACAGACATTATAACGGCATCGTAACGTCATCGTCAATGGTGGCCCTGCAGAGGCTGCAACCCTCCGCAGGGCCGGATTCCAGCCACCCAGCCTAGGAGAGCGAGATGGCCGAAACCGATAACGTCATAGCTTTCGCCGGCGCGCGCGCCAAGAGCGCCCGCCGCAAGAAACCCCGCCACGCCGAAGACGAGCGCGAGGTGCTGATGCGCCGCATGGCCGACCTGGCCTGGCGCATCCGCGAGGCCGAGCAGCGCCACGCTGCCACCGACGACCCCGCCCGCCTCGAGGCTCTCGACGCCGAGCTCGAGGGACTCGACGCCGACCTCGCGCACCTGCATGAGGCGATCTGGCAGCGGCCCATCGCGAGCTGGGCCGATGTCACCCTGCACGCCATGGTCGTGGCCGACCTGCTCGGCAGCGAGGAGCTCCTGCGCGACCGCAACCCGCACGAGGACGACGCGCTCCATGGCATCCGCCGCCTGGTCCTCGGTGCCCTGCACATGGGAGGCCTGCGCAATGTGTGACGACCCGAACAGCTGCCGCCGGCCCGCCCGGCACTTCCTCGACGCCTTCGACCTCGAGCCGGAGGTGCGCAAGATCGACGCCGCGCTGCAGCTGCTCGAGCTGGCGATCGAGAACGTCGGCCGACAGCATGAGGCCCTGCCGGCCGTGAGCCGAGCATGCGACCTCGGCCTCGGGACCCTCGAGGCGGCCTTCAACGTGGCGCTCGACCGCTTCCACGCGCTCGAGCAGCTGGTCGCGACGGCGCTCGCGCCCGACGCCGGCCAGGACGCGCGATGACAAGCCCCGCGCGGCGCGGGAGGGCCTGCGAGCGACGCCCCGGCCGTGCGGCCGGGGCGTTCGCTTTCGGCACCGCGAGGGCCCGGGCTCAGGACATTTCCGCGATGATGCGCTCAAGCTTGGCGTCTTGCCCCCCGAGCTCGGCGTCGATGGCGTCGAACCTGCGCCGGGCATCATCGGCCGCGCCGGCGAGCGCTTTCTCCGCCGCGCTGATGCGGCGTTCGAGCTGGCCCACGCCGTTGCGCAGCCGGTCCACCGCCGCGCGCAGCCCGCGCAGATGAGCAAGAATCTCCCCGCCGTCGTCCCTCACCGTTCGCCCTGCCCTTCCTGCCCAGCCTCCTGCCACCGCCCAACGATGAGCACGACGCGCGTGATCGGCAGTTTGCCGAGCATGCAGCGGATGATGAAACGTTGCCGCAACCGCTCCGCTTCCTCGGCGGTCATTCCATGCCTCCACGGAGCCAGCGCTCGTAGCGCGCCCGGCGCTCGTGGCCGGTCATCGCCAGCCAACGCGCGCGGGCGCCATCATCGTCTGCCGGAGGAGGCGGGCTCGCCACCGCCCGTTGGAAGATCTCGCCGAGGTCGATGCGGCCGGCTCGCGGCTGCGGCGCCCCGAGCAGCTCCCTCGCCCGGGCATCGAAGTGGGGCGCATGCGCGAATTGGTTTACGAGCCAGAGCTCACGTGTGCCACCGAACGCAAAGGAGACGTGCCAGAGTCGCGCTTTGGGCGCGCCTGGGCGCACCAGGACGCGCACGGCACCGCACCGGCGCAGGACTTCCGGTTCGATCATGCGCGTCCCGCCCCCAGCAGAAGACGCCGGCGCCGCTCGAGATCGGCGGCGGCCGAGCTGTCGGCCGCCAGGGCATGGCGAAACACCGCCGCGAGCGAGCCGTCACGCGGCTGCCGGCGCGGCCCGGCCTGCAGCCGTGTCGCCGCGTGGTCCGACGGCAGCAGTCGGTCGACCATGCCGAGATCGAGCGCGTCGCGCGCGGATACCACGCGCCCCTGCCCGAACCGCGCGCGCACAGTTGCGATGCTGACGCCGCGCCCCCGCGCGACGGCCTTGAGGAAGTCGGCATGGATGGCGTCGCACTCCTTCTGCCAGAACGCCTTGGCGTCCTCGGTGAGCGGCTCGAGCGGATTGCCCTCGGTCTTGAACTCTCCCGCATGGACGAGCGTGGGCTTGATGCCGGCCTTGTCGAGCGCGCGTGAGATCTCGACGTGCAGCATGAACACCCCGATCGACCCGACATCGGCATCAGGCACGGCGACGATCTCGGAAGCCTGCGAGGCGATCCAGTAGGCGGCGCTGCAGGCGCACGGGTCGACGATAGCCATGCAAGGTTTCGTCTTCCGCGCCGCGAATACGGCATCGGCCGCGTCGCCGGTGCCAGTGACGGCCCCACCTGGCGAGTCCACGACGATGCCGATCGACACCACCTTGGGATCCGCGGCGAGCCCGCGCATGATGCGGGCGAGCAGTTTTGTCGATACCGCGTAGGGCTGATATTCCACATCGTAGGTGATGAGCCCCCGGACGCTGACAATGGCAACCGAGCCGCCGCCGGCGGCAGGCACCAGCTGCGGCCGCGCCAAGCGAGCAGCCCGTGCGTCGAGGCTCTCGCGCCTCGGCGCCGGCAATGGCGAAGAACCGCCGAGCGCCTGCAGCTGCTCGGCCGAGATTGGCGCTCCGCGCCCCAGGGCAGCAAGGACGTAGGCGAGGAGATCGGCGCGCCGGCGCTCGAGCGCCCACGGCCGGCGCCCGCCGGCGGCGATGGCGGCGCTCAGCGCAGCAAGGCTCATAGCCGATCCAGCTTGGTCATCGCCCGGCTCCACCCCACCACGGCCCACGCTGGCCTTCCTTCAGTGGCAACGCAGCCGGAGGTCATCGCCCCACTCGTCGTCCGGCTCCTCGGCGACCCGCTCGGCCTCGGCCGCCGCGCGTGCCTTCTTGCCGGCGAGGCCCGAGGGCTCGAGCCGCAGCAGGGCCTTGGCCGCGTCGACTCTAATCTTCAGAGCCACGTCAGCGGCGCCCATGACGGCCGCCAGGAAGGCCCGAGGGTCCGCGGAGGCGTCCGCGGGCAGCCGGACGGTGCGGGCGGCCTTCTTCGCCGCCGCCCTGGCCGAGGCTGGCCGGCCCCCTGCCCGGGCGCGGCGCCGGCGAGCCCAGCCCTCGCCCTTGGCGCGCTTGTGAAGCGTGCCGATCGAGACGCCGTGACGCTCGGCGAGGGCGCGGAAGGTCGTGCCACGCTCGAACTCGGCCCGAACAGTTGCCCAGTCAATTCCGCGGTGCGTCATGGCGAACATGAACATGAACAAATGGCGCACAAAAAAATCTGTTTGTGAGGCCGGCGCGGCTCCAGGCCCGTGATCCGCCGAAGGATTTCATCCCCCCTGGGGGCCGCGGATGGCCGCCGCGCGCCCGGCAGAAGGGCACCAGGGCGCGCCAAGCCAGGCCTGGCCAGGGGGGTAGCCGCCGCAGCGGCCGGCCGTGCTGGGGCCCATGCGGGCCTGCGGCTGTGTTGCCTGGCCTCCCTACTGTGCATCGCCGCCCTTGGCCTCCGCCTGCTGGCGCTGCAGCTCGCGCAGGATCAGCCAGCACTGCACCTGGCTCATCACATGCAGCCGCTCGAAGGCGACCGCCAGCCGGGCGGCATCACCCTCGATGCGGCCGTCGGCATGCAACCGGATCTCGAGCGGCTCGGCTTGCCCGTCTTGATACAAGATCCGGCAAACCTTCCTGTCGTGGCTCATGCTCCGCCTCGCTCCGAAGGATGCCGGCGCCGGCGGAGGAGAAGGGTCCGCCGGCGCCGCGGGCAGCGCGGTCGCAGGCCTTGGCCCCGCCGCGCGCACCCGAGAATTACCAAATCAACCCCACGAACCGAGGGCGCTGGGCATGGATGTCGTGCGCCGGACGCTGCTTGCGCCAGAGGTCATCGTCGCGCCGCTGCAGGGCAGCGCGCTTGCGGGCGATGCGCACGTATCGCGGTTCCGCACCACGGCCCGCCGCACCTCGCGCGGCGAGCCGGCGCTCCAGCCGGGCGAGCTCGGCGTAGCGCTCCTCGAGCGTCAGGGGCCGGGCGCGGCCGGCGCGAACCTCGGTGAGGCCGTAGCCGCGGCTCCGGAGCAGCCATAGTGCCGCATCGCCGTTCCTCGCTTTGGCGCTGCAGCGCAGCGCCGCGGCGATCTGATAGTCGGCCCGCCGGCCGCCGCCGCTCACGCGGTACGTGCGGCCATCCCGCAGCCTAATCAAGGTCTCTTTCTCAGGCACTGCTTGCGCCTCCGCCTCCTTTGACAGCGTCACGTACCCGCTTGTAGGTCCCGCGCAGAGTCGCCGGCGCCGGCGGCGGCCAGGCGAGCTCCTCGGGCACTGACTGGATGAAACCGTAGGCAACCGCCTCGGCGAGCCATCTCGCCACGCGGCCCTGGCGGTCGAACGCGCCGCCCAAGAAGGTCGGCATCATGGGGCGCATGTGACCAGTCCACATCACGTCGCCGCCCTCGAGGGCGTCGACCAGTCGCTGATAGGTCCGATGCGTCTCGGCGAGCGCTGCCAGCTGCTCGGCCATCCGCGCCACCAGCTCGCGATACCCTGGCGCAACCGTCTCGCACACTCGGCGCGATGCCTCGCGGCGCGCCGCCTGAAGCTCGGGCTCGTGCAGCTCAAGGGCTCGCCGCGTCGCCGCCAGCTCCGTCCGGACCTCACCGAGCCGACCCGCGCTGCGGCCTTCGCGGACCGCCGTGTCGGCCTCCTCGGTACGGCCCAGGATCGCCAGCGCCTGCGCGTCGCGGGCGCTGACCGTCTGGGCGCGCCGCAGCCGGTCGAGGAGGTCGTTCTCCTCGCGCTCCAGCTCGGCGATGCGGGCGCGCAGCCGGCCGCGCTGCTCGACCGCCTGGCGATACTCCGCCGAGACCTCGGCGAGGTCCGGCACCCTAATATCGTGCATCTTTCCGTTGGCGGCCATGGTCGCAGGCTCCGGGCCGCGGCGGCGGGCAGGGACTGCTCGAGTCCTGTCTGGCATCGGTGGATGTGGCCCACCGCCGCGGTCACGCTGCGCTAGCCTGAGTCGCGCCGTGCCGAAAACCATTGTGGGCCCGAACCATCGAGGCGCGCGCTGATCCGCCGTGCGAGCCTGCGCGTCATCGCCCGATCGCCGCCGGCGAGCGCCAGGGCCGCCTTCCACGCCGTCGGCGCCCGGCCGGCCCTGACGTCCTCCGCCCCCTGGGCGACAAGGGCGGCCGCGTCCTTGGCCGGCGCCCCCGGCGACGGCGGCTGCAGGATCGCCCGCGCCCCGCGCCGCAGCGCCCGCTCGACCCGCACGAGGCCCCGCTCGGCCGCCGCTCGCTCGAGCTGCGCGAGCGCATGCGCCGCGTGCTCCAGCGCCGCATCCTGCGCGCCGGACGCAAGCGCGGCCTCGATCGCGGCAAGGTCGCTCGCGAGCGCCGCCGGCAGCCACCCCGCCGCCGGCGACATCGACGGCGTCGGCGCCCTTTTCATTCCACCCCCACCACCCGCTCCTCCACCTGCTCGATCGCGGCCTCGGCGCCATCGAGGAGTGCGTCGAAGCAGCAGCCGAACAGCCGGTTCGGATACCCGCCGGCCTTGGTGCGATAGCCGGCCACCAGCAGCGCCAGGCGCAGCTCGGCGATGATGCGCTCAAGCTTCGCGGAAAGCTGATCGGTGCCGTCGCCGCCCTCCCGCTCGGCACGGAGGGCGCAGTCGCGGCCGATCTCCTCGCCGAGGCGGCGGCAAAGGCGCACAAGGTCCGCGCCGCTGCGGCCGGGCGGGAGGCGCACGAGCTGCGAGCGCAGCGCCCGACGGCCCCGCAGCGGACGGCCCCGGTCAGAATGGGATCTCGTCATCGACCGTCGGCTCGCGCGCTCGCGTCGGCTCCACCGGAGGCGGTGCCGGCCTTCGCGCCGGCGGCGGCGCCGCCACGTCGGGCCGGCGCGGCACGCGCACGCGGATGGCTGGCACCCGGCGCCCCTGGAAGTCGACGAGGGCCTCGTAGAGAACAACCGGCTTCCCGGTCCAGTCGTCCGTCTCGTCACCGTAGACGTCGGCAATGACGTTGCCGTTGGTCTTGTTCAGGACCAGGCCGCGGCTTTTCCCCTCGAAAAACAGCACAGGCTTCGGATCGCCGCCGAGGTCCCTGATCTCGACGCGGTCGATCAAGACCGTGATCTCACGCCCCTGAAGATCTGCCGCCCGCAGATATTCTGACGGGAAACTCGTTGATATTCTCATCTTGCATTCTCCTGGAAAAAGTGTCACCTGCCCTGCCGCGCCGGCCGGGCTGCTGCTCTTCCGCTCTCGCCGGCACGCCACCACGCGGCGAGCTCGGCGAAGCTGCCGAGGGCCGGGATCGGCCGTGCGGCCGTCCGAAAGCCCACGATCACCACCGGCCGGTCGCCGAACTCCGCCGCCTTGCCCTCGCACAGAAACGACAGGCCGCGCCGGTCCACCATGGCGCGCCGGCCATCGGGAAGTGTGAGCTCGCGCAAGTTGGATGCCGCCGCCGGCCGCGGCGCCGTTGATACTTCATGCATGCTGCGCCTCCGTTGGGTGCTGTTTGAGTGGACGCCGACGCAACTGACATTGCGCTAGGGATCAGCCCGCAATAGCGGATTCACGTCCCATCGAACCGCTGGCCGGCCCGGCCCGTCTCGGCGCTCGAGCCGCCGCCTCAGCCAGCCGGCCTGTGCCAGCCGCCCGATCAGCAAATCTGTGGCCTCGGCATCCAGCCGACGAGCGAGCGCCTGAACGCGGATGTCCTCGCGCGACACGCTGGTGCGGCCATGAGCACGCAGCCAGCGCAGAAGGCGCCGCTCTTCCCGATGTCTGTCCGCTGCGCCCATCTGGCGCAACGCCGCCCGTGCATGCGGCCAGAAAAACTCCTTTTAAAGAGTGATCCCGTTGTTCATGATCTCCTCGCCCACCTCTGTCGGCTCCTGAGCGCGCCAGGCGGCAGCGCTCAGTGCGGGATGGCCAGAGTCTGCGGCGGACCTGCCGGGCATAGCCCAGTCGAGGTAGGCCAGGACGCCGGCGAGACGCAGCACCTGCCCCGGCCCCTTCGCCCACCACTCCCGCTCGCGGCCATCGAGACTGGCGCGCCCCACGGTCATGACCTCGTGTCGGAACCGCTCGAAACGGGCGCGCGCGTCGTCCGACAGCGGGAGATAGCGCGGCTCCAGGTCGGTGCCCTGGCCGGCCGGTAGATCGACCAGCTTCATGAGGGCGTCCAGCAGATCAGCATCGACCTCATCAACGTCATCTGCCAGCGGACGATATGGAGGCTCCGCCGGCCAGGCATAGAGGATCCGTGCGTACATCCCGTCGTCGTCTCCCGCAAACGCGCGGGCCAGCTTGCTGGGCTGGAACCCGCCGGTGATGGCGACGAGCAGATGGCGCAGCGATATCGGAGGGCGCGTCTGGCGCTCGATCACGTAGGGGAGGCCCGTCCAGGCCTGCAGCCAGAACTCGCGGTCTGAACCGCGATTGTAGCGTTGCATGTTGAGGAACAGGGCGGCGAGCTCGTCCTGGACGACGGCAAGGCCCCGGGGCCGCGCCTCGATGAGCGTCGCTACGCGCTCCACCGTGGCGTCCGACACGCAGAACCGTGGGCTGACGAATGGGGCCGGTATGGCGGCGTCGGTGGGACGCTCCGGGGCTGGACGCCCCGCCTTCAGAGCCTCGTCGACGTCTCGCCGCCAAGCCCTCAAAGCGGACTTGGCGGCCGCAGTGCGCGTGTCGTGCTGCGCCCGCGCCTCCTCGATGCTCGCCGCTCTCCCTCGCTCGATGCGCGATAGTTCGCGCGTGATCACCTGCTGCCCGGGGGTCTTGCCCGTCCCTGACAGCCCGACGACGGCGGTCCAGAGGCAGAGCGGCTCCGACCAGGAGCGTGATGCGCGGATGCGGCGCGCTGCGCCGATCAGACCCGAGACGATCGCGAGCAGCGGCATCGCCACATGGTCCGACATGACGCCGGCACCGCGCGCCGCACGCTCGAGCCACGGCCGCCAGGCCGGCGGCATAGTGGCTACGGGGAACGGGGGCAGCGGTCCCCGCCCGTCCTCGAGCAGCGTCGTGTCCGGATCGGTCCAGGGATCCCGTGGCTGCGCTGCGATCTCCTCGAGAGTCTGCTGCTCGGCCTCCCGCCACGCCCGCCCGATCACGTCCTGCACCCGGTCGGCGCCGACATCGGCATAGAGGCTGCAGGCCGTGCACGCCTCATGGAGCAGATCGGCCGCTGCCGACGGCTGCATGTGGCCGCGCGCCACGACCTCCGCCATCATGGCTGCCGAGCTCGCGAGGAGGGCGAGGCGAGCATCCCCCCGTGCCACTCGCAGGTGGTGGAGGCGATCCTCGACCTCCTCGAGGGCCGCGGCTGTGGCCGATCCCATCCCCCCGTTGACGCGCGACGGGCGCGCGCTTATATCCGGCATCTGCTCTCTCTCACGGGCGGCTCCTGCCGAGCCGCTTGTCACGATCTCAAGGGGCCTCGCACCTGGCCGGGTAGCGGGGCCCCGCCCTTTCAGGCGTGCCGCACCTCGCGACCGGCCTGCACGTCGAGCATGCGCTCGAGTGCGGACACCGGCACCAACAGTCTGCGGCCGATGCGCACCGTCGGCAGCTCGCCGCGCCGCGCGGCCTCGTAGGCCTGCATGCGGCCGATGCCGAGCCGCTCGGCCGCCTCCGTCACTGTCATGGTGAGGCGCGCGACCTCCTCCCGTCCCTGTCTAGCCATCTGCCTTTCTCCGATTCGCGAGAAAGCTCATCTCTACCCGTCCGCGCCCGTATTGACAAGTGCTTTCTGGAGATCGTAAGAAAAACGGGGCGAGGACTGGAGGGGCTATGCCGATACCGCTGAAGAAGATTGGCCGACCAACGAAGCGTCCAACCGCTGGAGTGCGCGTGTCGCTGGGGCTCAAAGTGACACCCCAGATCAAGGAGCGCCTCGACGGGGCGGCGCGCAGCAACGGCCGGACACAAAGCCAGGAGGCCGAGGTTCGCCTCGAGCGGTCCTTCGACCGCGAGGACCTTCTTTCCCAGGGACTATCGCTCGCCTACGGCCGAGAGCTCGCGGGCTTGCTTCTCCTGCTCGCGTCAGCGCTGGAGGCCACCGGCCGCCTGGCCCACACCCTGGCCGAGGGCAACCGGGCGCACGCGGCTGGCACGAGACGAACGGCGATCCCCGCCAGGCGGGGCGACTGGCTCGACGACCCGTATGCGTTTGACCAGGCAGCTCGCGCCGCGCTCAGAATTCTGGAGGCAGCACGCCCGCGATCCGATGGAAGGGGCTCCCCCGCTGCGCCGGATGACGCGTTCGGCGAGGCATCCGCCAATAGCCTGCTGATGGCTGTCCGGGGCCAACTAGAAAGCCACCTGACGCGCGATGAGGTCGACAGGGTGCGCGCGCTCCTCGGACCGCTCGCCGAGCGCCTGGACAGGTTCGACCTTGGGCCGAGGGCTGCCAAAGTCCTGCACAGGCGGTGAAGGACGAATTTCCGGAAGTGCGGCGCGAATTCCCGACGGTGAAATTATGGCCCTTTTTCTCAATGAATCCAGCACCTTAAGAATTTGCGGTATTTCCGGTATTTGCGGCTAGAAGGAGTGTTTCGGTGACGGGGAGCATCACGCGGCGGGGTAAGCGCAGCTGGCGCCTCAAGTTCGACCTGCCTCCCGACACCAACGGCCAGCGCTCTACCCGCTACGTCACCGTGCGGGGCACACGGGCCGATGCCGAGAGGGAGCTCACGCGCCTTCTGGCTGCCAGGGACGGAGGGACGCTGGTCGATCCGAGCCAAACGACCGTGGCCGAGTACCTGCGCACCTGGCTGGCCCAGGACCAGGACCTCTCTGGCAAGACGCGGGAGCGCTACCGCGAGCTTGCCGAGCAGCAGATTATCCCTCACCTGGGCTCGGTAGCACTGCAGCGCTTGCGCCCTTCCGCTGTCCAGAACTGGCACACGACGCTGCTCGGTTCCGGTGGTCGGCGGGGCCGTCCTCTGTCGGCCCGCACGGTGGGGCATGCCCACCGCCTCCTGCGGCGGGCCCTGCAGCGCGCCGTCCAGCGCGAAGAGCTTGCGAGGAACGTCGCCGGCGCCGTGTCCCCTCCGAAGGTTGAGGCCCACGAGGTGGAGATCCTCGATGCTGGGCAGGTTGCGAGCGTGATCAAAAAGTTGCAGGGGCATGACCTGCGGCCGATCGTTGCCATGGCTCTGGCTACGGGGATGCGGCGTGGCGAGCTGTTGGGCCTCCAGCTCGGCGACCTCGACCTCGACGCCGGACTCCTCCGGGTGGAGAGAAGTCTCGAGGAGACCAAGAGCGGCCTGCGATTCAAGCCGCCGAAGTCGAAGGCCGGCCGGCGAACGATCTCCCTGCCGTCAAGCACGGTGGTGATGCTGCGTGACCACCGGCGCCGACTGCTGGAGACTCGCCTGCTGTTGGGGCTTGGCAAGCCAAATGATGAGACGTTGCTCTTCGGCAACTTGGATGGGACGCCGCGGCGGCCTAGCAGCCTGACAGCCGCGTGGCGCTGGGCTTGCAAGTCGCTCGATCTGCCGAAGGTGTCCTTTCATGCCTTGCGTCACACGCACGCCTCGGCTCTTATCGCAGCCAAGCTGGACGTGGTGCAGATCAGCAAACGGCTGGGGCACGCGAACCCAACGATCACGCTCAACGTGTACAGTCACCTCTTCGCGGCGACGGACGCTGCGGCGGCGGCAGCCATAGAGGCCTTGATGGGTGGAACGATGGACGAACAATGAACGACTTGCACACACACCGGTGCCAATTCGGTGCCAAGTATACCGAAAGGTTGTATATGGTAGTAGTATAAGCTATTGATTTCATTGAAAGGATGGGTGGCCGAGTGGTTTAAGGCACCGGTCTTGAAAACCGGCGTGGGCTCGCGCCCACCGGGGGTTCGAATCCCTCCCCATCCGCCATAATAGCGTCCAACATCTTGATCTTGTGTTGTTTTCCATCGGCCCCGGACCCCCACATCAGTGCTGCCAACAAGGATGTCGGCACACCAAGTCGGAGGTGGTCGGTGAGGCGCGGGCGGCACAGCAGAGCTACGCCGACGCCTGGGCCGCCAAGGCGCGGTCCGCCGCCGACGCAGATGCCGGCAAGGTTGCCGCACGGCCGCCCGGCAAATCCTTCCGGCCCGGCAACCTGTTGACTTGCCGCCCTTTTCGGCGCATGATCGACCCCGAGTTCCGCGTTTGTCTCGCGGTCAGATGTCGACGAGCGCACGGCCCGTCAAAACGCTTGAAATTGCTCTTTGCGATCAGTAAATTACGGACCGTCCCTTTCCGCGGCCTCAAAGCCGCGGCCTCATTGAAACCTCGCTTTACTCGGCGGCGCGCGAGTAAATAGCTTTCCGCGGCCTCAAAGCCGCGGCCTCATTGAAACGGAGGTCGGAGGCGTCACGCACGTCGCCCAGCCTTTCCGCGGCCTCAAAGCCGCGGCCTCATTGAAACCAAACCCTGGCGTCAGCAGCAGAATCCACACCGCTTTCCGCGGCCTCAAAGCCGCGGCCTCATTGAAACACGCCGTCCCAGATGTACTGATAGACCTCGTTCTTTCCGCGGCCTCAAAGCCGCGGCCTCATTGAAACTGAAAGATCCGCTTTCCACTTCACCTCTCGGCCTTTCCGCGGCCTCAAAGCCGCGGCCTCATTGAAACCGGCAACAGTTTTCACCTCCCCGGTCGTGGCACCTTTCCGCGGCCTCAAAGCCGCGGCCTCATTGAAACTTGTTGACCAGAGGAAGAGGCAAGCTGTTGCTGCTTTCCGCGGCCTCAAAGCCGCGGCCTCATTGAAACCCGAGGCCTTTGATGACCTTGACCCACCCTTTAGCTTTCCGCGGCCTCAAAGCCGCGGCCTCATTGAAACCCGAGCTACGTGGTAGTCTGCTCGGCGGGCTCCTTTCCGCGGCCTCAAAGCCGCGGCCTCATTGAAACCGGACGTCCGGCCCTTGATCTGAGGGCACTGTCTTTCCGCGGCCTCAAAGCCGCGGCCTCATTGAAACGTCGTTGGTAAGCCCGATAAACGTCGCGACCACTTTCCGCGGCCTCAAAGCCGCGGCCTCATTGAAACCCATTCGGCGCGCAGTTCGTCGCTCGGCCTAAAGCCCTTCCGCGGCGTCCAAGCCGCGGCCTGATTGAAACGAACGTGCTTGAGCGCGGTTGGGACCCAACCGACCCTTGCGCGGCCTCAGAAACCGGGCCCGTGGGAGCACTGAGGGGAGGGCCGAACGACAGACCGCCGGCCAGGATCCTGAGAAGGCGAAGACCTGGCGCCCCGTAGGGGAATCGAACCCCTGTTTTCAACGTGAGAGGCTGACGTCCTGACCGCTAGACGAACGGGGCGCGGGCGGGCCCCCCCGTGTGCGGGCGGGCCCCCCGGTCTATAGGTGAGCGTCGGGCCCCGATCAAGGGCGGCGTGCCGCCCCGCCTCCTGCGCCACACCCTGGGCAGCAACAGCGTGCGGCCGCCAAGGGCGCTGCCGGCGTGCGCTTCCGGCCGGTTGGGTCTATGCTCGCGGGCGGTCGGGGAACGTGCCCCCAAGCCAGAGGTGGTGCCATGAGAACGCAAGCCAACCCCTCGCGCCGAACCGCCCTGGGCTGGGCGCTGGGCGCGGCGCTCGCGGCGGCAGCTCCCGTTCGCGCCGCCGGCCTGCCGCAGGCGACCGTGCACCGCGATCCCAGCTGCGGCTGCTGCGGGGCGTGGGTGGAGCACCTGCGCCGCGCGGGCTTCCCCGTGGCGGTGGTGGAGACCGGCGACGTCGACGCGGTCAAGCGCCGGCTCGGCGTGCCGGCCGACCTTGCCGCCTGCCACACCGCCGAGGTCGGCGGCTACGTCATCGAGGGTCACGTGCCGGCCGGCGCCGTGCGGCGCCTCCTCGCCGAGAAGCCGGTGGCGCTGGGGCTGGCGGTGCCGGGCATGCCGGTGGGCTCGCCCGGCATGGAGGGCAGCCCGCCCGAGACCTACGAGGTCGTCCTGTTCGGCACGGGCGGCCGGCGCACCTTCGCCCGCTACCGCGGCGACCGCGAGCTCTGAGCCGCCCCGGCGCGCCCGCAGCGTGAGCAGGCCTGCGGATGGCAGGCCCGGCACCAGCCCTTGCCGCACGCGGGGCAGGGAGCCTGACCCGCTGCATCGGTCAGATGCAGGCGCTCGTCGCACACCAGCCGCACGCGCTCCAGGCCGCAGCCCCAGTCGACCGGCAGCCGCTCCATGGCGCGGGCTGCGACATGCCAGTCGATCTGGAGCACCCGCTCACCCTTGCGCCGCCGGATCAGCAGCTCGCAGCGGTGCACGGGGACGTAGAGCACGACACCCAGCACCCACTCGGCCGAAACCTGCAGGGCATAGTTGTGGCGCAGGTCGGCGAGCTTTGCGGCGTACTCGCGCTCGACGGCGGCGATGCGCAGGCGCTCGCGGCTGCGCTCGGCCTCAGCCTTCTCGCCCGCCGCCCCTTCCAGGGCCTGCAGCCTCAGCTGGGCGCTGCGGCGCAGCCCGTCGTGATAGGCATGGATGCGGTCGCGGTCCCGCTCCAGGCGCCGGCGCATGGCGCGCACGAATGGCCCGAGGTCCTCGCGCACTAGCGTCTCGAGCAGGGGGCCGACACGGGCAGCGAGCCCCGGGCTCGCGCCGGCCCGGCCCACCGCGGCGCTGATCTCGGGGTCAGGCTGCTGCCACTCCGCCTCAGCCGCGAGCTGCGCGCGCAGGCGGTCGAGCAGGCCACTGCCGAGGCAGCCGCCCGTCGTCCCGTTGAGGCCGAGCCACACGAGCCCCTCGCGCTTCTCGTCGGAGATGGCCGTATAGCGGAAGGCAAGCAGGAGGCAGCGCGCCCAGGCGGGCGCCGACGAGCGCAGGCGCCAGACCGCGTTGGGCAGCTCCACCGCGCGCGCGATGGCGTCCTCGAGCCCGGCCGGCGGGGCGCCGGGCGCCAGCCCGAGCTGGCGCTCGGCAAGGCGACCACGCTCGCCGAGCAGCCGGCCGAGACGGTCGAGCCAGTCGCCCTCCAGGCCGACGTGCACGGCACCTTCCGGCGCGGCAGGGCCGAAGGCCAGGCGGGCGAGCTCCGGCCAGCCCAGGGCGGCGCGGACCGACTCGGGCGCCAGCACGTCGAGCGCGTCCGGCTCCAGCCTGTCCACGGCGGCGCCCTCGCACTCCAGAAGATCGGCGACGAACTCGCGCAGGGCGGCCATGGCCTCAAGCCGCCTCGAAGTCCTGGCCGAACAGGGCCGCGTCGAGCTCCTTGGCGTCCTGGTGCTGGCGGCGTGCCGCGTCGAGCCGCGCGCCGAGCGCAGCGAACGCCTCCTCGCGCCCAGCCTCGCTCGCCTCCAGCCAGGCCTCGAGCACCAGGTCGGGGAACTCGCGCTCCTCCTCGAGGCCGCCGAGGATGGCGCCCACCTCGCCCACCACCAGCTCGAACATGGAGATCTTCTCCTCCAGCAGCCTCAGCAGCTGCTCCTCCAGCGTGCCGCGCGTGACAAGGTTGAACACGAACACCTCGCGCTCCTGGCCGATGCGGTCGATGCGGCCGATGCGCTGCTCGAGGGCCATCGGGTTCCACGGCACGTCGAAGTTCACCAGCGTGTTGCAGAACTGCACGTTGCGCCCCTCCCCGCCCGACTGCGTGCTGACGAGCACGCTCGCCCGCTCGCGGAAGTCGTCGATGGCCGCGTCCTTCTGCGGCCCGCTCAGGCTGCCGTCGTAGCGGGCCGCGGCGATGCCAGCTCCGGCGAGGCGGGTGGCCAGGCGCTCGAGGGTCTCGCGCGAATGAACGAAAACGAGCTTCTTCTCCGCGGGATTGCGCTGCAGGAGGTCGAGCAGGGCCTCCTCCTTGGCGCCGGGGCCCAGGGCCGCCCAGCGCTCGGCGAGGCGCGCCCAAGCGGGCTCGGCGGGCTCGCGCACGGCAAGGCGGCCGAGGGCGGCGGCCGCCGCCGTGGGCGAGGAGCCGGCAGCGGCGAGCAGATGATGCAGGGCGAAGCGTCGGCGGCGGCCGGCCTCACCGGCTGCGATCCTGCGGGCCGCCGCGGCGAGATCGGCATAAGCGGCGGCCGCGTCGGGGCCCGGCTCGACCTTGATGGTTGCGGCATGCCGGCGCGGCAGGTCGAGGGCTGCCGCCGCGCGGGTGTTGCGGATCATGGCGCCGCGCATCAGCGAGCGCAGCTCGTCGGAGTTGGCGGGCTGGCGGGGCTTGCCAGGGGTCATGTAGGCGGCGCGGAAGTCCTTGAGCGTCTTGAAGATGCCGGGCTTCAGCAGCGTCAGCAGGTTGTAGAGCTCGACGAGGTCGTTCTGCACCGGCGTGGCCGACAGCAGCAGCAGGAAGCGCTTATTGAGCCGGTCGACCAGCTTCCAGCTCCGGCTCGTGCGATCGCGCAGATGATGGGCCTCGTCGACGATGACGAGATCGAACTTGCGCGCGGCGAGGAGGCGGGCGTGCTCCTCGCGCCGGGCCGTGGCGATCGAGGCAACGATGCGCGGCTGGTCCCAGAAGGCGGCCGGGTCGTCGCGGGAGAGCGCATCGTGGGTGGTGGCGACGGCGATCGCGAACTTGGTCTCCAGCTCCTCCCGCCACTGCCCGACGAGCGAGGCCGGGGTGAGCACCAGCACGCGCTCGGCCATGCCGCGCAGCGCGTACTCCTTGAGCACCATGCAGGCCTCGATGGTCTTGCCGAGGCCCACCTCGTCGGCCAGCAGCACCCGCCCCCGGAACTGCTTGAGCACCTTGCGCACGGTCTCGACCTGGTGCACCAGCGGCACGAAGCCGGAGAGCTGGGAAAGACAGAGCAGCTCGTCGAAGCCGTGGGCCAGGCCGAGATGGGCGAAACGCTCGCGAAGGGTGAGCCAGCGCCCGTCGGGCTCCGGCGTTCCGGCGAGGGCGGCGGCAAGGGGTTCCAGGTCGAGCGAGAAGGCGACCGGAATGTCGACGTCGAGGCGCGGCAGCGGCTGCGGGTCCGCCCTCGGCGCCGCACGGGCCGGCGGCGTGGCAGACGCGGCCGGACCCGCCCGACGGGCGGCCTTGGACTTGGCGGCGGGCGGATTGGCCGCCGCCCGGCGCTCGGTTCTGGGCGTGGGCGCCAGCTTGCGCCGGGACCCGCGTCGGCGCGCCATTAACGCACCGAACGGATCGGGGGCTGCGCGGCCCACGATGGCGCCGAGGCGGGAGACGAGCCAGTCGAGCCGCATGCGGCCGGCCGGAAAGACCGCCAGCGCACTCTGCCAATCGGTGAGCCCGTGCAGCTCCAGGAGCGCCCTGGCCGCCCTGACGTTGCCGATCTCGGCCGCCGCCAGCGCCTGCAGCAGAAAAGCGCCCCGCGCCTCCACGCCCTTGGGCAGCCGCCTCAGGAACGCCATTGCCTGCTGCGGATCACCATCGAGCAGCGCGGCGGTGGCCGCGACCAGCAGGATGTCCGGGTTGCGCGGGCAGGCTCTGGCGGCTTGCTTGGCGAGCGGCAGGAAACCTGACGTGCGGCTCGCGTCGGCAAACCGCCCCAGCAGGCGGTCGAGCCAAATGTCGGCCTCATCCATGACACCATGGAAGAGGTCCACCTGCCTCGCTGCCGGCCTCGCCATGGCGCCGCCGCCCCCGCCCTGCGCCCCCCGCCGCGACTCGCGGCCCTTGCGCCAGTCCATGGTTGCAAGCACGCGCGTACTCGGCAACCTGCATCCGCGGGGTTGTGAATTTGCTGTTGATCGCCGGGCCGGCGGCGGCTCACTCGAGGGGCGAGTGGGTGCCGAACTTGCCGGCGGAATAGATGAGCGGCTCGCCGTCGCGGTAGGAGGCGCGCTGCACGCGGCCGAAGAACACCACGTGGTCGCCGCCCACCACGCTCGTCTCCTTGCTGCATTCGAAGGTGGCGAGCGCGCCGAACAGCAGCGGGCAGCCGCCGAGGCCGGGGGCGTGCACCACGTTCTTGAACTTGTCCTCGCTGCGCTTGGCGAAATGCTGGCAGAGCGAGTACTGCCAGGCCCCCAGCACGTTGACGGCGAAGTAGCCCGAGCTCTCGAAGCCCGGCAGCGAGGCGGAGGTGTCGCGCAGGCTCCACAGCACGAGCGGCGGGTCGAGGGAGACGGCGGCGAAGGAGTTGGCGGTCAGGCCCTCGAGCTTGCCGTCGGCGGCGCGCGTCGTGATCACGGTGACGCCGGTCACGAAGCGGCCGAGTGCGTTCCTCAGGTGGCGCTCGTCCATCGACGTTCCGTGGGCGATCCCGGGGGGCTGGGCCCGGGGGGCTCGCGGCGAAAGCAGGTCCTTCAGTCGCTGCAGCACGTGCGCACCGAACTATAGGGGAGATGGCGCCAGTAGCGCACATAATATATGTTGGTTGCGCGGATAAGAATAGCTGATCGACCGGGCCCAGTGAGCATCAGCACCTTTCGCGACATCCGCCTGTTCGTTGCGGCCTACGAGGAGCGCTCGTTCACGGCCGCGGCGCGGCGCGAGCACGCCACCCAATCCGGCGTCTCCCAGCACATCCGCAAGCTCGAGGAGGGGCTCAGGGTGCGCCTGTTCGTGCGCAACAAGGGGCGCGTGGCGCCGACCCCGGCCGGCGACAGCTACTATCGCCACTGCATCGAGCTGCTCAACACCCACGCCAAGGCCACCAGCGCCGTGCGCCGGCACGGCACCGGCCTCGACGGCGAGATCGTCATCGGGCTCATGCCCACCATGACGCGCTGTGCGCTGGCGCCCGTGCTGGCCCGCTTCATCGACCGCCACCCCAACGTGGTGGTGCGGGTGGTGGAGGGCTACAGCGCCGCGCTCACCGAGCAGGTGCTGGCGGGCCAGCTCGAGTTTGCCGTCGTGCCGGCCTTTCCGGGCGCGGCGGGCCTCAAGAGCCGGCTCTTCCTGCGCACCCCTGAGCTGCTGGTGTCGAGCGCCCGCTCCCCCTTCGTCCACCTCGCGCCGGTGCGCCTGGCCGACCTCGGGCCGCTCAAGCTGGTGGTGCCGAGCAAGGCCAACACCCGGCGCAACCTGATCGAGACCTATCTTGCCACCAACGGCGTCAGAGTGGAGCGGACGCTCGAGCTCGACGCCATGCTGGGCACGCTCGACTTCGTGGCCCGCACCGACTGGGTGGCGATCCTGCCCGCGCTGATGATGGCCACCGAGACGCGCCGGCGCAGCTTCTGCATCAACCCGATCGTGGGGCCCCCCTTCAGCCTCGACCTGGTGCTGATCGAGCCCTCCCGCCGGCCGATGGCGCCGGCGGTGAAGGCGTTCCTGGAGATGCTGGAGGCGGAGAGCGCGCGCCTCAACCGCGGCTGGGAGAAGCGGGTGGCGTAAGGCCGCCTGCCCATTTGCGCAGCAGGCAGGCTGCACAAAGCGTAGGCAACGGCGAGCGCCGTTGCGTGCGGCGGCCGGCCCGTCGCCGGGCGCAGCCCAGGATAATCAACACCTTACGATGCATCGCAACCCGTGGCACGGGCGTTGCTCTTAACCGGCCGGGGGCCCTGGCCTCCACCTGGCATTCTCAGCAAAGGGTGGTGAGAACTCATGACTAGCTCCTTCCTGCGCGCAGCGGCGGCGGCCTCGGCCGTCGCGCTGGCGAGCCTGTCGCTGCCGGAGAAGGCAGCGGCGCAAGACACGATCAAGGTGGGCATCCTGCACTCCCTCTCCGGCACCATGGCGATCAGCGAGACGACCCTGAAGGACGTCATGCTGATGCTGATCGAGGAGCAGAACAAGAAGGGCGGCCTCCTCGGCAAGAAGCTCGAGCCGGTGGTGGTGGACCCCGCCTCCAACTGGCCGCTGTTCGCCGAGAAGGCGCGCGAGCTCATCACCCAGCACAAGGTGGCGGCCGTGTTCGGCTGCTGGACGTCGGTTTCGCGCAAGTCGGTGCTGCCGGTGTTCAAGGAGCTCAACAACATCCTCTTCTATCCCGTGCAGTACGAGGGCGAAGAGAGCGAGCGCAACGTGTTCTACACCGGCGCCGCCCCCAACCAGCAGGCGATCCCCGCCGTCGACTACCTCATGAAGGAGGAGAAGGTGCAGCGCTGGGTGCTGGCCGGCACCGACTACGTCTATCCGCGCACCACCAACAAGATCCTCGAGGCCTACCTCAAGTCCAAAGGCGTCAAGCCCGAGGACATCATGATCAACTACACGCCGTTCGGGCACTCCGACTGGCAGACCATCGTCGCCGACATCAAGAAGTTCGGCTCGGCCGGCAAGAAGACGGCGATCGTGTCGACCATCAACGGCGACGCCAACGTGCCCTTCTACAAGGAGCTCGGCAATCAGGGCGTCAAGGCCAAGGACATCCCCTCGGTGGCCTTCTCGGTGGGCGAGGAGGAGCTGGCCGGCATCGACACCAAGCCGCTGGTCGGCCATCTCGCCGCCTGGAACTACTTCCAGTCGATCGACACGCCGATCAACAAGGACTTCATCGCCAAGTGGAAGGCCTTCATCAAGAACGACAAGCGCGTCACCAACGACCCCATGGAAGCGCACGTGATCGGCTTCAACATGTGGGTCGAGGCGGTCAAGAAGGCCGGCACCACCAACCCCGACAAGGTGATCGACGCCATCGTCGGCATCAAGGTGCCGAACCTGACCGGGGGAATGTCGGAGATGCTGCCCAACCACCACATCACCAAGCCGGTGTTCATCGGCGAGGTGCGCGGCGACGGCCAGTTCGACGTGGTGTGGAAGACCGACGGGCTGGTGCCGGGCGACGCCTGGTCCAAGGAGCTCGAGGGCTCCAAGGACCTGGTGGCCGACTGGGTGAGCCTCAAGTGCGGAAACTACAATACCAAGACCAAGAAGTGCGGCGGCTGACCGCCCGCCGAGACGCCATTGGGGAAGGCGGCGGCCGCCGCCTTCCCCAGCCGACGACCGGGGACCTCGAGCATGCCTGACCGTCTCGCACGCGGCCTTGCCGCGCTCGCCGCGGCGCTCCTCCTGGCGCTCGCCGCGCCACGCCCCGCGCACGCCCAGGCCGGTGCCGAGGCCTACCGGGCGGGGCTGGAGAAGTTCACCGCCGACAGCTTCAACGACACCGACGCCGGCATCGCCGCCGTGGCCCAGAGCGGCAGCCCGCTGGCCGAGCGCGTGATCCTCGCCCTGCAGGACGGCCGCCTGCTGTTCGACGCGGCGAGCAAGCAGGTCTACATCGAGGAGCGAGGGGCCATCCTCGATGCCGCCACCGGCAGGCCGCTGGCGGGGCCAGCCCCCGCCGGCCTGAGGAAGGTGCGCATCAACAACCGCCTGCGCCGGTCCATCGAGGCGGCGCTGGGCGCGCTCACGCTGCTCTCGGCCGATCCCGCCAGACGGCTGGAGGCGGCGCAGGCCGTGTTCAAGTCGCGCGACGCCAACGCCCTTGCCGCCCTCGAGGCCGCGCTTGCCCGGGAGAGCGAGCGCAGCGTCAGGCGGGCGCTGGCGGAGGCGCGCGCGGCCATCGTGATCGCCGCGCCGCAGGCCCGCGAGGCCGACCGGCTCGAGGCCATCCGCATCCTGCGCGAGCGCGGCGACCTCGAGGCCCGCGCGCTGCTCGCCGCGCTTCCCCCCGGCCTCCCGCCCGCCCTGCAGCGCGCCGTCGCCGACGCCGTCGAGGCCATCGACAATCGCCTGGCCGTGTGGGGCGTGGCGCAGACCCTGTGGTACGGCATCTCGCTCGGCTCCGTGCTGCTGCTGGCGGCGATCGGGCTCGCCATCACCTTCGGGGTGATGGGCGTCATCAACATGGCCCACGGCGAGATGGTGATGCTCGGCGCCTACACCACCTTCGTGGTGCAGGAGGCGATCCGCGCCGGGGCGCCCTGGCTCTTCGACTACTCCCTTGCCATCGCCATCCCGCTCGCCTTCCTGGTCGCCGGCGTCGTCGGCATGGCGATCGAGCGCGGCGTCATCCAGTTCCTCTACGGCCGGCCGCTGGAGACCCTGCTCGCCACCTGGGGCATCAGCCTGATCCTGCAGCAGGGCGTGCGCACCGCCTTCGGGCCCACCAACCGCGAGGTGGGCGCGCCCCACTTCATGTCGGGCGCCTTCCAGCTGGGCGGGCTCACCGTCACCTGGAACCGGCTGTGGATCATCGTCTTCGCCGGCCTCATCTTCGCCGCCCTGCTCGCCGTGCTGCGCTTCACCGAGCTCGGGTTGCAGATGCGCGCCGTCACCCAGAACCGGCGCATGGCGAGCTCCATGGCCATCCACACCGGCCGCATCGACGCCCTCACCTTCGCGCTCGGCTCCGGCATCGCCGGCCTCGCCGGCGTGGCGCTGTCACAGATCGACAACGTCTCACCCAATCTCGGCCAGGGCTACATCATCGACAGCTTCCTGGTGGTGGTGTTTGGCGGGGTGGGCAATCTGTGGGGCACGCTGGTGGGCGCCCTCTCGCTCGGCGTCGCCAACAAGTTCCTCGAGCCCTACGCCGGCGCCGTGCTCGGCAAGATCGCCCTGCTCGTGCTCGTCATCCTGTTCATCCAGAAGCGCCCGCGCGGCCTGTTCGCGCTCAAGGGCCGGGCGGTGGAAGCATGATCACCAGGCGCCTGCTCGAGGCGCCCGACGGGCGCGGCTGGATCTTCCTTTCCGTCCTGGCGGCGGCCGCCGTGCTGGTGCCGGCCCTCAACCTGCTCCTGCCGCCGTCCTCGCCCTTCCACGTGCCCACCTCGGCGGTGGCGCTGTGGGGCAAATACCTGTGCTACGCGCTCCTCGCCCTCTCGCTCGACCTGGTGTGGGGCTACTGCGGCATCCTCTCGCTCGGGCACGGGGCCTTCTTCGCCCTCGGCGGCTATGCCATGGGCATGTACCTGATGCGCCAGATCGGCACCCGCGGCGTCTACGCCCATCCGGTGCTGCCCGACTTCATGGTGTTCCTGAACTGGAAGGAGCTGCCCTTCTACTGGTGGGGCTTCGACTGGTTCGCGTGGGCCGCCCTCATGATCCTGCTGGTGCCGGGCCTGCTCGCCTTCGTGTTCGGCTGGTTCGCCTTCCGCAGCCGCGTCACCGGCGTCTATCTGTCGATCATCACCCAGGCGCTCACCTACGCCCTGATGCTGGGCTTCTTCCGCAACAACTTCGGCTTCGGCGGCAACAACGGCCTCACCGACTTCAAGGACATCCTGGGCTTCAGCGTGCAGTCGGCGCAGACGCGCGCCGCCCTGTTTGCGCTGTCGGCGCTGGCGCTGGGGCTCGGCTACCTCATCGCCCAGGCGGTCGTGCGCTCGAAAGCCGGCAAGGTGCTGATCGCCATCCGCGACGCGGAGAGCCGCACCCGCTTCCTGGGCTACCGGGTGGAGAACTACAAGACCTACGTGTTCACCCTGTCGGCCTGCATGGCGGCGGTGGCGGGCGCGCTCTACGTGCCCCAGGTCGGCATCATCAATCCGAGCGAGTTCGCCCCCGCCAACTCGATCGAGTACGTGATCTGGGTGGCAGTGGGCGGGCGCGGCACACTGATCGGGGCGGCCATCGGCGCCGTCCTCGTCAATTTCGCCAAGACCACCTTCACCACCGGCCTGCTCGCCCCCTACTGGCTGTTCGCGCTGGGCGCGCTGTTCGTGCTCGTCACCCTGTTCCTGCCCAAGGGCGTGCTGGGCCTGCTGCCCGCCCGCGCCCCGCGGCTCGAGGCAAGCGGCGCTCCCTCCTCCCGCGCCGCCCAGCCCGCCGAGTGAGGAAGCCATGGACGGCTCGCCTGCCCACCCCGCCACCGTCACCAAGAGCCTGCTCTACCTCGACGGCGTGACCGTGAGCTTCGACGGCTTCCGCGCCCTGAACGACCTGTCGCTCGACATCTCGCACGGGGAGATGCGCGCCATCATCGGGCCGAACGGGGCCGGCAAGACCACCATGATGGACGTGGTGACGGGGAAGACCAGGCCGGACGCGGGCACCGTGCTGTTCGACAACGGCACCGTCGACCTCACCGCCAAGGACGAGGCGGCGATCGCGCTGCTCGGCATCGGCCGCAAGTTCCAGCGCCCCACCGTGTTCGACAACCACACCGTCGAGGACAACGTGCTGCTGGCGCTCGCGGGCCCGCGCAGCGTGCGCCGCAACCTGCTCTGGCGGGGAGGCGGGGAGGAGGAGGCGCGCATCGGCGCCATCCTTTCCACCATCGGTCTTGCCGCGCAGCGCCGCCGCCTCGCGGGCTCCCTCTCGCACGGCCAGAAGCAGTGGCTCGAGATCGGCATGCTGATCGCCCAGGACCCCAAGCTGCTGCTGGTCGACGAGCCGGTGGCCGGCATGAGCGACGCGGAGACGGAGACCACCGCCGAGCTGCTCAAGGACATCGCCCGCGACCACACTGTGATCGTGGTCGAGCACGATATGGAGTTCGTGCGGCGGCTCGGCGTCAAGGTGACGGTGCTGCACGAGGGCTCGGTGCTGGCGGAAGGGTCCATCGACGAGGTGAGCGCCAACGACCGGGTGATCGAGGTCTACCTGGGGCGATGATCGCATTCCCTCTCCCCATCGCTCTTCGCGATGGGGAGAGGGTTAGGGTGAGGGGGTAGATGCATGCTCCGGCGCTGGCGTATGCCGCTGCCCCTCACCCCGGCCCTCTCCCCGCAAGCGGGGAGAGGGAGTGTGGCGCTGCCCCTCACCCCGAACCCTCGCCCCGCAAGCGCGGAGAGGGGGACGGCGCCCGAGGAGAGGAACGTGTTGAAAGTCGAGAGCATCGATCTGCACTACGGCGCCGCGCAGGCCCTGCGCAAGGTGTCGGTGGCGGCCGCCCCCGGCCGCATCACCTGCGTGCTCGGCCGCAACGGCGTGGGCAAGAGCTCGCTGCTCAGGGCCATCGTCGGCCATCACCCGGTGAGCGCGGGCCGCATCCTCTACGACGGGGCCGACATCACCCGCATGCCGGCCTACGAGCGGGCGCGGCGCGGCATCGCCTACGTGCCGCAGGGGCGCGAGATCTTCCCGCTGCTCACGGTGCGCGAGAACCTGGAGACCGGCTTTGCCCGCCTCCCGCGCGAGCGGCGGCGCATCCCCGCCGAGGTCTTCGAGCTGTTCCCCGTGCTGGGCTCCATGCTCGGACGGCGCGGCGGCGATCTTTCCGGCGGCCAGCAGCAGCAGCTCGCCATCGCCCGCGCCCTGGTCATGGAGCCGCAGCTGATGGTGCTCGACGAGCCCACCGAGGGCATCCAGCCCTCCATCATCAAGGACATCGGCCGCGCCATCGGCTACCTGCGCGAGAAGGGCCGCATGGCCATCCTGCTGGTGGAGCAGTATTTCGACTTCGCCCGCGAGCTCGCCGACACCTACGCGGTGCTGGAGCGGGGCGAGGTGGTGCTCTCCGGCGAGGGCGCCGCCATGGTCGAGAGCGACGTTCGGCGCTACCTTACGGTTTGAGGCTCGGCGGGCGCGAGGAGTGGGCAGGTGCTGCAGGCGCGATCCTGGCTGCCGCGCACGGAAGGGAGGCTCAGCCTCTCCTTCGCCTGCCGCGCGGGCCGCACCGTGCTCGCGGACCTGCACCAGGCGGGCGCCGCGCGCGTGCGCTTCCCCAACACCGGCGGGGGCCCGCCCGAGGCGGTGCTGATCAACACCGCCGGCGGCCTCACCGGCGGCGACGAGATCGAGCTGTCGGTGGCGCTGGCGGCGGGCGCCTCGACCACCGTGACGACGGCGGCGGCAGAGAAGATCTACCGCGCCCGTGAGGCGGAGGACGCCGCCGTCCGCGTGCGTCTTACGGTGGGCGAGGGCGCGCGGCTCGCCTGGCTGCCGCAGGCGACGATTTTGTTCGACGGCTCGCGGCTTGTGCGCACCACCGAGGTGTGGCTGGCGCAGGGGGCGAGCCTGCTCGCCGCCGAGATGCTGGTATTCGGGCGGGCCGCCATGGGCGAGGAGGTCGAGCAGGCGCGCGTGCGCGATGCCTGGCGGGTGCGGCGCTGCGGCTCGCTCGTCTACGCGGACGCCTTCCGCCTCGCCGGCGCGGCGGGCCCCGCCCTCGACCGGCCCGCCACGCTCGTGGGCGATCGCGCTATGGCGATGCTGCTCTATGCGGCGCCCGACGCCGAAGGGCGGCTGGAGGAGGCGCGCGCGCTGATCGCCCGCCCCGGCCGCTGCCGGGGCGGAGCGAGCGCGTGGAACGGGGTGCTCGCCGTGCGCGCCACCGCCCCCGGCGGGGCCGAGCTGCAGCGGGCAGTAGCGCCGCTGATCGAGGCACTGAGCGGCCGGGCCCTGCCGCGCGTGTGGGGCTGCTGAGGAAGGGTGGCGATGTTCGGGATGGCAGCATGAACCTCACGGCACGCGAGAAGGACAAGCTCCTCATCTCCATGGCGGCGATGGTGGCGCGCCGGCGCCTGGAGCGCGGCGTCAAGCTCAACCACCCGGAGGCGGTGGCGCTCATCACCGACTTCGTGGTGGAGGGCGCGCGCGACGGGCGCAGCGTGGCCGACCTGATGGAGGCCGGCGCCCGGGTGGTGAGCCGCGACCAGGTGATGGAGGGGGTGGCCGAGATGATCCACGACGTGCAGGTGGAGGCGACCTTCCCCGACGGGGTCAAGCTTGTCACCGTGCACAAGCCGATCCGGTGACCGCGGGGACGGATTTGGGCAGCCCGACACGGCCTTCATCGGGTGGGAGAGGACGCAAGCGAGCGATGCAGAGGACGCAAATGAAGAGAGCTTCCGTGCCGGCCCTTGCGCTGGCCTTCGGCCTGCTCGGCGGCGGTGGCGCCTGGGCCCATACCGGCCTCGATCACGCCCTGTCGTTCGGGGCGGGCCTTGCCCATCCCTGGTCGGGAGCCGACCACCTGCTGGCCATGGTGGCGGTGGGGCTGTGGGCCGGGTTGAACGGCGGCCGCGCGCTGTGGGCGTGGCCCGCGGCCTTCGTCGCCGTGATGGCGGCGGGCGGCGCGCTCGGCATGACGGGGTGGTCGCTTCCGGCGGTCGAGACCGGCATCGTCGCATCCGTCATCGCGCTCGGCCTGCTGGTGGCGGCGGGCGCGCGGGCGCCGGTCGCGGCGGGTGCGGCGCTGATCGCCGCCTTCGCCCTGCTCCACGGCCACGCCCACGGGGCGGAGCTGCCGCCGGGAAGCGCAGCCGTCGCCTATGGGCTCGGCTTTTCGCTGGCCACCGCCGTCCTGCACGGCGTCGGCCTCGCCGTGGCCCTCGCGGCAGGCAGCGAGCGCGGACGGCTGGGGGTGCGGGGGCTCGGCGCGGTAGTGGCGGCGGCCGGCCTCGCGCTCGCCGCACTGTGAGGATGCGCCCCATGATCCCCGGAGAGATCATCACCGCACCCGGCGAGATCGAGCTCAACGCCGGCCGCGCCGCCATCACGCTCACCGTCGCCAACACCGGCGACCGGCCGATCCAGGTCGGCTCGCACTACCACTTCGCCGAGACCAACCCGGCGCTGCAGTTCGACCGCGAGGCCGCCCGCGGCCACCGGCTCGACATCGCCGCCGGCACGGCGGTGCGCTTCGAGCCGGGCCAGACGCGCGAGGTGCGCCTCGTGCCGCTCGCCGGCAGGCGCCAGGTGTGGGGCTTCCGACAGGCGGTGATGGGAGGGCTCGACTGATGCCGACCAGGATCACCCGCGCCGCCTACGCCGACATGTTCGGGCCCACCACCGGCGACCGGGTGCGCCTCGCCGACACCGACCTCGTGGTCGAGGTGGAGAAGGACCTCACGGTCTACGGCGAGGAGGTGAAGTTCGGCGGCGGCAAGGTGATCCGCGACGGCATGGGCCAGTCGCAGGCCTCGCGCGCCGAGGGGGCGGTCGACACCGTCATCACCAACGCGCTGGTCATCGATCACTCCGGCATCTACAAGGCCGACGTGGGGCTCCGCGGGGGCCGCATCGCCGGCATCGGCAAGGCCGGCAACCCCGACGTGCAGCCGGGCGTCGACATCGTGGTGGGACCGGGCACCGAGGCGATCGCCGGCGAGGGCAAGATCCTCACCGCCGGCGGCATCGACTGCCACATCCACTTCATTTGTCCGCAGCAGATCGAGGAGGCGCTCAACTCCGGCATCACCATGATGATCGGCGGCGGCACCGGCCCAGCCACCGGCACCGCCGCCACCACCTGCACGCCCGGGCCCTGGCACCTCGCGCGCATGATCGAGGCGGCCGACGCCTTCCCCATGAACCTGGCCTTCGCCGGCAAGGGCAACGCCTCCCGGCCCAAGGCGCTGGTGGAGCAGATCGTGGGCGGAGCCGCCTGCCTCAAGCTGCACGAGGACTGGGGCACCACGCCGGCCGCCATCGACTGCGCGCTGGGGGTGGCCGACGAGCACGACATCCAGGTGATGATCCACACCGACACGCTCAACGAGTCGGGCTTCGTTGAGGACACCATCGCCGCCTTCAAGGGCCGCACCATCCACGCCTTCCACACCGAAGGGGCGGGCGGCGGCCACGCCCCCGACATCATCAAGGTGGCGGGCCTGCGCAACGTGCTGCCCTCGTCGACCAATCCGACCAGGCCCTTCACGGTGAACACGCTGGAGGAGCATCTCGACATGCTCATGGTGTGCCACCACCTCGACGCCAGCATCCCCGAGGACATCGCTTTCGCCGAGAGCCGCATCCGGCGCGAGACCATCGCCGCCGAGGACGTGCTGCACGACCTCGGCGCGCTCTCCATGATCTCCTCCGACAGCCAGGCCATGGGGCGCGTGGGCGAGGTCATCATCCGCACCTGGCAGACCGCCCACAAGATGAAGGTGCAGCGCGGGGCGCTGAAGGAGGAGAGCCCCGGCAGCGACAATTTCCGGGTGCGGCGCTACATCGCCAAGTACACCATCAATCCGGCCATCGCCCAGGGCGTGGCCCACGAGCTGGGCTCGGTGGAGGCGGGCAAGCGCGCCGACCTGGTGCTGTGGAGCCCCGCCTTCTTCGGCGTCAAGCCCGACCTGGTGCTGCTCGGCGGCACCATCGCGGCTGCGCCCATGGGCGACCCCAACGCCTCGATCCCCACCCCGCAGCCGGTGCACTACCGGCCGATGTTCGCCGCCTTCGGGCGCGCCGTCGCCTCCTCGGCCGTCACGTTCGTGAGCCAGGCGGCGGTCAACGCCTCCCTGGCGCAGCGGCTGGGCGTCGCCAAGAAGCTGATGCCGGTGAAGAACACGCGCGGGGGCATCTCCAAGCGGTCGATGATCCTCAACGATGCAACGCCCGCGATCGAGGTCGACCCGGAGACCTACGAGGTGCGCGCGGACGGCGAGCTCTTGACCTGCGAGCCGGCGAGGGTGCTGCCCATGGCCCAGCGCTATTTCCTGTTCTAGCCTGCTCTCCCCACCTCTTCCCGCTTGCGGGAGCTTGCGGGGAGAGGGGCGGGGTGAGGGGCAGCCACAATCCCCCTCTCCCCGCTTGCGGGGAGAGGGGCGGGGTGAGGGGCAGCCACATACTCGGCGTTGGGAGTGTGCCGCTGCCCCTCACCCTAACCCTCTCCCCACTGACGTGGGGAGAGGGGACCCGCCCTTGCGTGGGGAGAGGGCACGGTCTCCCTCTCCCCGCTTGCGGGGAGAGGGTCGGGGTGAGGGGCAGCCACATACTCGGCGTTGGGAGTGTGCCGCTGCCCCTCACCCTAACCCTCTCCCCACTGACGTGGGGAGAGGGGACCCGCGCTTGCGTGAGGGAGAGGGGACACGCGCTTGCGTGGGAGAGGGACGCGCCTCGCGCGGGAGGGGGGCCTGGGATCGGAGATGACGGAGAGGTGCATGCTCAGAGCCACCGAGATCGCGCCGGCCGGCGCCTGGTCCGGAACGCCGGCCGACACCGTCCGGCTCGACTACGACGCCCGCACCCGCCGGCGCAGCGTGCTGCGCGCCGTGGGCGGGCTCGAGGTGCTGCTCGACCTGCCGCGGGCGCCCGTGCTGCGGTCGGGCGACGGCCTCAGGCTCGAGGACGGGCGCATCATCGCGGTCGAGGCGGCCCCCGAGCCCCTCGTCGAGATCGCCTGCAGGGACGCGCGCCAGCTCGCGCGCATCGCCTGGCACCTGGGCAACCGCCACCTCCCCGCCGAGATCGGCGACCGGACCATCCACATCCGTGCCGACCATGTGATCGCGGACATGGCGCGCGGGCTCGGGGCCGAGGTGCGCACGCTCCAGCGGCCCTTCGATCCCGAGGGCGGGGCCTATGCCCACGCCGGCCCCGGGCACGGCCACGGGCACGACCCCGGGCACGGCCACCACCATGACCACGGCGACCATGGCCACCACCATTGACCTGCGACCCGGCGGCGGCGGGGCCGGTGCGCACCAGGCCGCTGCCGCCCCGGCCGACGGCAGGGGCAGCGCACAGGCCGGTGCCGGGCCGGGCCCCGCTACCGTCGCCGCCCGCCTCAGGGCCTGGCTGTCGCCCGCCTACCCCGTGGGCGGCTACAGCTACTCGCACGGGCTCGAGTGGGCGGTCGAGGAGGGCAGCGTGGGCGATGCCGGGACGCTGGGCCTGTGGATCGAGGACGTGCTCACGCATGGGGCGGGGCGCAGCGATGCCATCCTGCTCGCCGAGGCATGGCGGGCGACGGCAGCCGGCGACGGCCGCCGGCTCGCGGAGGCGGTGGAGCTGGCCGGCGCCTTCGCCCCCACCGCCGAGCGCCGCCTCGAGACGCTGGGCCAAGGCACCGCCTTCCTCGCCGCCACCCTCGCCGCCTGGCCGCACCCCGAGCTGGCGCGGCTCGCCGCGGGCGGGTGCGAGATCGCCTATCCCGTGGCGGTGGGAGCGGCGGCCGCCGCCCACGGCCTGCCGCTGGCGGAGACCGCCCAGGCCTTCGTGCAGGCGTTCGCGGCCAACCTGGTGTCGGCGGGCGTGCGCCTCGTGCCGCTCGGCCAGAGCGACGGCCTGCGCGTCGTCGCCCGGCTCGAGCCGCTCGTCCTCGCCGTGGCGGCGGCGGCCGTGGCGGCAGGCGTGGAGGACGTGGGCGGGGCGACGGCGGCGGCCGACATCGCCTCCATGCGCCACGAGACGCAGCACACGCGGCTCTTCCGGTCGTGAGGGAGCGGGCGAATTAGGGTTAATACTGAACAGTGGATTGTTTCACGTGAAACAATGCGCGCCCCGCGAGAGCGGGCGCGCCAGCAAGGCAGGCGGAGCGAGCATGAGCAAATCCCCCAACGGCCCGCTGCGGGTCGGCATCGGCGGCCCGGTCGGCTCGGGCAAGACGGCGCTGATGGAGGCGCTCTGCCGCGCCTTCCGCGACCGCTACGACATCTGCGCCATCACCAACGACATCTACACCAAGGAGGATGCGCTGATCCTGACGCGGGCCGGGGCGCTGCCCGAGGCGCGCATCATGGGCGTGGAGACCGGCGGCTGCCCGCACACGGCGATCCGCGAGGACGCCTCCATCAACCTCGCCGCGGTGGCCGAGATGCGGCGCAGGTTCCCCGGCCTCGATCTCATCCTCATCGAGTCGGGCGGCGACAACCTCGCCGCCACCTTCAGCCCCGAGCTCGCCGATCTCACCATCTACGTCATCGACGTGGCGCAGGGCGAGAAGATCCCGAGGAAGGGCGGCCCGGGCATCACCCGCTCCGACCTTCTGGTCATCAACAAGATCGATCTCGCCCCGCACGTGGGCGCCTCGCTGGCGGTGATGGAGGCCGACACCCGCCGCATGCGCGGAGAGCGCCCGTTCGTGTTCACCAACCTCAGGAGCGGGGAGGGCGCCGCCGAGGTCGCCCGCTTCGTGGAGCGCCGGGGCGGGCTCGGCTGAGCCCGCGGGGCTTGTCCGCATCAGGCCTGCCCGCGCTGCTCGCGCCAGCCCTGCCAGCCCCGCGCGCGGAGCCGGCAGGCGGGGCAGTCGCCGCAGCCGTAGCCCCAGTCGTGGCGATGGGTGCGGTCGGCCGTGTAGCAGGTGTGGGTGTGCTCGACCACGAGGTCGACCAGGGCGCGGCCGCCGAGCGACTGGGCCAGCGCCCAGGTGCCGGCCTTGTCGATGGCCATGAGCGGCGTCTCGATGGCGAACGGCTCGCCCATGCCGAGGGAGATGGCGCGCTCGAGCGCCTCGAGCGTCTCCTGGCGGCAGTCGGGATAGCCCGAGTAGTCGGTCTCGCACATGCCCCCGACGAGGGTGCGGATGCCGCGCCGGTAACCGAGTGCGGCCGCGTAGGTGAGGAACAGCAGATTGCGGCCCGGCACGAAGGTGTTGGGCAGACCCGCTGCGGTCGCCGAGAACTCGGCCTCGCGCGTCAGCGCCGTGTCGCTGATCGCGCCCAGGGCGGCGAGCTCCAGCACGTGGTCCTCGCCGAGCCTCGCCCCCCACTCGGGGAAGGCGTCCGCCATCAGCGCCCGGATGAGCGGCCGCTGCACCAGCTCGGCGCCGTGCCGCTGGCCGTAGGCGAAGCCCACCGTCTCCACCAGCGGGAAGCGCGCGAGCGCCCAGGCGAGGCACACGGTGGAATCCTGCCCGCCCGAGAACAGGACGAGGGCAGCGCGCGCCGCCGCGTCAGAGCTTGCGGCCATCGAACGGCCGGGGGTTCAGCGCGGCCACGTCCACCCCGTCGAGGCAGCGCACGTTGACGGCGATCATGGGCGTCCCGTCGGGCCGGGCCCCGCGCGCGAAGGGCTCCACGCCGCAGGTGCGGCAGAAGCGGTGGTGGATGACGTGGCGGTTGAACTGGTAGTCGCCGAGCTCGCCCTCGCCCGCGAGCAGCCGGAAGTCGCCGTCGCCGACGAAGGTCAGGATCAGCCCGTGCTTCTGGCAGATCGAGCAGTTGCAGGCGATGGCCTGGGCGGGGTCGGCCGCGACCTCGAAGCGCACCTTTCCGCAATGGCAGGCGCCGGTGTGGGTGCTCGCCGTCATGGACCTCTCCTGCTCGCTCGCCGCTTTCGCGGAGCCGCCCCAATCTAGGCCGATTTCGGCCGTTGCGGCCAGCGCCCCGGCGCAGCCCCAAGCTCCCCAAGCTGACGCGGGGTCCGCCCGCCGGGCGCGACCGCGCTCGCCCCGCCTTGGGCGGGCCGGCAACCGTGCGGTAGTCTGCGCGTTCTCTTGACTGATCCGCCGCCATCCCCAGACCGGCCCACATGCCCGTCAGAGCATCTGCCCGGAGCGTCCTCGGCGATTGCATTGCCGCGCTGCTTGTGCTCGTCGCGCTGGGGACGACGCCCTCATCGGCGCAGGGATCGAGGTATCTCGCCCCGCCCGGTGAGCCGGCCGAGGCCTTCCCGTCGCCCCGGCGGCCCGTCGCCGACATCGTGAGCCCGAGCCGCGCCACGGAGCGCGAGCGCGACGCGGTCGACGAGACTGGCCAGATCGCGCGGCTTCTCGGCCTCGAGCCGGGCATGACCGTCGGCGACATCGGCGCGGGCAGCGGCTATCACACGGTTCGATTGGCTCGTCTCCTTGGCCCCTCGGGGAACGTGATCGCGCAGGACGTGACGAAGTCCTACCTTGCCCAGCTCGCCCGGCGGGTAAAGCGGCTCAAGCTGACGAATGTCACGATCGCCCTCGGCCAGCCGCACGATCCCAGGCTGCCGCGCGCCTCTCTCGACGCGGCGATCCTCGTGCACATGTATCACGAGGTGGCCCAGCCCTACGCATTCCTCCACAATCTGGCGCCGGCGCTCCGGCCCGGCGCCCGGGTGGGCATCGTCGACCTGGACAGGCCCACATCCCAGCACGGCACACCGCTTGCGCTCTTGACGTGCGAGCTGGCGGCCGTCGGCTATCGCCAGATTGCGGTCCACCAGCTCAGCGGCGGGATCGGCTACCTGGTGATCTCCGCGCCGCCGGCGGAGCCCGAGCGCAAGGCCCCGCGCGACATCGTGGCCTGCACCGGCGATGGCGGAAGGTAGCCGCCAGCGGCGGGCATGAAGCGGAAGAAGCGGAAGCGGGGGCGGCCGGGGCCCCTTTCGCCGATCCGGGGGCCGCGCTAGAAGGCGCCACCACCACAGCCCATCCCAGCCGAGGCGCTTCCCATGACCGCCATCGTCGACATCATCGGCCGCGAGATCCTCGACAGCCGCGGCAACCCCACGGTCGAGGTCGACGTGGTCCTCGAGGACGGGGCGCGCGGGCGCGCGGCGGTGCCCTCCGGCGCCTCCACCGGCGCCCACGAGGCGGTCGAGCGCCGCGACGGCGACGAGGGCCGCTACCTCGGCAAGGGCGTGCTGGAGGCGGTCGAGGCCGTCAATGGCGAGATCTTCGACGCCCTTTCCGGCATGGACGCGGAGGACCAGCGGCGCATCGACAAGGCTCTGATCGAGCTCGACGGCACCCCCAACAAGGGCCGGCTCGGCGCCAACGCCATCCTCGGCGTCTCCCTCGCCGTGGCCAAGGCGGCGGCCGAGGCGGCCGGGCTGCCGCTCTACCGCTACCTCGGCGGCACCAACGCCCACCTCCTGCCCGTGCCGATGATGAACATCATCAACGGCGGGGCGCACGCCGACAATCCCATCGACATCCAGGAGTTCATGATCATGCCGGTGGGGGCGGAGAGCTGCGCGGAGGCCGTGCGCATGGGCGCGGAGATCTTCCATACCCTGCGCAGGGCGCTCAAGGACGCGGGCCATGCCACCAACGTCGGCGACGAGGGCGGCTTCGCCCCCGACCTCAAGTCGGCCGAGGAGGCGCTCTCCTTCATCATGCGCGCCATCGAGGGCGCGGGCTACCGGCCGGGCGAGGACGTCGTGCTGGCGCTCGACTGCGCCGCCACCGAATTCTTCAAGAACGGCAAGTACGAGATGGAGGGCGAGGGCAAATCCCTCGATGCGGCCGGCATGGTGAGGCACCTCGCCGGCCTCGTGTCGCGCTTTCCCATCGTCTCCATCGAGGACGGCATGGCCGAGGACGACTGGCAGGGCTGGAAGGCGCTGACCGAGGCGCTGGGGGGAAAGTGCCAGCTGGTGGGCGACGACCTGTTCGTCACCAGCACCGCCCGCCTCGCCCGGGGCATCGAGCAGAAGGTGGCCAACTCGATCCTGGTCAAGGTCAACCAGATCGGCTCGCTCACCGAGACCCTGGAGGCCGTGGCGATGGCCCAGCGCGCCGCCTACACGGCGGTGATCTCGCACCGCTCGGGCGAGACCGAGGATGCCACCATCGCCGACATCGCCGTCGCCACCAACGCCGGCCAGATCAAGACCGGCTCGCTATCGCGCTCCGACCGCACCGCCAAGTACAACCAGCTCATCCGCATCGAGGAGGAGCTCGACGACGAGGCGCGCTACGCCGGCCGCAGCGTGCTGCGGCGCTAGGCGCCGGCGGCTCGCCCCGCGGGGAGAGGGAGAGTCGAGCGAGCGGAGCGAGACGGCGCTTTACGCCGACTTAACCCGCACGGCGTACAACACGCCCGTCCCGGTTGGACGCAGAAAGGTCTCGCGTCGCACCCCAAGTACACGGCATGTACGATCGGCGCAAAGGCCGGCCGCGGCAGATCCTGGTGTCGCTTCTCTGTCTGTGTGCGCTCGCCTATTTCGCCTGTCACACCATCACCGGCAAGCGCGGCCTCGAGGCGCGCAGTCGTCTGATCGAGCGCTCCCGACAGCTGGAGCCGGAGATCAAGCGTCTCGAGGCCGTGCGCGCCCGCCTGGAGCGCGAGGTGCGCCTGCTCGACGCCGGCGACCCCGACATCGTCGAGGAGGTGGCGATCGAGATGCTGGGCTTTGCCCGGCCGGGCGACCGCGTGCTCGTTTTCGCTGGCGAGGCAGGCACATCGCCCGTCGCGGCCGCCCCCCCGCGCTAGCCTGACCCGCGCCGCACCCCGGCCGCTGGCCATGCCTGCACGTTTCCTGTAGCCTTTTGCCGCTCCAGCCCTGCCCCCGTCTAAGGTCGAGCGCCCCCCGCATGTCCCGCCCCAACGGCCAGCAGAAAGTGCCCTCCTTCACCCGCGAGGAGGAGCTCTCCGCCTATCGCGAGATGCTGCTCATCCGCCGCTTCGAGGAGAAGGCCGCCCAGCTCTACGGCATGGGTCTGATCGGCGGCTTCTGCCACCTCTACATCGGCCAGGAGGCGGTGGTGGTGGGGATGCAGATGGCGATCGAGGAAGGCGACCAGCTCATCACCACCTACCGCGACCACGGCCACATGCTGGCCTGCGGCATGGACCCCAAAGGCGTGATGGCCGAGCTCACCGGCCGCCGCGGCGGCTACTCCAAGGGGAAGGGCGGCTCCATGCACATGTTCTCCCGGGAGAAGCACTTCTACGGCGGCCACGGCATCGTCGGCGCCAACGTGCCGCTCGGCACCGGCATCGCCTTCGCCAACCGCTACCGCGGCAACGGCCGCGTCTGCCTCACCTACTTCGGCGACGGCGCCGCCAACCAGGGCCAGGTGTACGAGAGCTTCAACATGGCCAAGCTGTGGAAGCTGCCGGTGGTGTTCATCATCGAGAACAACAAGTACGCCATGGGCACCTCGGTCGAGCGCTCGGCCGCCACCACCGACTTCTCCCAGCGCGGGCGCTCCTTCGATATTCCGGGCGAGCAGGTGGACGGCATGGACGTGCGCGCGGTCCGGGCCACCGGCCGGCGCGTCGTCAAGTGGGTGCGCGAGGGCAACGGCCCCTACATCCTGGAGATGCTCACCTACCGCTACCGCGGCCACTCCATGTCCGACCCCGCCAAGTACCGCACGCGCGAGGAGGTGCAGAGGATGCGCGAGGAGCACGACCCCATCGAGCAGGTGCGCCGGCGCGTCCTCGAGGGCCGGCTCGCCGGCGAGGACGACCTCAAGGCGATCGACGGGGAGATCCGCGGCATCGTCAACGCCGCGGCCGAGTTCGCCCAGGCCGACGCCGAGCCCGATGAGAGCGAGCTCATGACCGACGTGCTGCTGCCGGCCTGAGGGAAGCGACGGTGCAGCGGACCTTCCAGTCCAATCTCGACGTTGAGTTCGGCGCCGTCACCGAGCTGTGGTCGCCGCGCGTGGTGGCGATGGCCAACGGCCAGTACGTCAAGGTGGCCAAGGTCAAGGGCGAGTTCGTCTGGCACGCGCACGCCGAGGAGGACGAGTTCTTCCTGGTGCGCAAGGGCACGCTTCACATCCGCTACCGCGACCGGCCCGACGTCACGCTGCGCGAGGGCGACTTCCATGTCGTGCCGCGGGGGGTCGAGCATATGACCGCGGCGGAGGAGGAGTGCTGGGTGGTGCTGGTCGAGCCCGCCGCCACCAGGCACACCGGCGACACGCCGAGCGACCTGGCCAAGTCCATCCAAGCGCAGACCGCCCACCTGCGGACGTGAGAGAGAGATGCCCACCGAGATCCTGATGCCCGCGCTGTCGCCCACCATGGAGGAGGGCAAGCTCGCCAAGTGGCTGGTCGAGGTGGGCCAGCAGGTCAAGCCGGGCGACATCATCGCCGAGATCGAGACCGACAAGGCCACCATGGAGGTGGAGGCCTCCGACGAGGGCCGCGTGGCCAAGCTGCTGGTGCCCGCCGGCACCGAGGGCGTGAAGGTCAACACCCCCATCGCCCTGCTCGACGGCGAGGGTGCAGCTGCTCCCTCTGCGCGCGCCACGTCTCCCTCTCCCCGCGCATCCCCGACTGCCTCAACGCCGCCGGCGCGGGCAGAGGGCCCAGGTGAGGGGCAGCCGAAAGCCCGCGCGTCGCAGCCTGTCTCTGCCCCTCACGGCGGCCCTCTCCCCATGGCCGAAGAGGCGTGGGGAGAAACGGTCACCCAGACCATGCGTGAGGCGCTGCGCGACGCCATGGCCGAGGAGATGCGCCGCGACAAGGACGTGTTCCTGATGGGCGAGGAGGTGGCGCAGTATCAGGGCGCCTACAAGATCAGCCAGGGGCTGCTCGATGAGTTCGGCCCCAACCGCGTGATCGACACGCCCATCACCGAGCAGGGCTTCGCCGGCATCGGCGTGGGCGCGGCCTTCGCCGGCCTCAAGCCCATCGTCGAGTTCATGACCTGGAACTTCGCCATGCAGGCGATCGACCAGATCGTCAACTCGGCGGCCAAGACCCTCTACATGTCGGGCGGGCAGGTGAACTGCCCCATCGTGTTCCGCGGCCCCAACGGCGCCGCCGCCCGCGTCGCCGCCCAGCACAGCCAGTGCTACTCGGCCTGGTATGCGCACGTCCCGGGGCTCAAGGTGGTGGCGCCTTCCAACCCGGCCGACGCCAAGGGCCTGCTCAAGTCCGCCATCCGCGATCCCAACCCCGTGCTGGTGCTGGAGAACGAGATCCTCTACGGCGCCTCCGGGCCGGTGCCCAAGGGCGAGCACCTCGTGCCCATCGGCAAGGCGCGCATTGCCCGCGTCGGCATCCATGTCACCGTGGTCTCCTTCGCCCGCGGCATGGTCTACGCGCTCGAGGCCGCCGAGCAGCTGGCGGGCGAGGGGATCGAGGCGGAGGTGATCGACCTGCGCACGCTGCGCCCCCTCGACCTCGCCACCGTCATCCAGTCCGTCAGGAAGACCAACCGCCTCGTCACCGTCGAGGAGGCCTGGCCGGTATGCTCGGTGGGCTCGGAGATCTGCGCCCAGGTGGCGATGCAGGCCTTCGACGATCTCGATGCTCCGCCCGCCAAGGTCACGGGCGCCGACGTGCCCATGCCCTATGCCGCCAACCTCGAGCGCCTGGCTCTGCCGAGCGCCGCGCAGGTGATCGAGGCGGTGAAGGAAGTGTGCTACGTATAGCCCATGGCCAAGCCCGCACATCGCGCCGCCACCTGCGTGGACCTGCTCGCCGGCGACAGGCGCGCCGTCTGCGCGAGCGCCGGGGATATGCCCCTTCCGCTGGGGCTGCGGCGGCCCTTCGATGCGCCGGGGCAGCGCCGGACGTGACACACCCGGCCCCCGTCACGACCCTTGCCGGCGCCTGCCACTGCGGCGCGATCCGGGCCACGCTTGAGGCCACCAGGCCGGCCGCCGAGTTGCAGGTGCGCGCCTGCCAGTGCAGCTTCTGCACCCGTCACGGTGCCATGACCGTCTCGGACCCCGCCGGCCGCGCCGTGCTCGACATCGAGCGGGCGGCGCTCACGCGCTACCGGTTCGCCACCCGCACCGGCACGAGCCTCGTCTGCGCGCGCTGCGGCATGTACGCCGGTGTGATCCTGGAGGACGGCGGCAAGGTGTGGGCGGCGCTCAACGTCCGCGGGCTCGCCATCCCCGAGCTCGCCGGCCGCACGCCCGAGCCGGTGGTCTACGAGGGCGAGACGCCGGAGGCGCGCATCGCCCGCCGCAAGGCGAGGTGGACGCCGGCCGAGCTGCGCTTCAGGTGAGCGGCGCCGCCGGCGCCGGCGCGGACCCGGCCGGGCCTCCGCCGGAGCACGGGCGGAGCCTGAGGCTGCGCGCCGATGACGCTGGCTCGCTCGCCGGCCGAACGCTCGCCACCGGCACGGCGTTCTCCTGGGCGAAGCGCAAAGCCTCGCTGCCGGCGCGGTGCACCAGGGCAGGCGGGCCGGCAGAACCGCGCGGCGGCCTGCTTGACGCCGATCAATGTGCGCCCGCCGTGGCCGCCTAGGGTCAACCGCCGGGCTCCGCGGCGGAGCCCGAGCGCAGCTGCCGGAGGACCGCATGCCCCAGCTCAAGAAGGGCAACTCCAGGGCCATGCCCATTGTCTCCTCTGACGAGGTCCGCAGGCTGGTGGGCCCGGTCGCGGACACCACCATCGCCGCCATCCTCGCCTCCGGCGCCTCGGCCGAGGAGGTGGAGGTGGCTGCCTGGTACCTGAGCGGAGAGGGCGACAGGATGGATCGCCTCAGCCACCCGATGTCCGGCCGCGTCGAGCGCATCTACGACATCCTGAGCGAGGACGAGCTCTACATGAACGACGAGCCCTAGCGGCGCGTTTGTCCGGTGAGCGTCACCCACGGCAGGAAGGTTTCGGCCCATGCAGTCCCCGCTCCAGATCGTATTCGAGCACATCGGCCACTCCGACGCACTCGAGGCCGCGGTGCGAGAGGAGATGGCAAGGCTCGAGCGCTTGTACGACCGCATCACCTCGGCGCGGGTGGTGGTCGCCCGGCCCCAGCACCGCCACCGCAAGGGCGACACCTACGCCGTCCGCATCCACCTCTCGCTGCCCGGCGGCAAGCACGTGGACATCACCCGCGAGCCCGGCGCCACCGGCCGCCACGAGGACGCCTACGTCACCATCCGCGATGCCTTCGACGCGGCGGGGCGCCAGCTGCAGGACGAGGCGCGCAAGCTCGCCGGCGCGGTCAAGCGCCACGAGCCGCCGCCCCACGGCCGGGTGGCCTCGCTGGCGCCCGCACGCGACCACGGCTTCATCGCCGCCGCCGACGGGCGCGAGGTCTACTTCCACCGCGACAGCGTGCTGGATGGCAGGCTCGAGGACCTGGAGGTCGGCGAGGAGGTGCGCTTCTCCGAGGCGACGGGTGACAAGGGCCCGCAGGCCACCTCGGTGCGCCGCGTGGGCAAGCACCACCCGGACTGAGAGCGGCAGGGGCGCTCGCCGGTGCACCCTCGCCGCCGGCGTCGCCGGCCCTGGCCCTCGTCAAGGCCCGCCCGCTCAGGCACCATGCAGCCTCGGGCCAGCCCCCGGACCATGCCATGAGCATCACCGCACCTTTCACCGACCGACGCGCCGCCGGCCGCGCGCTGGCCGCCATCCTGGTGCGGCGCGAGCTTGCCTCTCCCGTGGTGCTTGCCCTGCCGCGTGGAGGCGTGGCGGTGGCGGCGGAGATCGCGCGTGCGCTCGCGGCCCCCCTCGACATCGTGCTGGTGCGCAAGATCGGCGTGCCCTATCAGCCCGAGCTCGCCGCGGCGGCGGTCGTCGACGGCGACAAGCCGGAGGTCGTGGTCAACGCGGACGTCATCGCCCTCGCCGACGTTCCCGCCGAGTACATCGAGGCCGCCACGCGGCGCGAGCTCGCCGAGATCGAGCGGCGCCGGGCGCTCTACCTCGAGGGCAGGGCGCGCGTGCCCATCGAGGGCCGCACCGCCATCCTGGTCGACGACGGCATCGCCACCGGCACCAGCGTGCGCGCGGCGATCGAGGCGCTGCGCCGCCACAAGCCGAAGGCGCTGGTGCTGGCCGTGCCCGTGGCCCCGCGCGAGGTCGCAGCCGACCTCGCCCGGCAGGTGGACGACCTCGTCTGCCTCGCCACCCCCGACCCGTTCTTCGCCATCGGCGTGCATTATCTCGACTTCCACCAGCTGAGCGACGCCGAGGTGGTGGAGCTGCTCGCCGAGGTGCCGGCCGGGCCTCGCGGCGGCGCTCCAGGTGAGGAGGCCGGCCCGGGGCCCTGACACCGACATGGCGGCGGCGCCGGCGACCTGGGGGCTTGCCGAGATCCCGAGCCGGTGGTCGCCGGCGGGAGGGGCCGGCGACCTCGGGCAGAAAGAAGGCCGGCCCGCCGGGCAAGCGTGAGGAGGGGCGGGCGCGAAGAGCCGTTGCCGGGGCCCCCTGGGCGGGCCCGGGCGGTTGACGCCCGCCTGGAAACGGAAGACAACGAGCCCGAGCGGCGGCGGTCCGGCCCCGCGCGAGCCCCAGGGCGCCGCGCAGGACACCACGGCGCCGCCCGGGTCGGGGCATAGCTCAGCCTGGTAGAGCACCTGCTTTGGGAGCAGGGGGTCGCGTGTTCGAATCACGCTGCCCCGACCAATTGCCCGCGCAGCCCGCGCCGGCACCGGCCGTGCCGCGCCGGACACGCACCCCTCACTTGGGCGCCACACCGACCAGGATGGCGGAGGCGTTGGCCGCCACCTCGCAGGCCACCGTCGCCTGGCCGTCGCCGGCCTGGGCCGGCTGGCCCTCGCACGGCTTGAAGTCGCCGGGCCCCCGCGTCGCCGCCCGATTGCCCGAGGCCCGGTCGAGGTCGAAGTCGAGGACGATCTTGCGCGGCACTGCCGCCAGCACCTGGCCCAGGGCGCGGCCGACCCGCGACAGCTGCGGCACGCTGAGTCCCATGGGGGCGAGCGCGGCGGCGGCGATGTCGGCGCGCTTCTGCAGGTGGTCGTCCTGCATGGCGAGGCTGGCGGGATAGGCCTCGCGCGCCATCCGCTTGTCGGTCTCGGAGAGCACCCGGTTGTGGCCCACGAAGCAGGGCGACGCCCGGCCGCGCTTGAACAGCGCCGGCTCGAAATAGTAGTGCATGATCGACAGGCGGTCGTAGGGCGTCATGCGCAGGCGCTCGGTGCTGGTCAGCACCCGCATGTTGAAGTCCACCGCCTCCTTGTCGACCTCGCCGTTCTTCACCCAGCCCCAGCGCGTCTTGGCGTAGGTGTAGACCTTGGGCCAGTCGAACTCGTCCTCGCACTTCGACTCCGGGCTCTGGTGCTCGTGCTCGAAGCCGATGGCGTGGCCAACCTCGTGCAGGACGACCTCCTCCAGGCGCGCGCGATGCACGTCGCTGTCGGGCACCTGCGAGTAGCCGATGTTGAGGGTGGTGGTCTTGAAGCTCAGGCTGTCGGTGCCGACGTAGGACCAGTGCCCGTCGGCCGGGTTGAAGGAGACGCGGATGTCGGCCTTGGCCGCGCCCGCGCAGTTGCGGTAGCCCGGCGCGCTGCCGAAGTCGAAGCGCAGCGAGGTGCCCGCAAGCCAGCGCTGGCTCGTCTCCACGAACAGCCGCCGCAGCGCCTGATCGCCGTTATTGAAGCACACCACCGGGGCGGCGTTGACCGGCCACAGCTTGAACTGGTCGAGGACGCCGCGCACGCCCACGCCGTTGGGCAGGTCCCGTCCCAGGGCCCGCACCTCCTCGAGGTAGGCCTTCATGGGGGGCGTGGGCCCCGCGCCGTCCTCTCCGCCCAGCGAATGGGCAGCGGCACCGCCCGCGCAGGTCAGCGCCGCCAGCGCCGACAGGGCCGGACCTATGCGGCTCGAGCGTAAAGGCATGGCTCTCCTCCTCCTGCCGTCCATGAAGCGAATGCCCGCGGTCCCTCACGGCAAGCGGCTCGCGACCGCGTAGTCCTCCCCGCGCGAGCCGAAGCGCGCGGTCTGCCTTATGGTCTCGGCGCGTCCGGCGCCGCCGTAGCTCGCCGCGATGCGCGGCACCGCCGCCTGCACGTATGTCACCAGCTCGGAGAGCTCGATCGTGCCGCTGCGGTCGCTGTCGCCCTCGCGCAGCGCCTCGAGCACGGCCCGGGTGAAGGCGCTCTGCGCCTCGCCCTGCCTCTCATAGGCGAACTGGCCGGTGGCGGCGGCGGTGAGGATCGGCCGTCCGGTCGCCTCGTGCAGACGTCCGATGCCGGCCTCAGCGGCCGCCTCCTCCGCGCGCGAGCGCAGGTGGCCGGCGATGACCGCGCCGCTCTCGCAGGTGTCGAGCAGGACGATGGCCTTCCTCGCCTTGATGCGGTTGGCGAGCCAGTCCTGCAGCCGGTCCTGGCCGATGGCGTGTGCGGCCACCGCCTCGGGGTTGGTGCCGCCCTGGAAGTCCTGGGGGATCAGATAGAAGCGGCCGCCGATCGTATAGCCGTGGGCGGCCGCGAACAGGATGAAGGTGTCGCGCGGGTGGATGTCCTCGGCCATGCTCTCGACGATCCCGTCCAGCCGCTCCCGCGTCGCCTCCTCGTCGAGCACCAGCCTGATGCGCACGTCGTTCTCGTAGAGCGTGCCGGCCGCCGCAGTCATGGCGGCGGCGAAGGCGCGGGCATCGTTGACCGCCGCTGCGAGCGGCTTCCACGGCCGCACCGGCCTGCCACGGTGCCAGGAGGGGCGGTCCGCGTACTTGTTTATGCCGATGGCCAGGATGTGCAGCCTGGGCCTGCTGCGGTCTGCGGCGGCGGTGAGCTCGACGGTGGTGCGCGCCGGCAGGGAGGCGAGCAGGTTCCCGGCATTGTAGGCGACGACCTCGATGACGTTCCGGCCGGGATCGAGGGCGAGCCGGCGCGAGAGCGTGAGGTCTGCGGCGGCGCCCGCGGAGCCGGTGGCGACCGCGGCGGTCACGCCGTTGACGCGCCACTCGATGCGGCCGATGCCCTTGCCGTTGTCCGTGATGCGGGCCTCCACGTCGACGACGTCCTGCGCGGACCTCGCGTCCGGGCCGGGGGCCAGGATCGCCACCTCGGGCGCCGGACCGCTGTCGAGAACCTTGTCGAGGGAGATGACCTCTGCTGCCCGCGCCACCTCCCCGTCAGGATCCCCGGCGAGCGCCAAACGCACGAGATCGGGATTGAACAGCGACTGGTGGACCTGCGGAAGGGCCGTCACCTCCAGCCCGCGCACCACTGCAAGCATATCGGAGGCCCGCCCGGAGGCGGCGAAAAACCCCGCCGGCGTCAGCGCCAGCCACTCGTTGGCCGGTGACACGCCGATGGTGGCAAGCAGCGCCCCCGCGTCGAGCCGCCAGATCTTGGTGGCGCCCTCCGCGTCCTGCGACACGATGCGTGTTCCGTCCTCGCTCACCGCCACCGCCACGACATCGCTCGTGTGCCCCGCCAAGAGGGACAGCTGGGCGCCCGTCCCGGCATCCCAAACCCTGATGGCCTTGTCCTCGCCGCCGGCGATCACCCGTCGGCCGTCAGGCGACACGGCGACGGCGAGGCATCCGTGCCCGGGGCCCTGAAAGCTGCGCATGTGCCGGCCGGCAGGCAGCTCCCAGAGCTTCACCGCCTCCCCGCGCGCGCACGAGACGAGCTGGCGGCCGTCGCGGCTCGCCACGAGGTCGGTCACTTCATTCCGATGGCCCTCCAGGGTCCCGGCCGGTTCGCCCGTATCCGCATCCCACACCCGCAGGTTGTCGCGCTGGCGGAGGTTCCAGTCCCTGCCCGCGGTCACCACCCGGCGGCCGTCCGCGGTGATGGCGATGCGATCAACGGACCTCGGATGCGCGCTGCCGGCATCGATCCTGCGCAACAGGTGGCCGGAGCGAACATCCCAGACCCGCACGCCGTCCCCGCCGAGTGTCGCCATGCGCTCGCCGCCCGCTGCGAAGGAGGCGCTCGCGACAGCCATGGGCTCGCCACCGGCGCCATGGAGGAGCTCCCCCGTGCGCACGTCCCACACCCTGAGACCTTCGCGGCCATCGGCAGCGATCACGGGAGCAACCCACCGCTCGCCGTCCGGCGTGACCAGCAGCCTCAGGCCGCCGCTCCGCTCCGGAACGGGCCTGACCGGCCTGCCGGTGCCCAGGTCCCACAGCCTGCCGTCGGCAGTCGCGCCGTGCCTGCCGTCCGGCAAGACGGTGAGCCCCGCCGGCCCCCCGAGGCGATCGCCGATCGCGAGGGCGACGCGGCCGTCGGCAAGGTTGCGCACCAGGAGTTCGCCTTCGCCGCGGCGGGATATCGACCGCTGGCCGTCGCGGGTGACGCGGAGGGGGGGCTTGTGTTCGCGGAACGTGCCCACGATCCTGCCGTCGGCGCGGTCCCTGACGATGAGCACGCCGTCGCCGTCGACAGACAGAATGCGCGCCCCGTCGGGCGTGACGGCGATCGCCTTGACCGCGGCCCCGTGGCCGCCGTGGCGCCCGACAAGCCGCCCGCTGCGCAGACCCCACACCTTGAGCTGATCGACATCGCCGACGATGACGGCCCGGCCGTCGGGGGTCACGGCCATCGGCGCGGCTGGCTCGGCGGAGTGCCCGAATCTGGCCAGGAGACCGCCGCTCGTCACATCCCAGCGGGCGAGCCTCCTCTCTGCGGTGCCGGTGACGAGCTGGCGGCCGTCCGGCGTGAACGCAATCGGGCCGGTCGCTCCCTTGAGGGTGCGGATCTCCCTGGCACCGGCGACGTCCCACAGCTTCACCTTGCCGGTGAAATCGACCGTCACAATGAGGCGGTCGTCGGCAGTGACCGCGAGCTCGCTGATCGGCGCGTCGTTGCGCAGCGCGGCGAGGAGCCGGCCGGTCTCCAGCTCCCACACGGCGATGCGCATATCCCATCCGGCCGAGACCACGCGGCGACCGTCCGCCATGGCCGCCACCGCGTAGACCTCGCGCTGATGGCCATCGAACGTGCGGATCAGGTGCCCCGAGCGCACGTCCCAGACCTTCACCGTGCGGTCCGTGCTGGCGGAGATGATCTGCCGCCCGTCGGGCGTGACGGCAACGGCGTCGAAGGAGTGGCCGATCTGCAGCGTCGGGACGGTCGGCAGCGCGCGGTCGGCGGCCTGTGCGGGAGCGCCCGCGACCGGCGCCCCCGATGCGATCACCAGGAGCGTGGGGGTGGCGAGGAGCGCAGTGCGCAGCCGCCCGCGGCGCCCGCAGCTCCTTACGCGATGTGCACACGTCATGACGGCTGCCCCTGTCCTGCACCCGCGCCCGTCCATCGGCGCCTGCCGCGCACCGCCCCTGCCCGAGTGGGCCCCGCGCCTACCGCCTCTCCAGCTCGAAGCCTCCGGCGGAGGGCACGTCGACCGTCCCGCTCCAGGGCTTGTAGCCCCCCACCTCCGGAACGATGCGGATCCTGAGCTTGCCCGTGCCCCCCACCGCCACCCACGGCACCTCGATGTCCGCGCACGGCTCCGCGCGGGTGATGGGGAACGTCCGCCACAGGCGGTTGTCCCGGCCGAAGGCCTCGATGGAGGCAACCTTGCCCGTCGGCGGCTGCGGGCCCTCGAGCCTGACGCAAATCGACGCCGTCCGACGGATGTCCTGCGCCAATGCGGCCGCACCCAGCGGCAGGGCCATCGCTGCGGCGACGGAGGCTGCCCTCAGGGTCTGCGCCATCGTCATCCTCCCTCTCCCCTGAACCCTCTGGCACGACGGCGCGGCCCCCGCGGCCGCAACCTGCAGCCCGCGGACCAGTATGCGAGCCTGCCACGGCTGCCGGTAGCGGACAACTTGGGCGGATGTGGGGGCGGAGGGGGCTGCGGACCGCGAAATGGGCTTGCCGGCGGAGAGTCGCCCGTGCTCCATTCTCGGCGCTCGTGCGGGCCGGCCGCCCTCGGCCGCCGGGCGGTCTTGGCCGGCCGTGAGGGGCCGGCCAGTGAGGGGAGGAAGCCATGCTCACCATGCGCTGCGCCCGTTTGCTGCCGGGCGCGAGGATGCTGCCTGCGGCGGCGCTGGCGGCGTGCGTTCTCGGCCACGCCGGCCCCTCCCGCGCCGAGACGCTGCGGTCGGTGGGCGAGCTCGAGAAGGCGGCGATCGAGCGCGAGCTCTCCAAGCTCGACAGCAGCGCGCGCTCCCTCGAGCGGCCGCTGCCGGGGCGCATGCGCTCGCCGGCCATCGGCGTACGCATCCCCAACGGCATCGGCACCCACGAGTTCGCCGCCTCGGGCGCGCTGCTGCAGGGCGGGGACCCGCGCTCGGCGCAGGTCATCTGCTCCGGCACGCTGATCGGCTGCAGCACGTTCCTGACCGCGGCCCACTGCTTCATCCCGGGGGGCCGGCACAACGATCCGCGGGCGTGGCTGTTCGACAGGCCCGAGCAGTTCCAGGTCTATCTTCAGCACGCCGGCATCATCGGGGTCGAGAAGATCCTCTGGCCGGGCCAGGGCGAGTACGTGCACCCGACCACCACCGGCGGCTCGCGCGCCGACGTGGCGGTCGTGAAGCTCAAGTCGCCCGTGACCGGCATCGCGCCCCTGCCCGTCAACCGCGGGGCAAAGCCGCAGCTGGGCACGCCGGGCCTGGTGGTGGGCTTCGGGCGCACCGGGGGCATGAACCACGACTACGGCATCAAGCGCTTCGGCGAGGTCAGCCTGTCGGCCTGCACCCAGACCTTTGGCGCCAACCTGGTGTGCTGGGACTACGAGGGTCTCACCGACACGCCGGGCAAGCAGGTGAACACCTGCAACGCCGACTCCGGCGGCGGCCTGCACGTCGGCGTCGACGCCGAGGTGGCCGGCGTGACCTCCGGCGGGCTCAAGCCCCAGTGCACGGCGGGCGACCGCAGCTACGATACCGACGTCGCCACCTATCTGCCGTGGATCCTGCAGGCGGGCCGGGACGGCATCGGCACCAGCGCGTGCGGGCCGCTCGTGCCGGTCGATCCTACCGTGCACGTGCGCGGCGACGACGTCGAGCTGAGCGACAACCGGCCGGAGGTCACCCACACCATCGAGGTCAGGCCGGGCGTGGCGGTGCTGCGGGTGGCCATGAACGGAGTGGACGATCTCAGCGGCCGCAACGACTTCGACCTGTTCGTGAGGCGCGGCGACGGCCACACCGTGTGCGCCGAGGACGGCCCCGGCCAGTTCGCGTTCTGCGAGGTGGCCGACCCGCAGCCCGGGCCGTGGAGCATCGTGGTGCGGCGCAAGCGGGGCAAGGGCCTGCTGCAGCTGGTGGTGACGCGCCTGCCCAGGCGCTAGGCGGTCCGGGACCCGCCGCTCACAGGCTCGCCACCTCGCCCGTCGCGATCAGGCCCTTCAGCATGGTCGCCGCGCCGCACTGCTGGGAGACGTAGCTCGGGTCCCACACGCCGTCGCGCACGTACTTGCCGCGGCTGTACTGGTTGGTGAAGCTCCACAGGTAGGGCGAGTAGACCGGCTTGCCTTCGGGCGTGCGCTTGCTGCGGTAGCCGAAGCCATTATAGAGCTCCCAGCGGTAGAGCATGATCTCCAGGCCCCAGTCCGGCTGGCTGTCGAAGCGCTTGATGCGCAGGGCGTCGTCGGCGCTGCTCTCCCAGTCGTTGGGCGGGTTCCACACGGCCGGGCGCCCGGCCGGCACCTGCACCGTGCGGCGCGCCAGGCTGTCGCCGTTGTGCAGATGCGTCCTGAAATTGAAGCCGGCCTCGAGCGCGTGGATGATGCCGATGAAGTACCAGGGGATCTGCAGGCCCTGCCCCACCTTCTCGTAGCGCGCCTTGTGCCGCTTCAGGGTGTCGACGTGCTGGTCGACCTTGCTCTTGTACCTGGGCTCGATGACGCACTGGTCGAAGAGTTGCCGGTACTCCGCCCGCAGGCTGTCGAACGACGGCGGCGGCCGGCGCTCGGCGTCCTCAGGAACCAGCCCGCGCTCCTCGCGGTGGATGCGGCCCAGGACCTCGGCCGCCTCCTCGGCGATGCCGGTTGCGTTGCGGCTGCCCTCCGCATCGGCCCGGTCGATGAGATCGACCAGCCGCGGCATCAGCTCGATGTAGGTCTCCTGCTCCTGCGGGCTGCGCGCGGCGCGCGCCCCGTCCGCGATCGGGGTGGCGATGCCGATGCGGCGCGCCCTCTCCTCGAGGCCTTCGAGCTGCTGCAGGACGCCCTGCTGGCCGGCAGCCTGGCCGAAGGCGCGCCTGGGCGCGGCGGCCACGCCGCAGGCGAGGCTGCCGAGCAAGCCCAGGAGCAAGGAGCGGCGGTCGGCATCGGGCGCAGGCATGGTCCGTTCTCCCCAAGCGAGATGCACACTTTTCGGGCCGGCCCGCCGAAGCGCGCCACCCTACGACCAGTCGAGCCCCAGCGCAGCGGCCGCCTGCGCGGCGACGATGCCGGTCGGGGCCATCTTCTTTTCCGCCTGCCAGCGGATGACGGCGCCCAGCGTCTTGCGGTCGAACCTGCCGGGCGCGGCGCCGGCGGCTGCCGCGCCGAGCTTCTCCTGCAGCTGGGCGACGGCCGGGCCCGAGGAGCCGTAGCGCAAGGCGCGCGCCGCCTTGGCGTTGCCTCTGGCCACCAGCTGCGCCTCCTTGCCGGTGAGGAGCACGTACTCGAAGGAGCGACCGTCGTCCCTGGTGGCGCTGGAGCCGCCGATGAAGGCGGGCGGATGGGAGAGGCCCGCTGCATGGCGGAACGCCGCCCAGGCGCCGGTCGGGACGCGGTTGGCGTCGTAGGCCCCGGCGATGACCTGGCAGCCGGCGGAGGAGAAGAACGGCGGCGTCCTGCGCCCGCTCAGCATCGCCGCGTGGATGTTGTCGAAGGGCAGGTTGCCGTCGAGGTCGTCCCAGATGGTGTCGGGGTCGTTGGCCGCATAGGCCAGCTGCTTCTTGCTGCGCATGACCCACAGCGGCGTCTGCTGGCGGAAGGCGCCGGGCTGGCGCGGAGCGCGGTGGGCGCCGACCTTGTAGTTGTGCAGCCCGGCCGGCATCATGTTGCAGCCGAGCGCGCCCTCGATGTGCTTCTCCATGAGGTCGACGTTGGGCACCGTCGAGGACTTGAACAGGGCGATGGTGTTGTCCGCCGGGACCCACACGCCGATCAGGCAGCGCAGGTCGATGTGGTTGGGCCGCACCGCCCGCACCTGGTGGGCGGCGGCGAACGCGGTGCGGTCCGCGTTGCCCGCCAGCACGCATCCGCGCAGGCCGAACAGGACCTTGGGCAGCTGCGCTCCGAGCTGGAATGAGTTGAGGCCGACAAGCTGCTGAAGCACGGGCGCCGTCAGCTCGAACGGCTCCTCCGAGTTGGGCTCGCCGACGAGATGGGCGAAGTCGAACGAGACGTTGTCGGCGGGCCAGTGCGCCGACGGGCGCACGCCTTCCGGCTTCTGGAACCAGAACGGCTTGATGACGGCCCTTTCAGCCGGCTCCTTGCCAGGCTCGCACTCCTCGTAGAGGATCTCGCTCGCCAGCTCGTCGTCGATATCCGGATCGGGCCCGAACGCCGGCTGCGCCACCGCCTGACCGGGGGAAAGCGCAGCGGGGGCTGCGAGCAGGCTGCCGGCGGCTGCGAGCAGGCCGCGGCGCGACAACGTCTCACCCTTCATCGGCTCCCTCCCTTGCGGCACCCGGCCGCCACGTTTGCATAGCGCCGACGAAGTGTGAAGCAGGATGCGCGTCGGAATCGGCACCTCACAATTCGGTCACATTTCCGCCCGCGCAGAATTCGATTGGCGCGCGTGGCAGTTCCGTGCTTGGTGAGGAAGGGCGTGCCCGGCATGATGAACCGACATTCAGCGCGCGCCCTTCCGCCATCGCCTGGCGGATGCCCGGAGGGAGGGAAGCATGCGCCTTATGATCGTTTCCTGCTGTGCGGCCGCGTGCCTGACGGTCGCCGGTGCGAGCACGGCGTGGTCGGCCCCGGGGCGCGACCCCGGCCTGCGCGGCGCGGCGGCGATGAGCTCGCCGGTGACCGAGGCGCGGCGGCGCGTGCGCTGCGGCCGCGTCATATGCAGGACGCGCAAGGGCAAGCGCGAATGCTACAGGCCGTGCTGGGAGGTGCAGCCCGATTGTCCGGGCGCGCCCGACTGCAGGTAGCGCCTGCGCGGCTCTGCCAGCCGAACGATGCGCCGGCCATCGGGGGTGGCACCCCACTCCGCCGGTGGCACCCGCATTTGACTGGCAGCTACGATCGTCCTGTGCTTGGATGCCTCGGGGCGGGCACGTTGCCCGGGTGCTTGGTCTCCGGCGCTCAGGGTCTGCAACAGGCGGGTCAGCGATGGAGGGAAGCAATGCGCGCCATTCTCGTGTCGTGTTGCGCGGTGGCCAGCCTGGCCATCGGCGCAAGCATGGTGTCGGCCCTGCCGGGCCGCGATCCGGGCTTGCGGAGCTCGGGAACCATCGAATCTCCGGTCGGCCAGGCGCGCCGCAAGCGCCACTGCCACACGACGTGCAAGACGCGTATGGGCAAGCGACGGTGCGTGCGGCGCTGCTGGGAGGTTCAGTCGAGCTGTCCGCCCGACTGCTGAGGCCGGCGGCTCAGCCGCGATGTGACCAAGGGGAGGGCCAAGGCATGCGTGTGCTCGTTCTTGCATCGTGCCTTGCGGCAGTGGTCTGGCCGGCCGGCATGCGATCGTGGCAGGCCATGACGGCGGCGCCCGCAGCGGCCGCGGGCAAGTGCTCCGACCGGCCCGACTGCATCGAGGTGCCGCCCGAGTGCCCCGGCTCGCCGCGCTGCCCATGAGCTTGAGTGGCCTGCGCGTGACTGCCAGCGCGAGCGTGGGGCGGGCCGGCGCGCGGCGGCAACCGCCGCGGAGCTCTCGCCACCAGTCCTTCGGGCTCATGCGCGCTCGTCGCGCCATTGCGCTTGCCGCCGCGCTCGCGGCCCTTGCCGGACTGCCCCGCGCCCTGCACGCCCAGGCGCCCGAGCAGCCCATGCTCGAGCTCGACACCGGCGGGCACAAGGGCATCGTGCGGGGCATCGCCTTCACGCCCGACGGCCAGCACATCGTGAGCGCCGGCGACGACAAGACGATCCGCATATGGGACTGGCGCGCGCGGCAGACGGTGCGGACCGTCCGCGGCGAGATCGGGCTCGGCGATCGCGGCAAGGTGTTCGGCATCGCTGTCTCCCCGGACGGGACCCAGCTGGCCGCGGGCGGATATTTCTGCCGCAACCGGCAATGGCAGGGCTGCCGCGACGTGCGCATCTTCGAGATCGCAACCGGCGAGCTCAAGACGCTGCTGCCCGGGGACGGCTCGCTCGTCTACTCTCTGGCCTTTTCGCCCGACGGCAAGCGGCTCGTCGCCAGCGGCTCGGCCGTGTTCGCCAGCGTCTGGGACATCGCCGCCGCGCGCGAGACGCGGCTGGAAGGGCACACCGACATCGTGTTCGCCGCCGCCTACATGCCCGACGGCGAGCGGGTGGCGACGGCGAGCTACGACCGCACGGTGAGGATCTGGCGGGCCACGGACGGCCAGCCGCTCGCCGTGCTCCGCCACGAGGCCGCCGTGAGCGCGCTGGCCGTGTCGAGCGACGGCCGCATCGCCAGCGGCGACGTCAGCGGCGAGATCCGGCTGTGGGACGGCGCCACGGGCAACCTGATGGCCAGTGTGCGCGAGCAGCGCTTCCGCATCCCGGCGCTCGCCTTCAGCCCCGACGGGAGGAAGCTCGTGTCGGGCGTGGCCAAGATCGCCGACCAGGTGCCGCCCTTCGAGGTGAGCGTGTGGGACGCGGCCAGCCTGCGCAAGGAGCGGGCGTTTGCGGCTCACGACGGCAACGTGGTGGCGCTGGCGGTGAGCCGCGACGGCCTGGTGGCGAGCGCGGGCGGCCGGCGCATGCCGATCCTGCTGTGGGAGCTGGCGACGGGCGAGCGCGTCAAGGACGCGGCCGGCGGCCAGCTCGTCCTGCAGGGCACGGGCGCCGCCCGCTACGCCGTGGGCTTCGCCAGGGACGGCCGGGGCATCGCCTGGGGCAGCACGCAGGAGCGCGACGCGCCCAACGAGCGCGGGCCGCTCGAGCACGTCCTGCGGCTGCCGCGCAACTTCGAGCGGCTTGACCGGCCGGAGCCTCTGGGACCCGCCGCGCGCAGCGAGTTCCTCACGGCTGCCACGGCGAGCGGGGAGCACGCGCTGCGCCACCGCCGCGGCGACGACCCCTCCTCGCGGCCGGAGGCCGTGCTCGAGATCCTGCGGCGCGGGGAGGCGCTGGCGCGCGTAGCCCGCCACGGCGGCAGCGGGTTCCGCCACTTCTCCTACACCTTCACGACCGGCGGGGAGGCGATCGTCTCGGGCGGCGCCAACGGCGTGCTGGCGCGCTACGACCTGCAGGGGCGCGAGGAGGGGGCCTACGAGGGCCACGAGGGCGACGTGATGGCCGTGGCGGCGGGGCCCCCCGCCGACGGCCGCTACCTCGTGTCGGGCGGCGAGGACCAGACCGTCCGCCTGTGGAACCAGCAGAGCCGCCGGCTCATCGTCTCGATCTTCCACGGCGACGACAACGAGTGGATCGTGTGGACGCCCGACGGCTACTACGCGTCCTCGCCCAACGGCGACAACCTGGTCGGCTGGCAGATCAACAGGGGCCGCGACAAGGCGGCCGAGTACTACACGGCGCGCCAGCTCAAGCCGCACTTCTACCGCCCCGACATCGTCGAGCGGGCGATCATCCTGGCGAGCGCGGAGGACGCGGTGGGGGAGGCCCGGCGCAACGACCCCGAGCGCATGCGCTTCGACCTCGGCAGCCTGCTCGACCGCAAGCCGCCCTACGTCGCCATCGTCTCACCCGCCGACAAGACGCAGGTGGCGGCCGGGACGGCCGAGATCGTGGTCGCCATCGATGCGGCGCGCGAGCCGGTGCGGCAGATCGAGGTGTTCGTCAACGGCACCCAGACCACGCCCGCTGAGCTGCGCGACATCGCCCCGGAGCCGCGCGCCCACACGCGCAGGATCACCGTGCCGCTCGCCCGCGGCGTGAACCGCATCACCGTGCGTGCGAGCAACGCCGTGGGTCGCACCGAGACGGCCCCGCTGACGCTGACCGGCGCCGTGACGGGCGCCCTCGACCGCAAGGGCACGCTCTTCGTCTACGCCTTCGGCGTCGATACCTACGAGAGGCTGCCGCGGTCCGACCTCAAGTTCGCGAGCGCCGATGCGCAGGCCTTCCACGACCGCATGCTGGCGGCCGCCAGGGACCTGCACGAGAAGGCGAGCCCGACGCTGCTGACGAGCCGGGCCGCCGCCCCGGAGCAGCAGCCCACCTCGCGCAACATCCTCAAGGCGCTCGAGGGGCTGCGCCAGGCCGGCGAGACCGACACGGTGATCGTGTTCCTGGCCGGCCACGGCGTCAACGACGGGCTGCAGGGCCGCCGGCAGTACCTGTTCCTGCCCGCCGACGCCCAGCGCAGGCTGGAGGGCGGCTGGGACCAGTCGACCGTGATCAGCTGGGCGCAGCTGGAGAAGGCGTTCAACCTGGCGAAGGGCAACCGCTTCCTCTTCTTCGACACCTGCCATTCGGAGAACTCCTACAATCCCGAGGTGGAGAAGGACGCCAGCGACGCGCGCGTGGCGGTGTTCGCGGCCACCGAGAGGGACAAGGTGGCGCTCGAGGACGGCAAGCTCGGCCACGGCATCTTCACCTACTCGGTGCTGCGCGTGCTGGGCGGCCAGTATCACGTCAAGGGCGACGTGTGGCTCTACTACTTCGCCCATCTCGTCGACCAGTCGATGCGCGAGGTGAGCGCCGGCGCCCAGGTGCCGAGGATCGACACGCGCAGCATGCGCAACATCGTGATCGGGCGCACGCCCTGAGGGTCCGGCCTCGATCGGGGCCTGGCGCGGCGACGCCGGCTTCGTGCCATTTCTGCCACGATGCAAGATCGTTGGTCGCCGGAGCGCCGCTTTTCCTTGGCTCTCTCGCGCAGCCCCCGGATATGGTCGGCGCTTCGCTGTGATTGGGGGAAAAGTATGCGTGCGTTGCCGGCCTTGTTTGCTGCCGTCTTTCTGTCCGCATGCACTCAGTGGACCAACCTCAACTACGAGCCGGTGGTCCTCTACGATGCAGCCGACGTGCAGGACCTCTCGCGCAGGTTCGCCTCCACCAGGAACGCCAAGGAGTTCGCCTACGAGGTGATCCAGATCACCAACTACAGGTGCGATCTCTTCTTCGAGGCTCTCGATCGGGCGCGCGGCGATGCCGACTTCGCCCTGGCCAGGGTGTCGGCGGTGAGCACCGGGCTGCCGCCCATACTGAGGGCGGCGGGGGTGTCGGCGACCGGCATCGCCAATGTCGCCGCCGCGCTCGGCTTCGTCACCGGCACCATCAACGACGCCAAGCAGTTCTACCTGCTCGCCGACTTCAAGCCCGAGATCTACAAGAAGTGGCAGGTGTTCCGCGCCGTGCAGCAGTCGGCCATCGAGAGCAGCATCCACGAGCACACCTCGATCGCGGAGGCCAAGCTGCGGGTCTACGAGTACGTGCGCATGTGCCTGCCCTCGCAGCTCAAGCAGTGGGTCTACGAGTCGGCCAACTCGACCAAGGGCGTGCTGGTGTCGGCGCCCGCGGCGCCGCTGGCACGGCGCGGCATCGGTCCGCGCGGCGCTTCGGGGCCCGCCGTCCGTCCCGGCCCGATCGTCATCGATTGAGGCCGCCACGCGGGCTCGCGGCCGGACCTGCCACGGGCCCTATGCCGCCGCCTTGCGGCCGATGACGGCCGCCACCTTGTAGGGGTGGAACAGCCAGTAGAGCTTGGCCATCGACCGCCGCCACGCCTTGAGCCCCAGGAAGGGGGCCAGGAAACGGAAGAAGTGGCGCAGGAACAGCGTGACCGGCCGCCGCCGCACGTGGCTCCAGTAGGTGTCGCCCACGAGCTCGACTTTCTCCAGAATCGTGTGCCCGGCAAAGAGCGCGGCAAGCTCGTCCGGAGTGGGCCGGTAGAGCGTGTCGATGGGGTCGTGGTGCTCGTGGTAGCTCGAGGGCACGGTGACGAAGAAGAGGCCGCCCGGGGGAAGCAGGTCGAGCAGGCGGCGGGCGAGCTCGGCCCGGTCGAGGACGTGCTCGAACATGTGCGTGCAGATCACCGCACGCGGGGCGACGGCCCTGAGCCGTGCGAAGTCGGCATCGTCGAACACGTCGCCGGCGACGTCGACGCCGTCTGCCACCTTGAGGTCGGAATGCACCACGCGGATGCCGCGGGCGGCGAGCGGACGGAACACCAGCTCGTCGATGTAGGGCTGCTCGACCTCGCGGAAATGGCGCGTGGACGCCCCGAGGTTGAGGACCGGCGACAGCTCCGCCACCGGCAGTCCGGCCAGCACCCGGCCGAGCCACTCTGCATCGCAGCGCATCATGGGCGGGCGGCGGGGGCGGGCGTCGGCATCGGCGGGCAGGTCCTCGGCACCGGGCTCAGGTAGCGGTTTCGGCGCCGCCGGGCAACATCGCCGCCCGGGCGCGGCGGATTGCAAAGGGCGCCTGCGCTTAGGCTCTGCGAGGCGCCGGCGGACCCCGCCGGACGCGCAATTCGTTGACTTTGCAGGTCGGCTCGCTAATAGTGCGCCGCGATTGGGCCCGCGCGCTCGCCGGGCCGGCGCCGCGGCTTGCCCGCCGGCCCCCGGCACAGCCCGAAAAACCAGGGAAGTCAATCATGTATGCTGTCATCAAGACCGGCGGCAAGCAGTATCGCGTGGCCCCCCAGGACGTGGTGACCATCGAGAAGGTGGCGGGCGAGGCCGGGGCCACGGTGGAGTTTACCGAGGTGCTGATGGTGGCCGGAGCGGGCGAGCCCAAGGTCGGCAGGCCCACCGTCGCCGGAGCCAAGGTGACGGCCGAGGTGGTCGAGCAGGGCCGCGCGCCCAAGGTGATCGCCTTCAAGAAGCGCCGGCGCAAGAACTCGCGCCGCAAGCGCGGCCATCGCCAGCACCAGACCATCGTGCGCATCAAGGACATCATCGGCGGCTGAGGCGCCGGCAGGAGAAGGATCGGCCACATGGCTCACAAGAAGGCAGGCGGCTCCTCGCGCAACGGCCGCGACACGGCGGGCCGGCGGCTCGGCATCAAGCGCTACGGCGGCGAGCGCGTGCTGGCCGGCAACATCCTGGCGCGCCAGCGCGGCACCAAGTGGCACCCCGGCGCCAATGTCGGCATGGGAACCGACCACACGCTGTTCGCGCTGAAGGAAGGCAGCGTGGAGTTCGCCACCAAGCGCAACGGACGCATCTACATCTCGGTCAGGCCGGCCGAGAAGGCCGAGTAGCGGCCGACAGCGGGGCCGGTCCCGCGGCGCGGCCTCGCCCTATGGCACCGGCCGGCGGGCCCGACCCCATTGGGGGGCGCGCAGCCATGAAGATCGTGACGGAGCGCCTGCTGCTGCGGCCCTTCCGGCGCGCCGATGCCGCCGAGTTCGCCCGCCTCGCCGGCGAGTGGGAGGTGGCGTCCATGACCAGCGACATCCCCTACCCGTTCTCCCCCGCGCAGGCGATGGGCTGGCTCAAGCCGGTGCGCGGGGAGGTGCGCTTTGCCATCGAGCGGGACGGCCGGCTGATCGGCGGGGTCGGCTTCTACCGGCGCCCGTCGGGGGCGGGGGAGCTCGGCTTCTGGCTCGGCCGGCCGTGGTGGGGCCGCGGCCTTGCCACCGAGGCGGCGGGCGCGGTGGTGCGCTGCGGACTCGCCAACCGGCGGCTGCCCGGCTACTCGTCGGCGCACTTCGTGGACAACCATGCCTCGGCCCGCGTGCTGGCCAAGCTCGGCTTCGAGCCGACGGGGCGCGGCCGCATCGCCTGCGCCGCCCGCGGCCACGACATGGAGGTCGTGGTCTACTGGCTGGGCCGGGAGCGCGCCGCCCGCCTCGCTCCCCCTTCCGCCGCAAGGCAGCAGGAGCAGCCGCGCTGGCGCGCCCTGCTCGGGCGCATCGGCGGAGCGGCCTGAGGGGCTCGCCCGATGAAATTTCTCGATCAGGCCAAGATCTACGTGCGCTCCGGCGACGGCGGGCCGGGGTGCGTCTCGTTCCGGCGCGAAAAGTTCATCGAGTTCGGCGGGCCCGACGGCGGCGACGGCGGCAGGGGCGGCGACGTGTGGGTGGAGTGCGTGGCCAACCTCAACACGCTCATCGACTACCGCTACCGCCAGCACTTCAAGGCCCAGAACGGGCGCGGGGGAGCGGGCCGCAACCGCACCGGCGCCTCGGGCGCGGACGCGGTGATCGCCGTGCCGCCGGGCACCGAGGTGCTGGCCGAGGACGGCGCCACGCTCCTGGCCGAGCTCGTCAAGCCCGGCGACCGCGCCCGCATCGCCCGCGGCGGCAACGGCGGCTTCGGCAACGCCCATTTCAAGTCGTCGACCAACCAGGCACCGCGCCGGGCCAACCCCGGCGAGCCCGGCGAGGAGCTCACCATCTGGCTCCGCCTCAAGCTGATCGCCGACGCCGGCATCGTCGGCCTGCCCAACGCCGGCAAGTCGACCTTCCTTGCCGCCGTGAGCGCGGCCAAGCCCAAGATCGCGGCCTATCCCTTCACCACCCTGCACCCTCACCTCGGCCAGGTGCGCACGCCCGCGCGCGACTTCGTGCTGGCCGACATCCCCGGCCTGATCGAGGGTGCGCACGAGGGGGCGGGGCTCGGCACCCGCTTCCTTGGCCACGTCGAGCGCTGCCGGGTGCTGCTGCACCTGGTCGACGCCACCGCCGAGGACGTGGCTGGCGCCTGGCGCACGGTGCGCGGCGAGCTCAAGGCCTATGGCGCCGGCCTCGCCCGCAAGAAGGAGGTGCTGGCGCTCTCCAAGTGCGATGCTCTGGACGAGGAGACGCTGGCGACCAGGGCGGCAGCCCTGAAGAGGGCGGCGCGGCGCACGCCGCTGCTGGTATCGGCGGTGTCCGGGCGCGGCGTGGCGGACGTGCTCGCGCAGCTTGCCCGCGAGATCGAGCGCGCCGAGGCCAGGGAGCGGGCGGCGGCCGGCGCCGGCGCCGAGCGGCGGCCGTGGCGGCCGTAAGCGGATTGCGGCAGGGTTGAAGAAGCCTTCACGGCTGCGGCGTCCTCAACCGCTCCAGGCACCGGGCGCACGCACGGCCCGGCCACGCCCGCCGGAATTCGGCACCGCGCTTAACGCTCTCTGAACCATTCGTCCGTTAGAAGACGGTGGAGTTTCCATGTTCGGGGTGCGAGAGGGTACGTCAGTCATGAGTGCGCAGATGGCAGCTCCCGCCGCGTCGGTGAGCGATTTGGAAGTGCTGAGCCGGAAGCTGGTGGGGCTGCGCGAGGAGATCGACGCCATCCTCGCCCAGCTCGCCCGCCACAAGGACGCAGCCGCCGGACCGGAGCCGGCCGGAGCGCACGGCGCAGCCGGTGCAGACCTCCCCGCCGGCAGCGAGGAGGAGCCGCTCGCGCGGCTCGAGCCGCCCTCCGCGCCGGCCAGCGCGTGGCAGGAGGCCGAGGCCGGCGAGCCCCCGGTCGACGAGGAGGCGCATGAGCCCGCCCGCGCTGGGCTCGAGTGCGAGGGCGAGGCCACAGACGGCGCCAGCCCCGAGGCGGAGGACGGCGCGCTCGTCGCCGCTGCGCGGGCGCTCGCGCCCGAGACGGCGGACGCTGGCCCCGCTGCCCTACTCGCCGCCGGAGAGCCCGCCGAGCAGCACCTCGCCGAGCAGGCCCCAGCCGTCGAGGAAGCACCCGCCGCCCAGCCCGCGTGCGCCGCAGCCGACACCGTCGAGCCGCCGGCCGCGGCGCCCGCGGAGATCGCAGGCGGCGACGACCTCACCCGCATTGCCGGGATCGATGCCCGCCTCGCCGGCGACCTCGCCGCCATCGGCGTCACGAGCTATGGCCACATCGCCGCCTGGACCGCCGAGGACGTGCGGCGCATGTCGGCCGCGCTCGGCCTCGACCGGCAGATCTGCAAGCAGAACTGGATCGAGCAGGCAGCCGTGCTGGCCGCCGGCCGCGCCACGGCCTTCGCGGCCGCCCGCGGGAGCGCGCCGGCCGCCGCCGCAGCGGAAGCGGCCACCGAGGAGCCATCCCCTCACGTCGCAGCCCCCGCGCCTGCTGCGGCGACGGCGCCCGCTGACGCCGCCCCGAGCGCGGGGCCCGTCGTGCTCAGCCTCGACGCCCGCGCCAGGCGGCAGAAGGGCCCGGCTGCCCCCGCGCCCCGCACCCGCGGGCGCAGCGTGCGCCGCATCGCCACCCGCATCGCCGCCTCGATCCTGGTCCTGCTGGCGGCGGCAACCCTGCTGGCGCTGGCCGATCAGGTGGCCCAAGGCGGGGTGCCGCAGCCGCCCTGGCTCCCGCAGCTACCGGCCTACAAGTCCTCGGCCGGCTGGCCGGCCCTCATCCACGGCCCGGCCCGGGCCGAGAGCTCCGCGCCGGCGGTGCGCCTACTGTCCGGGGACGCCGCCGCGCCGAGGCGCTACCAGTCGATCTGGCCGTCGGGCTCCTGAGCCGTGTCGGGGCACGCGCCCCGGCACCCCTCTTCCATCCGCCATCCGTCAGCAAAGCGTGACTTGCGTGCACGCCGCCGCAGGAAGCGGCGCGGCGCGCCTTCGGGCCTGCCTGCGACTCTGGTAGGGATGCAACCGGTGCGCTCGGCAAGAGAGTCTTTACCAATTAGGCATCGAATGCAGAGCCGCGCGTGACGTCCGAGCGGGGGCTGGCGTCGCGCCGCACTGGTCAGCCAGTCGGAGTCTGCGATGCACGCCGACATCCGTGAGCCCGCCGCGGCGATCGTCCCGATCCTGCGCTACCGCGACCTCGCCACGGCCATCGACTGGCTGTGCAGGGCCTTCGGCTTCGCCTGCCATCACGTGGTGAAGGGCGAGGACGGCACCATCCGCTACGCCGAGCTCAGGTTCGGCAGCGGCATGGTGATGTTGGGCCCCGTGGCGGATTCCGCCTTCGACAAGCTCATGACCCAGCCGGCGGACGCCGGCGGCGCCGAGACCCAGATCTGCTACCTCTACGTCGCCGACGCCCGCGAGCACTGCGCGCGGGCACGGGCGGCGGGGGCCGAGATCCTGCTCGACATCGAGGGCGACGGCAGCGCCCGCGGCTACTCCTGCCGCGACCCGGAAGGCCACATCTGGAACTTCGGCACCTACGATCCCTGGCGTCGGCGCGCCGGCCCCGCCGCGGCCGACAAGCCCCGCCGGGGCGGCAGCCTCCAGCGCATCGCTCTGGCGGCGACGCTGCTGGTAGGGCTCGCCGGCTCGGCTGCGATCGTGGCCTGGGCAGTGGGCGGGGAGGAGCGCGGCGCGCCCGCACACGGGCCGGGCCCGCCGGAGACCGCCGCGGCGGCGCCCGACGCGGGGCGGCTCGCCGACGAGGCAGCGCGCGAGCGGGCGGGCCGCGAGGCGGCCGAGCGCGCCGCCAAGGCCCTGCAGGGCCAGCTCGCCCATGCCCAGGGGGCCAAGGATGCAGCCGAGCGCGCGGCCCGGGAGGCGCAGGCCCAGCTCGCGCGCGAGCGGGAAGCCAGGGAGGCCGCCGAGCGCGCGGCAAGGGAGGCGCGCGAGCGGCTCGCCAGGAGCGGCGACACGGGCGCCGCGGCCGTGCGCGAGGAGCTTGCGCGCCAGCGCGCCGCCCTGGAGTCGGCGCAGCGCGTGATCGCGGAGACGCGCGAGCAGCTGAGCCTGGTGGAGCGCGCCGCCGAGGCGACACGCGAGCAGCTGGAGGCCGAGCGGGGCGCGCGCGAAGCCGCCGAGCGGGCGGGCCGAGAGGCGCGCGAGGCCCTGGCCAGGGAACAGGAGGCAGCCGAGCGCGCCAAGCAGCAGGCGCAGCTCGCCAAGGAGCGCGCCGCCAAGGAGGCGCGCGAGCGCCGCGAGCAGTCGGCGCGGCGGGCCGCACCCCGCCGCTCGGAGCCCTCCGCAACCAGCGCGCCCTTCATGGTGTGGGGCCAGTAGGCCGGCAGGGCTTCAGGTGCCGCGGCGGCCGAAGAGCCGCGTCCAGAACCCCTCCGCCCGGGCGGACCCGGCGCCGTGGGCCGGCGACCCGGCCGCAACGGTGGGGGCCGGCGCCGGCCAGCGCGCCGGCACCTTGCCCAGCGCCGCCAGGATGCGCTCGGGCGTGAAAGGCTGGGCGAGCACCTTGGCCCCGAACGGCCTCAGCGCATCGTTGATGGCGTTCATGAGGGCGGCGGGGGCCCCCGCCGTGCCGGCCTCGCCCGCGCCCTTGGCGCCGAGCAGGGATTCCTTCGTCGGCGTCTCGACGTGGCCGACCTCGATGTCGGGCATCTCGGCCGCCATCGGCACCAGGTAGTCGGCCATCGAGCCCACCATGAGCTGGCCTTCCGGCGAGTAGATGCAGTGCTCGTAGAGCGCCCCGCCGATGCCCTGCACGATGCCGCCGCGCACCTGCTCGTCGACCAGCAGCGGGTTGACGATGCGGCCGCAGTCCTCCACGCACCAGTGCTTGAGCAGGGTGACGAGGCCGGTCTCGACGTCCACCTCCAGCCAGCACGCCTGCACGCCGTTGGTGAAGGCGAACGGGTACTCCTTGGTGATGAAGTGGCGCGTCTGCATGAGCTCGCGCGGCAGGTCGGGCGGCAGCGTGTCGCCGCGGAAGTAGACGATGCGGGCAAGCTCGGCGAGCGGCATGCGCGCCTGGCCGGAGCGCTTCTCGACGATGTGGCCGTCGACGAGATCGAGGGCATCGGGTTGCGCCTGCAGCATGGCGCCCGCCACCTTCAGCGTCGCCGCCTTGACGGCGAGGCCCGCCTGCAGCGCCGCCTCCCCGCCGATGCCGGTGCCGCGGCAGGCCCAGGTGCCGCCGCCGTAGGGGGTGGTGAGCGTGTCGCCGGTGATCACCCTCACCTCGGCGATGGGCACGCCCACCGCCTCGGCCACGATCTGGCGGATGACGGCCTCGGTGCCCTGGCCCTGCTCGGTGACGCCGGTCGCCGCCATCACCGACCCGTCGGGGTCGATGCGCACGGTGCAGCCGTCCTGGGCCGAGATGCGCGCCCCGCCGATGCCGTACATGAAGGGGCTCGGGTTGGTGAGCTCGATGAAGCTCGCAAAGCCGATGCCGCGGTGGATGCCGCGCTCGCGCAGGCGCGCCTGCTCGGCGCGCAGGCCCGCGTAATCCATCATGGCGAGCAGCTTGTCGAGCGAGGCGATGTGGGAGAGGCCCTCGAACTTCATGCCGGCGGGCGAGGTGCGCGGATAGCTGTCGTCGCGCATCAGGTTGCGGCGGCGGAGCTCGACGGGATCGAGGCCCACCGCCTCGGCGGCGAGGTCGACGAGCCCCTCGGTCACGGTGGTGGCGATGGGGTGGCCGACGGCGCGGTACTGGCAGGTGGGCGTCTTGTTCTGGAAGACGACCGTGGTCTTGGCGCGGAAGTTGGGGAAGTCGTAGGGGCCGCCGACCAGGTTGACGACCTGGTTGCCCTCCACCGCGCTGGTGCGCGGATAGACCGAGTAGGGGCCGATGCCGGTGAGGTCGTCGACGTCGATGGCCAATATGCGCCCGTCGGCATCGACCGCCATGCGCGCCTTGATGCGGTGGTCGCGCGCGTGGATATCGGAGGCGAAGCTCTCGAGCCGGTCGGCGACGAACTTCACCGGCCGGCCCATCAGCCGGGCGATGACCGCCACCGCCACCTCGTCGGGATAGACGTGCACCTTGATGCCGTAGCTGCCGCCCACGTCCCCGCAGATGACGCGCACGTCGCCCTCGGCCAGCCGCATGTGCTTGGCGAACACGCTTTGCATCATGTGCGGGGCCTGGGTCGAGTGGTAGACCGTGAGCTTGCCGGAGGCGCGGTTGAAGTCGGCCAGGATCGAGCGCGGCTCGAGCGTGGCCCCGGTGTGGCGGCCGGTGTGGAAGGTGGCCTCAACGATCCTGTGCGCGCGGGCGAAGGCGTCGTCGACCTTGCCGGTCTCGTTGACGCGCTGGAAGCAGAGATTGTCGCCGAGCTCGGGATGGATCACGGGCGTGCCGGGGGCCAGCGCCGTCTCCATGTCGACGGCGGCCGGCAGCGGCTCGTAGTCGACCCGCACCCTGGCCAGCGCGTCCTCGGCCGCGGCGCGGCTCTCGGCCACCACCGCCGCCACCGGCTCGCCCGCCCAGGTGGCGCGTTCGATGGGCAGGGGGCGCTGCGGCGCCGATTTCATGCCCTTGAGGTGGGCGAGGGTGGCCACCCACGGCTCGCAGTGGGGCTCGAGGTCCTTGCCGGTGAGCACCCGCAGCACGCCGGGCATCCCGAGCGCCTCGGCCGCATCGATCCTCAGGATGCGGGCGTGGGCGTGCGGGCTGCGCACGAACGCGGCATGCACCATGCGCGGCAGCACGATGTCGTCGACGAACTGGCCGCGGCCCTCCACCAGCTTGCGCGCGTTGGGGCGCGGCACCGACTTGCCGATGTAGGAGTTGGGCCGGTCGACGGACCTGGGATCGATCACCTCGTTCATGGCCCCGCCTTCCCGTTGCGCCTGCGCGCCGTGGCCTCCACCGCATCGACGATGGCATGGTAGCCGGTGCAGCGGCAGTAGTTGCCGGAGAGGTGCTCGCGAATCTCGGCGCGCGTGGGCTGCGGCCTGGCGCGCAGCAGGTCGGCCGCGGTGATGAGCATGCCGGGCGTGCAGTAGCCGCACTGGCAGGCGTTGCGGGCCACGAACGCCTCCTGCAGGTCGCGGATCTCGCCCGTGTCGGAGAGGCCCTCGATGGTCTCCACGCTGGCCCCATCAAGCGAGGCGGCGAGCACCAGGCAGCCGCGCACGATGCGGCCGTCGACCCGCACCGTGCAGGCCCCGCACACGCCATGCTCGCAGCCGGTGTGGGTGCCCATGAGGCCGAGGTCGAGGCGCAGGAAGTCGACGAGATGGCGCCGCGCCTCCACCCGCCGGGAGACGCGCTCGCCGTTGACGGTGAGAGTGATGTCGACCTGCGTGCTCATGCCGCGCGTGCCTCCTCGGCGCCGCCGAGCCGGCGCACCGCGCGCGCGAGCAGCACGCCCGCGAGATGGCGCTTGAGCTCGGGGCCGCCGTGCAGGTCGGCGGGAGGATCGAGATCGCCGGCAAGGGCCGCCTGCGCCGCCTCGATCGCGACCCGGCCGGGGGCCTGGCCGGCCAGCGCCGCCATGGCGCCCCTCGCCAGCACCGGGGCCTGGCCGACGCCGAAGAAGACGAGGCGCGGCTCGGCGAGCCGGCCATCCTCCAGGCGGGCCCGCGCCGCCAGCCCGGCCATGGCATAGTCGCCCGACCTGCGCGCCACCTCCAGGATGGCGGTGCGCTCGCCCGCCCGCGCCGCCGGCACCTCGACGGCGGCGATCAGCTCGTGCTCGGCGAGCGCGGTGGTGTAGAGCCCGGTGAAGAAGTCGGCAGCCGGGATGCGCCGCTCCCCCGCCGCGCCCACGGCGACGATGGTGGCCTCGAGGGCCACGCAGCAGGCCGGCAGCTCGGCGGCCGGGTCGGCGAAGGCGAGCGAGCCGCCGATGGTGCCGCGGTTGCGCACGGCGGGATGGGCGACGAGCGGCACCGCCTCGGCGATGAGGGGCAGGCGGCTGCGCACCAGCTCGCTGGCGCCGAGCTCGGCATGGGTGGTAAGCGCGCCGATGCGGATCGCCTCGCCCGCCTCGGCGATGCCGGAGAGCTCCGCCACGCGCGAGATGTCGATCAAAGTGGCGGGCTCGGACAGGCGGAAGGCGAGCGAGGCGAGCAGGGTCTGCCCGCCGGCGAGCAGCCTCGCCTCCGGCCCCGCCTCCCGCCAGCGCGCGAGCGCATCGGCCAGCGAGGCCGCCCGGACATAGGCAAAGGGCGGCGCCTTCATTCGTCTCCTCCCCGGCAGCGGACGCTTCCTGCCCGCGCGTGCGGGCAGTCTATGGGGCGGCCTGCCGGGGTTCAAGGTCGCGGGCGGGATCGGGCGCGGACCGCAGGGCAGGCGTGTGCGGCGGCGCGGTCAAGGGCCTTGCCGGCCGCGCCCCGGCAGAGGACAAATGACGGGACTGCTCAAGCAAGGCAACCGGGGAGACCCTGGCTCATGTCGGATCGCGACCTCGACGCGGTGATCGTCGGCGCAGGCTTCGCCGGCCTCTACATGCTGCACCGGCTGCGGCGCATGGGGCTCGAGGCGCGCGTGCTCGAGGCCGGCGGCGGCGTCGGCGGCACCTGGTATTGGAACCGCTATCCGGGGGCGCGCTGCGACGTGGAGAGCGTGCAGTACTCCTACCAGTTCGACGACGCCCTGCAGCAGGAGTGGAATTGGACCGAGCGCTACGCCGCCCAGCCCGAGCTCCTGAGCTATGCCAACCACGTCGCCGACCGCTTCGACCTGCGCCGCGACATCTCCTTCCACACCCGCGTCAGGTCGGCCGCCTTCGACGACGCGCGCGGGCGCTGGGTGGTGGAGACCGCCGACGGCAGCCGCCTCTCGGCCACCTGGTGCATCATGGCGACGGGCTGCCTCTCCTCGCCCAACCTGCCGCAGATCGAGGGGCTCGAGAGCTTCGCCGGCGAGCGCTACCACACCGGGCTGTGGCCCAAGGAGGCGGTGGACTTCACCGGCAAGCGGGTGGCGGTGATCGGCACCGGCTCGTCGGCGGTGCAGTCGATCCCCATCATCGCCGCGCAGGCGAGCCACCTCACCGTCTTCCAGCGCACGCCCAACTACGCCGTTCCGGCGCACAACGCCCCGCTCGATCCTGAGTACGTGCGCCGCGTCAAGGCCGAGTACCCGGCCATGCGCGCCCGCGCCAAGAAGACGATGACCGGCATCGACTTCGACTATTCCGACCGGGCCGCGCTCGACACCCCGCCCGAGGAGCGCGAGCGCGAGTACGAGCGGCGCTGGCGCCACGGCGGCCTGTGGTTCCTCGGCGCCTTCAAGGACCTGATGCTCGACCAGGCCGCCAACGATACCGCCGCCGAGTTCGTGCGCGCCAAGATCCGCGCCCGCGTGCGCGACCCGCAGGTCGCCGAGCTGCTCTGTCCCAAGAACACCATCGGCTGCAAGCGGCTGTGCGTCGACATCGGCTACTTCGAGACCTACAACCGCCCCAACGTGACGCTCGTCGACGTGAGCACGCGCCCCATCGAGCGCATCACGCCGACCGGCGTGCGCGCCCACGGCCGCGAGCACGCCGCCGATGCCCTGGTGCTCGCCACCGGCTTCGACGCCATGACCGGCACGCTGCTCAGGATCGACATCCGCGGCCGCGGCGGGGCGCGCCTGGCCGACGCCTGGCGGGCGGGCCCGCGCTCCTATCTGGGCCTCGCCGTCTCAGGCTTTCCCAACCTCTTCACCATCACCGGCCCGGGCAGCCCTTCGGTGCTCACCAACATGCTGCCCACCATCGAGCAGCACGTGGACTGGATCGCCGACAGCATCGCCCACCTGCGCACGCGCGGCCTCTCGCGCATCGAGGCGAGCGCGGCGGCCGAGGAGGAGTGGGGCGCGCACGTGGGCGAGGCGGCGGGCCGCACGCTGCGCTACACCTGCAACTCCTGGTACCTGGGGGTCAACATCCCCGGCAAGCCGCGCGTCTTCACGCCCTACATCGGCGGCTTCCCCAAGTACGTGGAGACGTGCAACGAGGTGGCGGCGGCGGGCTATTCCGGCTTCGTCCTGTCCTGACGCGCCGCCTCAGGCGGCGGGGCCCGGCAGCCCGCGCATGACGAGGCGGTTCAGGCGCGCGGCGAACGCCGCCGGGTCGGCCGGCAGCTCGCCGTCGAGGATCTGCGCCTGGGCGAGGAGCAGCTCGGCAATGTCCGCCACGTCCCCCTCGCGCTGGCCGAGCCTGGCGTCGGCCACCGCCCGCACCAGGGGGTGGCGGGTGTTCACCTCGAGGATCGGCTTGGCGCCCGTGCCCGCGCTCTGGCGGGCGAGCAGGCGCTCGAGGTGGCGGTCGGGGCCCGAGCCCGCCGCCACCAGGCAGGCGGCGCTGTCGGTGAGGCGCTGGGAGGCGCGCACGTCGGCCACCCGCTCGCCCAGCGTCGCCTTGATGGCCGAGATGATGAGGGCATCGTCCACCGCCGGCTTGGCCTCCCCGTCGCCCTCCGTCTTCTGCTCGAGGAGGGGCACGAGCGAGAAGTCGACGTCGCCCTGGCTCAGGGACTTGAGCGGCTTGCCGTCGAAGGAAAGCTGCAGCGAGGTCCAGAAGGCGTCGACCGGGTCGGTCAGCAGCAGCACCTCGATGCCGCGGGCGCGCGCCGCCTCGAGCTTGGGGTTGGCCCTGAGGCGCTCGAGGCTGTCGCCGACGAGATAGTAGATCTCCGTCTGGTTGGGCTTGAGGTCGGCCACGTACTGCCTGAGGCTGCGCGGCGGCCCCTCCACCGTGGAGGCGAAGCGGGCGAGGCCCATGAGCTGGTCGCGCCGCTCAAAGTCTTCGTAGATGCCCTCCTTGAGCACGCTGCCGAACGCCTCCCACAGCTTGGCGAAGCCCTTCTCGTCCTTGACCGCGAGGCTCTCGAGCTCGGCCAGCACGCGCCCCGTCACGGCCTTCCTGATCTGGGCCACCTGCGGGTCTTTCTGCAGCATCTCGCGCGAGATGTTGAGCGGCAGGTCCTCGCTGTCGACCACCCCGCGCACGAAGCGCAGGTAGGAGGGGAGCAGGTCGGCCTCGTCGGTGATGTAGACGCGGCGCACGTAGAGCTTGACGCGGCCCTTGCGGGCGGGATCGAACAGGTCGAAGGGACGCACCGAGGGCGCGAACAGGAGCACGGCGTAGGCCTGCCGCCCCTCGACCTTGTAGTGCAGCGTCATGGCCGGCTCGTCGAAGGCGCCGGCAATCGTGCGGTAGGCCTGCGTGTAGTCCTCGGGTTTGATCTCGGACTTGGGCCGGTGCCACAGGGCGCTGGCGGCATTGATCTGGCGCGCAGCGCCCTTGCCGCCCGCCAGCTCGATGGGAAAGAGGATGTGGTCGGAGTAGGTGCGCACGATGCGCTCGATGACCTCGGGCTCGAGGTAGCGCCTGGCATCGTCCTTGAGATGCAGCAACACCTCGGTGCCGCGCTTCACCCGCCCCGCCTGCTCGGGCGTGGCGGGCAGCACCTCGAAGCCGGCGCTGCCGGAGGAGCGCCACACCCAGGCCTCGGCCGCCCCGGCGCGGCGGCTCGTCACCTCGATGCGGTCGGCCACCATGAAGGCGGAATAGAACCCCACGCCGAACTGGCCGATCAGGCCGGCGCCGTCCTTGCCCTCGGTGAGGCGGCTCACAAACGCGCGGGTGCCGGAGCGAGCGATGGTGCCAAGGTTGTCGATGAGCTCCTGGCGGTCCATGCCGATGCCGGTGTCGACGACGGCGAGCGTGCCGGCGGCCGCATCGGGCATGAGGCGGATGGCGAGCGGGCCGGCGTCGCCCATGAGCTCGGGCCGGGCGATCGCCTCGTAGCGCAGCTTGTCGCAGGCATCGGAGGCGTTGGAGATGAGCTCGCGCAGGAAGATGTCGCGCTCGGAGTAGACCGCATGCACCATCAGGCGCAGCAGCTCGGCGACCTCGGCCTGGAAGGGATGGGCTCGCGCAACGTCCTGGGTCTCCATGCTCATCGCACGTCTCGTCCTCGTCACGCTGGGATGAGGCCGATATAGCGTCGAGGCGCAGGTGCGCAAGACCCGCCCCGGGCGGGGCGGGTCCGGGGCGGGATGGGAGGCGGCAGACCTCAGTCGGGGCAGGGGAAGGTGATGGAGACCCCGCCGAACGTCAGGGTGCAGTCGCGGGCGCCGCCGCGGGCCGTCTTGCTCTTCTTCTCGGCCTTGGGCAGCTCGCTCTTCTCAGCCTTGGGCGGCTCACTCCTCCCGGCCTTGGGCGGCTCACTCCTCCCGGCCTTGGGCGGCTCGCTCTTCTCGGTTCTGGGCGCCTCGGCGCGGGGGGCCGGGGGCGGGGTGTCGGCCCGAGGCGGGGCCGATGCGGGGGGCTCGGCGCGCTTGGGCGGCTGGGCGGCGTCGGGGGCTGCGGCCGTGGCCTCCCCGCAGCGGGCGAGGCTGGCGGGGGCGCGCGTCCAGATCATGGTCTCGCTCAGGAACTTGATGCCGGTGTAGCCCAGCACCTTGAGCCGCTTGTCGTCGATGGGCGTGAGCTCCACGTCGTACTTGGTGTCCTTCTCCGGGTCGAGGATCCAGCCGCCGTCCCAGCGGCCGCCCGACATCGGCTTCACGTCGCCGATCACCTGCAGGCCGCAGGCCGATTTGTGGCCCGTGTCCTTGAGCCACACGATGCGGCCGCACAGCTTGCCGCCACAGTCGGTGATCTCCACCGCCCCGCGGCCGGTATGGTCGATCCACACGCCGGTGGCCGCCGGAGCGGCCGACGCCGGCGCGGCCCCCATCGCCAGCGCCATCGCGAGCGCTCCGCTGACACGCCTCAAGGTCGCAATCATGGGCCTCTCCATCGTTGCTGCGGACCGTCGGCGACGGGCCTCTCGCATGCTCATTACGCCCGCTCGCCGCACCGCGCTGTTCCCTCCGGCACAGGGCCCGCGGGGACGCCGCAACGGTTAGAGAAATGTTAGCTCGGCGCCCCCTAGAGTGGCCCTCCCTTGGCGCCGATCAGCGGGGGCCCAGCATGTGCAACGTCCGTTTCCTGGCCCGGTGGGCCGGGACCTGTGCCGCCGTGGCGGCCCTGGCGGCATCCTTCCTGGTGCTGGCGGTCGACACTGCCGAGGCGCGCCGCTTCCGCATCCGCTTCCATTCCGGCTCCTCGAGCGCGTCGTCCTCCGGGCAGGCCCACGAGGACGGCAAGCTGCGCCCGCGCACGCCGGCAGCCGCGGCCGAGCGCGCCCGCAGGGCGCTCGACCGCGAGAAGGCGACCATCGCCCCGCCCCCGGCCCTCGACCCCAAGCCCGCCGCCGGCGCCAAGACCACGGGCTACTCCAACGGCGTCACCTGCATCGCCGGCTGCTGAGCGGCAGCCCGCGCCGTCAGAACACGGCCCCGCGCGCCGCCACCGGCCACACGCATTCCACGCGCGCCGCCCCGCCGTCCAGCCCGCGCACGCCCACGTACCAGTCGTGCAGGTTGACGGTGGGGTCGCAGTGGCCCGGCACCAGCAGCACCTTGTCGCCGCGTGCGAGGCGCCGGTTGCTCCCGCCCAGGTCGAGAATGCCGTGCTCGTCGGAGGGCCGGTGATAGGCCACGCCGGGCATGGCCCGGGGCAGCGGCATGCCGCTGTCGACGGCCAGCGCCTTGAGGCCGGCGTCGACCACCGCCCGCTCGGGCCCCGGCACGCTCATCACCGTGGCGTAAACGAACAGCGCGTGCTCGAAGGTGTCGAAGGGGCCCCCATCGGCGCGCTTGTTGCGGGCGTAGTCGGCATCCATGAACACGTAGGAGCCGGCCTGCAGCTCGGTGTAGACGCCGCTCGCCGCCTCGTTCTCGTAGGTGCCGGTGCCGGCGCCGGTAACGCTCTCCGCGGCCAGGCCCACCTCGGCCAGCGCCCGCTGCGTCTCCTTCACGTGCTCCACCGCGCGCGCGATCGCCGCCCTGCGCTCGGCCGCCTCGCGCATGTGCTGGGCGGAGCCGTAGTAGGCCTGCAGGCCGGCGAAGCGCAGGTGCCGCGACCGGGCCACCGCCTCGGCCAGGCGCACGGCCGGCTCGCCGGGCGGTGCGCCGCAGCGGCGGCTGCCCACGTCGATCTCCACCAGCACGTCGATGCGCGCCTTCTCCGCCGCGGCCGCCTCCTCGAGCTCGGCAACGCTCCGGGCATCGTCCACGCACACGCCGACGCGGGCCCGGCGCGCGAGCGCGGCGAGGCGCGCAAGCTTGGCCCGCCCCGCCACCTCGTTGGTGACGAGCACATCGGCGATGCCGCCCGCCACCATCACCTCGGCCTCCGACACCTTCTGGCAGCACACGCCCACCGCGCCCTGCGCCACCTGGCGGGCGGCGACGTCGGGCGACTTGTGGGTCTTGGCGTGGGGGCGCAGGCGCACACCGGCGGCGCGCACGAAGCCCGCCATGCGCTGGAGATTGCGCTCGAAGGCGTCGAGGTCGATGAGCAGCGCCGGGGTGTCGACGTCGCAGAGCGCGGCTCCGACGACGGCCGGCGGGGGCTGAGGCATGGGGCGGCTCCGTTGCCCGCCGCTCGCGGGCGGGGCTCGAGGGGCCACGATAGACGAGCGAGCGCCCCAAGTCATGGCCGCCCCGCGGGTTTGCGGCCGCCCAAAAGAGAAGGGGCCGCACGAGGCGGCCCCAACTGAGAAGCCTTGCGGGCTTCCGTCTAGGCTGCTTTCGGCAGCGCGGCCGGCAGCTTCTTGTCTGTCTCCTCGAGCGAGGAGCGCAAGGCGATGCCGAAGTATCGCGTTCGCTTGCCTATGCGCTCCTTCTTGACGCCGAGCTCGCCGATCTCGCGGGTGACCCTGGGCAAGGCGAACGGCACCTTCTCCAGCATCTCGCACCACCTGCAGTACTCCTCGTAGAGCTCGGTGGAGGTGACGCTCGAGCCCTCGGGCGCGGCCACCACCCTCTCGCGATAGAAGCGCTGCACGTCGCTGTCGGGCACGGCGTGCGCGACGCGGTTGTCGTTGGCGCCGAGGCGGCGCACCGGCGGCGGCCCGGCGGTGGCCTCCTCCTCGCCCTCGGACGCCGCCGGGGCGGGGAGCGCCTGCGCGGCGGCTGGCGTCTCCACGGCAGGCCCGGAGGCCCTGGCGGGAGCGCGGTCCTGCAGGCGCCAATAGGCGAAGGCGACGTACATGCCGAAGGCTGAGCCGATCTCGATCAGCAGGGCCACGAACACCGTGAGCGCAGTCTGCACCTGGTCGATGTTGAGCCCGCTCAGCCTGGCGAGCACGCTCGCCTGCGGATCGGCCTCGGCCATGGCCGTGCCGCCCGCGGCCTTGGCCAGCCTGGCACCGATCTCGGCGATGCGCGATTCGAGCCGCTCGGCCTGCTGGCCGGAGGCCAGCTCGGCGTTGAGCTTGTGGTACTGCTGGCAGAAGTCGCGCGCGGCCTTGCCCGTCACCTGCGTGCACTCGCGCGTGACCGCCCACTGGCGCTGGGCCTTGAGCACATTGAGCTCGGCGGCCACCGTGTCCACCGGCCGGTGGGCCGGGATCCAAGTGAGCTGGTCCTGGGCCCGCTTGGCGTCGGCGCGCAGGTCCTTGTAGCTCTCGGCCTGCACGGCGCGCTGGCCGGCGGTGTCGAGACGGTTGAGCGCGGCATGGCCGAGGGCGGAGGTCATGGAGTAGGCGCTGACCACGGTCCACACCAGCGCCGCCGCCATCGCCTGCGACCACATGCGGTTGCGCAGGGCGGCGAAGAAGAAGAACGGCACCAGGGCCTTGAAGCAGTCCGCGGCGGCCGACGCGGCACCGTAGATCTGCCCATCCCAGGCGGTCTTGCCGAGACTGAATCCGAACCGGTAGTTCATGGCGGCAGATACCGCCAGCAGGATGCCGGCGGCTATGACGCCCAATACGCCCAAGGCATGTCTTGCCATTGACGCCCCCTTCGTATCGGCCGCGCCCGATCAGGCGGGCCGAGGTTCCGTCTCGAGGGGGCTCTCGCCGCCCCGGCCACTTCCGTTGGAGAGTTGCAGGCGTTTCCCTCGATGCGCCGGCGCAGACCGGGCGGGCCGGATCGTCCGGCCCTGTCCGCTCTGCGACAGGTGGCGCACCGCGCCGATCCAAGTCGTGGCAGGGCCGCAGGATGGGGTTTTGCACAGATGTGGAGCCGTGATCGGCGCCGTGTTATGCACAAGCCCCCGGACCTGCACGCACACCACGCAGCACGTTCACGCGGCCCCCTCAGGGTTGCCACGCATACACGATTCGTTATTTTTTGTTAACGGATTCAGTTGCGTATGCGCCACGGTCGGGCGCTGCCCGCGGCCTTGCGGCAATCCTGTGACGGCGGCCGGGCCCGCTCCCGGTCCTAAGCCCCCGTCAGCCTGTCCACCGTTCATCCACCACGGCTGCCGCTTTTGCACCGCGCCGGCGGCACGCGGACTGGCGGGTGGAACCCCAAGGCGCCCGGCGAATTCATTTGCTCGATGCCCACAGATGAGAAACAATGCAGCATTGCCACAGGGCCGATGCGATCACTAGAAGCTTGCCCGCTGGGGGCGCCGAGCGCCGCATGTGCGCCCCCCTGTCCCGATGTGCACCGTAAATTTAGGGCCGAGCTGTAAGTAGGAGCCCATGATGAGCAAGGCGAGCGGGTTAGTTCTGATCGCGGCCGGCTTGGCCGTGGCCGCCTACATGGTTCCGCCGCGGACCGAGACCGGCGAGGCCGAGCTGGCCCAGCCCGTGGGCACCGTCGAGAAGGCCGCGACTGCGCCCGACGCCAGGACCGACCGGTCGCCGCTGGCGCAGCCGGCCTTCCGTCAGATCGCCACCCCCGCCGCCCCGCCCCCGCCTGCGGCTGCCGCGCCGCCGTCGGCGGTCCCGCCGTTCTCGCCGCCGGTGGTGGTCACCCTCGCCCAACGGCCCGGCGGGGACGCGGCCGCGCCCGCCGCCAAGACCGCGCCCGCTCCCCGGGACAGGGAGGGGCTCACCCGCGAGTTGCAGAGGGAGCTCAAGCGCGTGGGTTGCTATGACGGCGAGGTCAACGGCGTCTGGACCCCCGGCACCCGTGCCGCCATGAGGACCTTCATCGAGCGCATCAATGCCACGCTGCCCGTCGATGGACCTGACCCCATCCTGTTCGCCCTCGTCCAAGGCCAGCAGGACAAGGTGTGCGGCAAGCCGTGCCCGGCGGGCGAGGGCCTGAGCCAGGATGGCCGCTGCCTGCCCGCCGCCATTCTGGCACAGGCGGCCAAGCGCGGCGTGCAGCCGCCCGCCCTGGCCGGCGCCACCCCGCCCAAGGCGGCCCCCGACAAGCCCACGCCCGCCATCACCGGCTGGACGGCGACCACCGTGGCCGCCGCGCCGCCTCCGGCGGGCCCGGAAGGGCGCATGGCGCTGGCCGGCCCCGTCGGCGAGGACGGTCAGCCTGCGCCCGTCGCCGGCGCGCTGCCCCCGGCCGACGCTGCGGCCGCGGCTGCCAAGCAGGCCCCGCCGCGCCCCGCCGCGCGTCCGCGCTCCGGCCGCACCAACTGGGCGCAGTCGGTGTTCCGGCACGGCCAGAGCCCGAACTGACGGGCGTCCGGGGACGGCTCGGGCCGTCACGGCGATCCCGTCACATCCGCACACCCGGCAGCCGGCTCGCCTGCTCCACCCAGGCCGCGAGCTGCCGCTCGTCGAACTCCTCGCCCTCGTGCATGTCGAGGTAGCGCACATGGGGGTGCCTGGATGGCCCCGGCGGCGGCGGGCGCAGCTCCGCGCCGCGGAAGAAAGCAACCTTCACGTAGCGGGCAAAGCAGCGAAAGCTGAGAAACCACGTTTGCCCCTCCCGCTGGCCCTCTCTCCGGCCCTTCCGCCGCCCCGCCTCCTCCTCCGGCGCGCCGTAGAACGGCGAGTTCCACTTCACCGCCTTCACCACACCGGGCACGGTTTGCACGATCAGCGCATCGAGGCGGCGGCCGACCTCGCGCTTCCAGCCCGGCATGGCGGCGATGTAGGCCGCCACCGGCGCCTCGCCATAGCCCTTGGCGATCTGCGGGTTGCCTCCGGCGAGGAGGGCCGGCGCCGCACCCTTGCGCGCGGGCGCCCCGGCCCCGGCCCGGCCGGGCTTTGCCGCCCCGGCCGCGGCGCGCCCGCGGCCAGCCCTCTCCGCCTTGCGCGCCCTGCCCGCGTTGCCCGTCCTGGCCGGCCTGCCGGAAATCCTGTCGGCCATGGCGCTCACCTCGCTCGGGGCATCCTGTGCGATCGTGGACGCGCGGCCGCGCCCGCCGCCCTCGCTCGCTCTTACACAACGATCTCCCCGCGCAGGAAGGCCTGCGCCTGCGCGCTCTGCGGCCGCTCCAGGAAGCGGGCGGCCTGCGTGCGCTCCACGATGCGCCCGCGGTAGAGGAAGGCCACCTCGTCGGCGAGGCGGCGCGCCTGGCCGGGATCGTGGGTGATTAGCACCACTCCCATGCCCTCCGCACGCACCTCCCCGATCAGCCCCTCGATCGCCCTGGTGGCGGAGGGGTCGAGGTTCGCCGTCGGCTCGTCGATGACGAGGATGTCGGGCGCGGTGGCCAGCGCCCGGGCGATGGACAGCAGCTGCTGCTCGCCGCCCGAGAGGACGCGCGCGGGCGCGCGGGCGAGGTGGCCGAGGCGGGCTCGCGCCAGCGCCGCGCGCGCCTGCTCGGCGCGCTCGCGGCGGGAGACGCCGGCGGCCGCCAGCGCGTACTCGACGTTGGCGAGGGCGGACCGGCGCAGCAGCACGGGGCGCTGGAACACGAAGCCGATGCGGGTCGCCCGCCGCCGGTCCGGCGCGCTCCCGGCCCAGGTCACGCGCCCCGCGCTCGGCGCGACGAGGCCCGCCAGCGTGCGCGCGAGCAGGCTCTTGCCCGACCCGTTGGGCCCCATCAGCGCCAGCGTGCCGCGCCCGTCCACCTCGATGTCGATGCCGTCGAGGATGCGCCGGCCGCCGCGCTCGAGCACCAAGCCCGCGCCGCGGATCGGCAGCACGGTGGATCCCCGCAGCCGGCCGCTGTCGAGCACGCGCTGCAAGGCCCGGCCTCAGGCGTAGGCGGAGCGCGCCGCGGTGGCCCGCAGGCCCATGGCGAGCGCGTTCACGCCGATGGCGATGGCGAGCAGGATCATGCCGAGGCCGAGCGCGAGCGCCAGGTCGCCCTTGGAGGTCTCGAGCGCGATGGTGGTGGTCATGACGCGCGTGACGTGGTCGATGTTGCCGCCGACCACGATCACCGCGCCCACCTCGGCGGCCGCCCGCCCGAAGCCTGCCAGGCACGCCGTGATCAGGCTGAAGCGCCCGTCCCACAGCAGCGTCGGCACCGCCCGCAGCGGGCCCACGCCCAGCGCCCGCAGCTGCTCCTCGTACTCCTGGCGCAGGTCCTCGATGGTCTGGCGCGCGAGGGCGGCCACGATCGGCGCGATCAGCACCGTCTGGGCGATGATCATGGCCGCCGGCGAGTAGAGCAGGCCGAAGCTGCCCATCGGCCCCGCGTTGGAGAGCATCAGGTAGACCACCAGCCCCACCACCACCGGCGGCAGGCCCATCAGCGCGTTGATCAGCACGACGAGCAGGCCGCGGCCGCGGAAGCTGCCCATGGCGATCAGGGCCCCGATCGGCAGGCCGATGAGGGCAGCGCACACGGTCGCTGCCACGCTGACCCGCAGCGACAGGGCGACGATCTCCACGAGGCTGGCGTCGAGCACGGTGATGAGGCGCAGCGCTTCGGAGAAGGCGCCGGCAAAATCCTGCATGGGTGTTCCATCCCGGGCAGTCTAGCGTTGGTGCACTATTGTGCGCGGTCTCAAGCCTCCGGTCAAAGCCGGAACCTGAGCAGAAACATGCGAGCAGGAACAGGCGGCATCACCGGGCTCTGGGGCGCACCGGACACCCCCACGCCGGAGGAGGCGGAGCGTGCCGGCCCGCGCAGGCGCACGTTGACCGCGCCTCGGCGCGCTGGCCCAAGCGCACGCGAACGTCAAGTCTTGACCGTATCGCGCACGCCGTTCAAACGTAGCCAGCGCTATCCCGTGGCAATGGACGATTGGGGGGCGGCCGCTCAGACGGCCCGGGGCTCGGCCAGGCATGTTTTCCCGTTCGACACGATGAAGGCGCCATGTACGGCATGAGCACGTTCGCCCGCCGAGCCTCGCGCCTCGCCGCAGCGGCGGTGCTGGCGGCCGGCCTGCTGGCACCCTCTGCAGGACGGGCTGGCGTGCTGGAGGACGTGCGCACCCGCGGCTATCTCGTGTGCGGGGTGAGCGACGGCCCCAAGGGCTACTCCAAGCTCGGCCCCGACGGCGTCTGGTCGGGCATCAGCGTCGACTTCTGCCGCGCGCTGGCAGCCGCCGTGCTCGGCAGCAGGGACGCCGTGAAGTTCCGCGTCATGGCGCCCGGCGAAGCCCTGGCAGGCCTGCAGTCGGGCGGGATTGACGTGCTCTCCCAGCACGTCGCCATGACCTCGAGCCGCGACACGGCCCACGGCATCCGCTTCCCGGGCGTGCTCGTGTTCGACGGCCAGGGCTTCCTGGTGCGCAAGGCGCAGGGGGTGGCGAGCGCCCTCGAGCTGTCGGGTGCGCGCATCTGCGTGATGGCCGCCACCGCCGACGCCCAGGGGATTGCCGACTACTTCGGGGCGCTGCGCATGCCCTTCGAGCTGTCCAAGTTCGAAACCTGGCAGGACGCGACCGCCGCCTACGTCAACAAGAGCTGCCAGGTGCTCTCCGCCGGCATTTCGCTCCTGGCCCTGGCGCGCCAGCAGCTCGCCGACCCCAGCGAGCACATCATCCTGCCCGAGCTCGCCGCCAAGCAGCTGGTGGGCCCCGCCGTGCGCCAGGGCGAGGAGGACTGGTTCAGCGCCGTGCGCTGGACCATCTACGCGCTGATCGCCGCCGAGGAGCTCGGCGTCACCTCCGCCAACGTCGACAGCATGAAGGCCACCGGCAGCCCCGAGGTGCGCCGCTTCCTGGACACCGACAACGACCTCGGCCAACGGCTGGGCTTCAGCGCCGACTGGACGCAGCGCGTAATCCGCCAGGTCGGCAACTACGGCGAGCTGTTCGAGCGGCACCTGGGCCTCAAGTCGCCGCTGAAGCTGGAGCGCCGGCTCAACAACCTGGCCGTCAAGGGCGGCCTGCACTACGCCCCCTCGTTCCGCTGACGGCCCTCGCGCGGCGGCGGCTCAGCGCCGCACCACCTCGACCTGGGCCGTCTCGCCCGCCTGCACGGTGAACAGCCGCTGGAACACCTCGCCCGCGTTCCTCGCGCTCACCACGTAGGTGCCCGGCGCCAGCACGTGGGTGGGCAGCGCGCCCACGCTCTCCTTGACCGTCTCGCCCCTCTGGGTGGCGATCGACCACTGCGTGTCGGCGATGGCATCGCCGCCCGGCCGCGCCACCAGCTTGAAGGTCACCTTGGCGGCGGCGTGGCTCAGCGTCGCCTCGGTGAGCTTGCCCGCCTCCACCGTCACGTCGGCGCGGGCCACCGCGTTGGCATCGCCGTAGGTGCCGACCACGTTGTAGATGCCGGCGTTGAGGCGCACGATCACGCCCGGCCGCACTGCGCTCATCACGCGCATGCGCTGGCCGTACTGGTCGCGCTCGTCGGAAAAGATGTCGAAGGCGACGGCGCGGTCGGTGACCGGCTCGCCGTTGGCGAGCACCGCCGTGAGCCGCAGCCCGCCCGCGTTGAGCACGAACCGCTCCTGGGCGGCGCCGCCGGGGGACACCGTCACCTTGCGCGTGAGGTGGGCGCGGCCGAAGGCGACGCTCACCACGTAGTCGCCGGGGTCGAGGCGCAGCTGCGGGCTCGCCTCGCGGTGGGTGGCGATCAGGCGGGGCTTGCCGTCGGGGCCCGGCCTGGCATCGTAGATGCGCCACACCAGGCCCTGCTCGATGCTGTGCCCATCCTGGGTCAAGAGCGCCGTCAGTGACAGCTGCCCGGCCGCACCTGCGCCCGGCCCGGCCTTGGCCTCCGGCAGCGAGCGCGGCACCACGGTGATGTTGCGCGGCGGCTCGGCGGCGGGCGGCGGCGGCCGCGGCGCCGCCTCCGGCGTGCCCTGCGGGGCCGTCTCCGTGCGCCACTGGGCCGGCGCGCGCTCCGCCCACGGCCCTGCACCGAGCAGAAGCCCTGCAAGGAGGAGGATCGCCGCTGTCCGGCCTTGCTGCACCTTGCCCGTTCCCGCCGCCCGGCTGCGCCGCCGGGCCCACCACGACTCCGGCACGATTCCGTCAGCCCTATGGCGCAATCCCGCCCCGGGCGCAACGCCGGTCCCGCCGCTCTCCCCGGCCTGCGGGGGAGGCCCTCAGTCCGTGGTCAGCTCGAGCTGGCGCGTCTCGCCCGCCCGCAGGTCGATGTCGCGCGCATAGCGCTTGTCGCGGGTGTCGGCGCGCACCTGGTAGCGGCCGGCCTGGAGGATGGCGGAGGGCTCGGGGCTGCCCGTGGTCCACACCGTGGCCCCCGCCTCGTCGCGGATCTCCCAGGCGAGGTCGGAGAGCACCGGCCCGCCGGCGCCCACCAGGCGCAGGCGCAGCACGGCCGCCTGATGCTCCAGCGCCACCTGCTGGGTCTGCCCCACCTTCACCTCCACCTCGCGTAGGGTGCGCGCGTTCATGGCGCCGAGCCGCCCCTCGACCCGGTAGCGGCCCGCCGGCAGCAGCAGCACCGGCGCCGGGCGGCTGGTGGCGATCGCCTCGGGCGGGCTCACGTCGATGCGCTCGATGCGGTAGGAGACGGGCTCGGCCGGCGCCTGCCCGATGGGCCGCGTCGACAGGGCGAGGTGGCCGGCGGCCACCGACAACGTGCGCCGCACGACGTCGCCGGCCCCCACCGCCAGGCTGTCGCGGGCCTCGATGATGCCGAGCCGGGCGATGACGTAGTAGGTGCCGGGCGGCAGCACGAACTCGGTCTGCCGGCCGGCCGCGCGCGCCACCTCGCGCCGGCCCCGCGGCGCATCGGGGTCGTCCTCGGCGATGCTGAAGGTCAGCACCTCGCCCGACTCGACGAGCTCGCGCCCCACCGCGGAGAGCTGCAGCCGCGCCGCGTTGAGCGGCACGTCGATTCGCCCCCGGCTGCCGGCCGGCACCACCACTGCCCGCTCCGTGCGGGCGAGCCCCTGCTCGACGCGCACCACGTACTGGCCGGCGGGCAGCAGCGCCTCGCCCTCGCTGCCCTTGAAGGCGGCGACCGGCGGGCCCGGCGGGGCATCCTTCCTCGCCTCGCCGCCCTGGCCGGCGGTGCCGATGGTGACGACGGCATCGCCGAACGGCGCGCCCGTCTTCTGGTTCAGCGCGCGCACCCGCAGCATGCCCGCCTCCAGCGCCAGCGCGACCACGGTCGGGCCCTTGGCCGCCACCTCGACCGTCTGGCTCGCGCGCACCGGCCCCTCGCGCGCCTCCACCACGTAGCGGCCCGGGGCAAGCGGCAGCTCCAGGAACGGCGCGCGGACGATGGCGAGCGCGGCATCGCTGCTGCCCTCCGCATGCACCGTCCAGGAGATCGGCGCCTCCAGCACGTCGCCTTTGGCGGCGAGCACGGCGTGGGCATAGATGCCGGGCGGGGCATCGGCCGGCGGCACGGGCGCGGCAGCCTTGCGCGCTGGGGCGGCGTCCACGCCGCTCCGTGGCGGGCGTGGCGCGGCAGCCGCCGGAGCCTGGGCGGCGGCCGGAGCGCCGGCAAGGCGCAAGGCCTCCTCGACGGCAGCCCCCAGCTGCTCGGCGTTGTGCACGTTGTAGAGCCGCCCGCCCGTTGCCTGCGGCACGCAGGCCATCCTGGTGGCGTCGTCGGGCCTGAGCGCGAGGCCCACCACGTGCACCGTGACCGAGGCGCGGCGCAGCTCGTCGGCGGCCGCGCACACGTTCTGCTGGCAGTTGTCGGCCTCGTCGTGGATGAGGATCACGCTGCGCCGGCCGGGCAATGCGGCGAGCGGCTTGGCGGCCTCACGCAGGGCCAGCGTCAGCGGCCCGCGGCCGCGCGGATTGAGCCGCTCCATGAGCTCCTGGACGCGCGGCAGGTCGACGGGCTCGGGCGCTCGCAGGAGCTCCACGTCCACGCAGTCGCCGCGCCGGTGGCCGAAGCTCGCCAGCCCCACCCGCGTCTGCGGGGCGATCCTGCCCAGGCCCCGCAGCACCGCCTCGCGCGCGAGGCCGATCTTGCTGCCCCGCTGGCCCTCGAGGTTGCCCCACATCGAGCCCGAGCCGTCGATGATGACGGTGACGGCGGGCGCCTCCTCGGCGCGGGCGCCGGCCGCGGCCGCGCAGAGAGCGCCTGCAAGCAGCGCCAGGGCGCCGAGCATCCCCCGTCCGCCAGCCCTTGTCGGCGCCATGTCCCTGACCCTCCTGGTCCCGTCGCCCAGCGAGGCCATTGTACTCGCACACGACTTGGTTTAGCGAGGGTCTGGCGGGAAACGGGAAACTGCCAGCCTCGAGTGCTCACCATGGGCCAGGAGACCGTCGAGCTCCTCTTGACGCGCCGCTCGGTCAAGGCCGCCATGCTGGGCGAGCCGGGGCCGGATGCGGCCCAGCTCGCCACCATCCTGACCGCGGCCGCGCGCGTGCCCGACCACAAGAAGCTCGAGCCGTGGCGCTTCGTCGTGTTCGAGGGTGACGCGCGCGCCGCCTTCGGCCGCGTGCTGCTCAAGGCCTGCCTGGCCGAGGAGAAGGAGACGCCGTCCGCGGCCCGCCTCGAGACCGAGCGCACGCGGCTGCTCAGGGCGCCGACTGTCGTGGCGGTGGTCTCGCGCATCACCCCCAACCCGGCCGCCCCCGAGTGGGAGCAGGTGCTCTCCTGCGGCGCCGCCTGCTTCAGCATGTGCCTCGCCGCCAATGCCCTGGGCTTCGGCACCTGCTGGATCACGGAGTGGTACTCCTACAGCCCCGGCGTGCGCGCCGCCCTCGGCCTGGCCGCCAACGAGCGCGTGGCGGGGTTCGTCTACATCGGCACCGCCAGGGAGCGCCAGGCCGACCGCGAGCGCCCCCAGCTCGACAAGATCGTGACCCGCTGGGTCGGATGAAGCCGGCACCGCCAGGAGGCTCCCTTGTTCTACGACACCATCGCCAACGCGCACGGGTTGCGCCACGACCCCTTCAAGGCCCTGGTGGTGCCGCGCCCGATCGGCTGGATCTCCACCATCAGCAAGGACGGCGTGTGCAACATCGCCCCCTATAGCTTCTTCAACGCGGTGGGCGAGCGGCCGCACTACGTGATGTTCTCCTCCTCCGGCCGCAAGGACTCGCTCCACAACATCGAGGAGACCGGCGAGTTCGTGTGCTCGCTCGCCACCTGGGAGCTGCGCCACAACCAGAACATGACCTCGGCGGCGGTGGCGCGCGGCATCGACGAGTTCCCGCTGGGCGAGCTCACTGCCGCCCCCAGCCGTCTCGTCAGGCCGCCGCGCGTCAAGGAGAGCCCGGCCGCGCTCGAGTGCCGGCACTGGCGGACGGTGGAGCTGCCCCCGCTCGAGCCCGGCGGGCAGCCGCGCAGCTGGGTGGTGTTCGGCCAGGTGGTCGGCATCCATATCGACGACCGTTTCGTCCGGGACGGCATGGTCGACACCGCCGCCATGCGGCCCATCGCCCGGCTCGGCTACATGGACTACGCGGTGGTCACGCCCGAGACCATGTTCACCATCGAGCGCCCCTCGGTGGAGCAGGCCATGGCCAGGCTGGCACGCCAGCCGGCCGAGTAGCGGGCGGGTTGCCGGCGACGAACCTCGAAGAAGGCGTCGGGGCCATGCTCAAAGGTTGCCGGCCGGGGTTGGCGCCCGCCATCTCGCGCTGCACCGGGATCAGGGCCCGGCCCGCCCCGCGCCGGCGGCGCCCCAGGGGTTGGGGCTTGCCTTGGCGGGGGGCCGGGGCTAAGCAGGTTCTACCAGCTTGACCAACGAATCGCGGGTGTGATTCCGTCTTTGCGATGATTCGCGGGGGCGGGGCATGGCGGGCAAATCTCCGGTTGAGGCGAGCGAGGAGCAGCGTGGGGCATTG